>Ga0310811_10012871_pt1 | contig 10880 bp, 9 predicted proteins | sample YCmetagenome_FD_207642 | JGI IMG/M metagenome (GOLD analysis project Ga0310811, IMG submission 207642) | Soil microbial communities from experimental microcosm in Duke University, North Carolina, United States - YC | ecosystem: Engineered > Artificial ecosystem > Soil microcosm > Unclassified ...
TCCCAAGCCGCAGGAATCTGCAGAGACCACTCAGCCAACTGCAGAAGCGCAGGCAGCATCCCCGCCTCCCGAAACATTTACTTTAGGGGTAACCAATGTAACCTTCAATCCAACCAATGCGATCTTCGGAAGATTACTCCGCACAAAAGATGGTCACGTCGTTACTCTCGCTTACTGGAATCAACAGGAATCAACATCGCGTGATGAAGTTCCTTATTATGAGGCGAATTGAACTCTTATACGGAGAGACCATTCTGTATATTTTCTTTATATTGGCAAACCTACTTTTGTGTTGAACTTTTATTGTTCATTCAAACCTTGCAGTGATGGAAATTAAAGATCTATTTGATCCTGGCGTTAAGAAAGAAATTCTTGACCGGGTCAACAGGCTCACGTCCCAATCGCAGCCGCAGTGGGGCAAAATGAATGTTGCGCAAATGCTGGCTCATCTGCAAATGCCAATAGGTAGCGCGTTGGGCGTTTATACTCTTCCCAGGACACTATTAGGAAAGATTGTCGGACCTCTTGTAAAGGCAGGTATGTATAGTGAAAAACCCTTCAAACGTAATTCGCCTACAGATCCTTCTTTTATAATGACGGGCCATGAGAAAGATTTTGAAAAAGAAAAACAAAGTGTGATCGCCATGATCAATAATTTTAAACAGGAAAACATTAAGAATGAAATTCATCCATTCTTTGGCAAGATGACCAGCCAACAATGGAGCAAAGCAATGTATAAGCATATTGATCATCATCTTCAGCAGTTTGGAGTTTAGCAATAAGTAATAAGCGAACTCAAAAATTCTAACGTCTGTATTCGAACTTCTATACCTGCCCGCCGGCAGACAAGTTCTTTCCTTCATCTCTTCGTAACTTGTAGAAATGGAAGAGCCGGTCGCGATTAAAACCAGTCGCCTGAAGCGGGTAAGAAAAAACCTGGGTCATGCAATGACGCTTGCATGGGCAGCCTCGCCGCGTTTGCTTATTCGTTATTCACTGCTTGGCATGTTCAATGCCATCATGCCTCCCATTGCCGTTTACCTCGGTTCTGTCCTTGTTAATAAAATTGCCGAAGCTCATTTGCACACCATGGAATTCAAAGATGTTCTTTATATCGTGATCGGCTTATGGCTCACATTTGTGGTACAACGTGCAGTGGGCGCTTACATGGGCTTCGGACGAAACCTGTATGTTCGACGAGTGGAGCTGGAGGCAGAGCGACGTTTGCTGGAAAAAGCTTCCCAGGTTGATCTTGGACACTTTGATAATTCTGACTGGCACGACCGTTTGGCAAGAGCTAAACGTGATGTCAACTGGCGACCCGGTGATCTTACGTGGTCAATCCTCGGTCTTTCAGGAAATATTGTGTCAATTATCTTGATGGCAGGATTGCTGGCCAGTTTGCATTATGTTTTGGTGATACTCGCCTTGGGTGCTGCTTTTCTTTCTTTGGCATTGGAGAGTCGTACCACGACAAAACTCTATAAATATTTTTATAAAGAAACTCCTGAAGAAAGGGAGCGGCAATATTTGGGTGATCTGCTGGTACAGCCAAAAAACACAAAAGAAGTAAGAGCTTATTTAGTTGCCGATTATTTATTAGGCAGGTATGGAAAATTATCGGAAGACCTTTTCAAACAGAGACAGAAAATATTTCGAATGGGAAGCCGGATATCCTTGTTGAGTGGGTTTGTAACGGGAACTATTCTGGCTCTGGCCTATGTATTTGTGGCCTACCGTGGCATCGTCCTGCGTAACATTAATCCCGGTGCTGTGGTGTTAGTAATCGGCGCATTTACTTCCGTAGCAGGAACACTTGGAAATATTTCAAGCACTTTTGTTGCTGTTGATCAACACACGACTTTTCTCGATGATTATTTTTCGTTTCTCCATGTCGAACAATTAGTCCCGGTTCCGTCAAAACCCGAGGTAATACCTGACATAGCGATCGAAGGAATAGACTTTGATAATATCACCTTTACTTACCCTGGCGGAAGGGAGCCTGCTCTTATTGGATTGAATCTTAAAATACGAAAGGGGGAGCTGATGGCGTTGGTAGGTGAAAATGGCGCCGGCAAATCAACGCTGGTTAAATTGTTATTGCGGTTTTATGATGTACAGGAAGGAGCCATAAAAGTTGGCGGCATTGATGTAAAAGATATGGATCCAAAAGACTTGCGCAACCGCATTGGCGTATTATTTCAGGATTATGCGACCTATGAATTAACAGTACGAGAAAATGTTGTGATGGGAAGACCGAACGGAATGACAAATGACGAGCGGGTAATTAAAGCGCTGCAAGACAGCCGGAGCGAATGGCTGGTAAGTAAAATGCCCAATGGTCTCGATTCAAAAGTCGGAAGACTCTTTGAAGGTGGTCATGATCTTTCCGGCGGCGAATGGCAGCGACTTGCTCTTGCGCGGATCATGTATCGCGATGCCGATATCTGGATTTTGGATGAACCCACCTCTTCACTTGATCCGGAAGCTGAGGCGGCCATATTCGCTGAACTCAAAGAGAATCTAAAAGGGCGGATCGGAATTATAATCTCACATCGCTTTTCGACAGTTCGCATTGCCGATCGCATTGCTGTAATTGATGATGGGAAGGTTACCGAGCTGGGTTCACATCAGGAATTATTAGCTGCCAACAATCGGTACGCGCAGTTATTCGAATTACAGGCCAGCGGGTACAGGTAAACACAACTCATCTTGTTAGTCATTATTGATCATTGATTATTATTTTTTCATCATACTTTTGTATCGCACTTCAACCGACAGTTTTCCCACTTCAACCTCTGTAGAAAATTTGAATTGGCATTAGCCTGTTTCAGGTTCATTTATTTATTTAAAAAACCCCAAATGAAAAAGCAAACTCTTCTATTTTATTTGCTGATGCTTGTTGAATCTACTTCCTGCCGGTGGCACCATCATGGCTATACTGATATTAGCTACAATGAATCGGGTCATTATTATTCGATGAAGGCCTATTTCAATAAAAATAAAACGAGAAAGGTTGAAAGCTACATGGATGAAAGGATCGGGGACCGGAGTAACATGTCATTCGTTAACACAAGGATCGACGGACAAATCGCTCTCGACGATCATACGACATTTTATATCAAGAAATACCCCGGCTTTCTCGAAATAAAATTGGACAAGGAGCAAAACAGCTATCAGTCCTATCAAAGAATAAGGACCATGTGCCAAGGAATAAAAGACGTGATAGGTAATTGATTGTGCGAACTATTGATTTCTCCAAAAAACTGTAGCTTCAATTCTTAAAACAAAATCATGAGAAAAATTATTTATTGGTGCTCCGTACCTTTTTGCTTATTACTTTTTACATCGTTCAGTTTTACTCCACAGGATGGTTGGGTTTCTTTGTTTGATGGAAAGAGTTTGACTGGGTGGAAAGTAGGCGAAAATGCAAACACATTCAGCGTCGAGAACGGAACGATCGTGGCGCATGGACCGACTGCACATTTATTTTATGATGGCGAGGTGCACCAGCATAATTTCAAAAACTTTGAATTCAAGGCTGATGTAATGACAACACCTGGTTCCAACTCCGGTATCTATTTTCACACAGAGTACCAGGAAACCAGCTGGCCGAAGAAGGGCTATGAAGTACAGGTCAACAATTCCCATACTGACTGGCGCCGAACCGGGAGCCTGTATGCTGTGCAGGATGTAAAAGAAGTTTATGTAAAGGATAATGAATGGTTCACCGAGTATTTTAAGGTTGAAGGGAAACATGTCATCGTAAAGATCAATGATAAAACCGTGGTGGATTACACAGAGCCGGGCAATGTGAAAAGAGATGCAGGCAGTGAAGGCCGGCTGATTTCAAACGGCACATTTGCGTTACAGGGTCACGATCCGAATAGTAAAGTGTTTTTCAAAAATATTATGGTGAAGGTGTTGCCTGACTGAGGATCGTGGATCGTCAATCATGAATCGTGAGTAAGGAATATCTCAATCTCTCAAGTATCTCAATATCCCAATATCCCAATATCCAATATCCCTTTTTTTAATTATTCCACCAATAAGTAAACTTCAGCACAAACGCCCGGTTACGGACAAAGAGCGGGTAGGAATAATAATTATCAGTGTACACAAGAAAGAGGTCTGAGGCAGGACGATAACGCCACTGAAACCTTGCATTAAGATTGATATTCTTTTGCTGGTCATTGTACTGGATGAACGTGGTTAGAAAAAGTTTATTGGTAAAAGTAATGTCAATGCGGGGACCAATAAGCCAGAAAATGGTTCTGCCCCAGGGTTGTGGCAATTGTATATCATTATACGCTGTGCTGAGCGTAATGCCGGCATATGGTTGAATCCTGTAGCCAAGATCAACATTCACACTATAACGATTGCCTTCAGCATAATAGCCGCCGAAACGGGTAGAGATGTTATAGGTAAAAAGTTTCTGCGGCTTTGAAAAGAATTCCACACCGAATGCTTTCCATCGATGGATCGTGCCTGTCGCCAGCGAATCTTTGTTGCTGTTGGTAGGATCGAAAGGTTGCAAAAGTTGCACCCAGTCGTTCCCCACCCACACATCAAAAATACTCTGATCACGGAGGTTGAAAATGTAGATCAAAATGTTTTCGTAATCCGTTTTTTTAAAAGATGTGTTGTAAAAATAAGTGCCGGTATATTTCGGCCCGTGGCTCAGTACAATACCTCGCCTGGGAAAGAAAAGATATGCAGCTGTCGGATTGAAATTGATATAATTGGTACGTGGTACATAGCCCACCTCGGCCAAATAATTCTTGCCTACATACTGGTGTTGCCACAGTAGCAACCAATGACGATTATTGTACTGAAGATTGGCCGCGTGAGTAAATGTATTATCAGAGAACATAAGCTTGCCGGTCCACAGATTATTGGCAGAAGCCAGGTTGTATTCAGCTCCTATGTTACGATTGTATAACGAATATTGCTGTTGGGTACTGTCCTTACCTGGTTCATAATTGAGAGATTGCTTATTGACAAAGAGCAGCCGGATATTTGATCTTGCAAAAATCTTTCTTTGCACGGCAACGACCGAAAAATTTTGCGCCGGCAGTCCAACGGAATCCTGTCTTTTTGTTTGCATATCCATGACGCCAATGCGCCAGTTCTTATCAATATTCCCACTGAGCCTTGCACCGAAATTGATCGGGACACTTAATCCAATGCGCCTGGAAAAGAACGGGCGGAGATTAGTGAATCCAAAATTTCCGAACAAATCGTTGTTCTCTAAAAAGAACTGTCGTTTTTCAGGAAAGAATAATTCGTAGCGATCAAGATTGGTAACCTGTTTGTCTACTTCTACCTGGGAATAATCGGGATTTACAGTAAGATCCAGGTTCAGTGCTGAGGTCAATGCAACCTTTGCGTCCGCGCCAATCTCTTTTTTGTAAACAGGTTCCGCTTTTGTCTCATAGTTTTTGGAGACCCCGGCGAGCGCGTAAGGTATCAGCGAAAAGTTTAAACCCGTTGGAGGTGGAGGCTGGTCCCAAATCAATTCACCGGTATACGCTAATGACGCGGTAGGGAATTGTCTCGGAACAGGTGCCCATGCCGATTTTTCAGCTGCGGTAATATCAAGTCTGCTAAAGTTGACGCCCCAACCCTTAATCCCCTTTTTATAACGAATAGTTTTAAAAGGAATGGCTGCTTCAAATATCCATTTATCCTCATAATTCTTTACAGCAGATATCCACTTGTTGTCCCAGTTCAGGTCCGCCTTCCCCCCTTCATATAGCGTACCATCCCATTGAGCACCGGCAGCATTGGCTCCAAACGTATAACCGTTCGTAAGATCATTGTAAGTATCCAGAAAAAAAATGAAGTTGTCGTTTCTCCCGAAGGTGAAATCGCGACGCAATGACTCCACCATAAAAGGCTGTCCTCTTTTTGGTAGCCAGCAAATCGCGATGATATAAATATTCCTTTCGTCGTAAGCCATCTTTATATCTGTTTTCACAGAGGCGTGGCTTGTATCCATGGGAAGGACCATGAAGAAATGGCTGGCCGTTTCGGTTTGCTGCCAGGCTGATTCATCGTCGGAACCGTCGACAATAACAGGCCCGGTCGCCTTTTGAATATGAAATTGAAACTGGGCATTCTTCTTCTGAGCAACGCCCAAAATGCCCGAAGCACAGATCAGTAAACAAAGCAGGTATCTCAAGTCGAAATCAGTTTATCGCATCGAGTCTACAAGATAATATGAATATCTATTTCGCCAACGTTTTAAATGATTGGCAGGCCACACACCGAAAATAATATGGTGGTATGTTATTTGCATTTTATTCCGATAAAAAAAATAATGAACCGCAAAAGAATAATAGCCGGAATTAGCTTGCTTGCTCTCGCAGGAGTCATTCTTTATCTCCGTCGTCGGCACCGGGCGAACATTGTGGACGAATTAAAGGCCGAACAGGTGTCGGAACATGGATACGAAACTGCCCATGACATTTTATTTCCCAAAAAAAACAGGCGTATAAAAAGGCATAGGTACAACCAGGGATGGAGATAGAAGGCCGGCAATAAAGCAATTAGAGCTGAATTTATGCCAGCGGGGTCTTGAAGACCCCGCTTTGTTTTGTAACATGTCAACAGGCAATCCTGATATTAACACACGGTCCACGTTTGTCGTCTCTCGTCTAATATCCCCATTTTTTCATGATCGCGAGATCCTCCTTCACAGAATCGAGCGGTGATTTGCCCTGGTAGCTCTCCTGTTCAATAATAAAGTGAGTATCCGGGTTTTGCTTTCTCGCCGTATCCAACACTTCTTTCACTTGTATTACTCCCGTTCCTAACACTGTACTTTCATATCCGCTCATATCACCTTTTTCGCTTTTTATTTCGTCCTTTACATGCATTGACAAAAACCTTCCTGGATATTTCTTAAGCAGCTCCAACGGCCTGCCCCCTGCACCATACATATTACCCATATCCATTTGCTGGATCACAAGCTTGGGATCAGTTTCCTGCAATATGATATCATATAACAACATTCCGCCCACATTCGTATTAAATTCAAAATTGTGGTTATGATAGCCGAATTTCATTCCCGATTTTCGGCATAGCTCACCGCTTTTGTTGAATACTGCCAGGAAAGCTTTTAACCCGTCAAGGTCTTTGCGATACTTATCATCCAGCCATGGGCTGATGACATATTGTTGCCCCACCGTGGCTGCATCTTCAACTGTATACTTCCACAGATCAGTAAAATCGTTTTTGGTTTCATCCCAGGCTTTTTCTCCCATGACGGTATGACCGCTTTTCATTTGCAATCCTAAACCATCCAGCAATTTTTTAAACTCAGTGGGTGAATAGCCATAAAATTTCCTGTCGACATAATTGGCGTGCTCGACATATTTATAACCCATGTCCGACAGTTGCTTTAATGTACCTGAAGGATCTTTTTTCATCTCCTCACGTATACTGTATAGTTGTACGCCGGTAATGGTTTTGTCTTTCCCGGTGGCAAAAAGATTTTTTGAAAATAATGTGGCGCCAGCAATCGCTAATGTGCCGTTTTTTACAAACGTTCTTCGGGTGAGCATAGACATTAATTTGATGAACGCTCAATTTACCAATTTTTGTTTTTTTGTACGGAATGATTTTTTTGTGATGATTACGTACCTTCCTGTTTCTATTTAACACATCCAAACTTTTCTTAAACTCAAAACGATTTGCATGTCAAAAGATACTCACGCTTCACGCAGAAAATTTCTTCAGCAGATTGGCAGCTTTGGCTTAGCCGCGGCAGCCAGTCCACTGGCAAGTTTAGCGGCCAAAGAAAAGGCAGAAGAACGAATCTTGAGATATTCAAGAAAAATCTCGTCAAACGATAAAATAAGGCTAGCTGTAATTGGCTTCGGCATCCAAGGCCATGGCGACCTGGCCACTGCACTGAAAGTACCGGGCGTAGAATTAGCTGGAGTATGCGATCTGTATACGGGAAGGCTGCAGAACGCCAAAGAATTGTATGGCGACCAGATATTTACTACCAAAAACTATCACGAAGTACTTGATCGTAGTGATGTGGATGCCATCATTATCGCCACCAGCGATCATTGGCATGCGAGAATAACGAAAGAAGCATTAAAAAAAGGCAAGGCTATTTATTGTGAAAAGCCGATGATACATAAAATAAGCGAAGGCCTTGACGTGGTGCAGGCACACAAGGCGTCCGGAAAAGTGATGCAGGTCGGCAGCCAGCGTGTGAGCAGTATTGGTTATGCAAAAGCAAAAGAGCTATACCAGTCCGGTGAGATCGGGAAATTAAATATGGTGAATGCGGTATACGACAGGCAGAGTGCTATTGGTGCCTGGGAATATACAATGCCCAATGATGCCTCTCCCGAAACGGTCGATTGGAACAGGTATATTGAAGCCATGAATAAAATCTCTTTCGATCCCAAGAAATTTTTCTGGTGGCGCAATTATCGCGATTTTGGAACTGGTGTAGCGGGTGATCTTTTTGTTCACCTTCTTTCCGGCACACATGTGATAACCGGGTCGAATGGACCTGTTAAAATATTTTCATCCGGTCAACTTTCTTATTGGAAAGACGGCCGCGATGTTCCGGATATCATGACAGGGATTTTGCAATATCCCGAAACAACAGAACATCCGGCTTTCCAACTCACGCTGCAGGTCAATTTTGTCAGCGGCACCGGCGGCCAGGAAAGTATAAAACTAGTAGGTGAAGAAGGTGTGATGGAATTGAAAGGAAGCAATGTTTCTGTTCACCATAGTATCATGCCCAAAGCACCAGGCTTTGGCGGATATGATGCAGTATTTACTTACCCGAAAGCAATGCAGGACGCATTGGCACAAGCATACAATCAAAAATATTCCGAGGACGACAAAAAAAGACCCACCAAACCTGATGTAGATTTTAAGGCCCCCGCAGGATACAGTGACCACCTGGATCATTTCACGAATTTCTTTGATGCGATCAGGACCGGCAAGCCAATTGTAGAGGATGCAGCGTTTGGTTTCAGAGCCGCAGCGCCCTGCCTGGCTTGCAACGATAGTTATTTTGAGAAAAAGATCATTAACTGGGATCCTGTAAACATGAAGCTAGTAAAGGGATAATGTAATTGTTCAATTCTGCTTACAATTAATTTATCATTCATGAACTCAACCAAATTTGTTCTGCTGTCAATGATGATGTTTTTCCAGTACTTTATTTGGGGTGCGTGGTATGTGACGATGGGAACCTATATGGTCACCCATTTGCAATCAAGCGGTGTGCAGGTTGCTTCAGCCTATGGTGCATTGGCCATCGCTACCATGGTCTCTCCTTTTTTTGTTGGCATGATCGCTGACAGGTTTTTTGCGGCACAACGAATCATGGGAGTTTTGCATTTGCTCGGCGCTGCGTTATTATTTTTAGCGACGACGATCACTAACAATGCTGCTTTTTACTGGGTGATATTATTTTATTCTTTGCTCTACATGCCTACCATCGCCTTGTCCAACAGCATTGCCTTTTTTCAAATGACAGACCCGGGAAAACAATTTCCCTGGATACGCGTATTCGGCACGTTAGGATGGATTGTAGCGGGATTAATTATCGGGGGTTTAAAACTTGAACCCACTACCTATATATTCATGATTGCCGGCGGCGTGTCTTTGCTGTTGGGATTACTTAGCTTCATTCTGCCCAATACACCTCCCAAAGCAAAAGCAGCGACTTCAGCATCTCAGGCCCTAGGCACGCAGGCTTTTGTATTATTCAAAAGCAGGCCTTATCTCATATTCTTTATTGCGGCAATTTTGGTCTGTATTCCCCTTTCGTTTTATTATGGTTGGGCCAATCCATTTTTAAATGAATTGAAAGTGAACAACGCAGCCGGTAAAATGACACTCGGGCAGTTTTCTGAAGCCCTCTTTATCCTCGCCATTCCTTTTCTATTCAATCGCATTGGTGTAAAAAATATGTTGCTGATGGGAATGACGGCATGGTTACTCCGATATATCTGTTTTGCCTATGGCAATACCGATGCGAATATGTGGATGCTTTATGCGGGAATTATTTTACATGGTATTTGTTATGATTTCTTCTTTGTGACAGGCTATATGTACACAGAAAAGAAAGCAGGTGAAAAAATAAAAAGTGCTGCACAAGGTCTGTTCACCTTTGCGACATATGGGCTGGGAATGTTTATTGGTACACAGATATCAGGTAGGGTAGTTGATAAATATGCATTGGCCGAGGGACATAACTGGAAAGATGTTTGGTTTGTACCTGCTTACATTGCGCTTGGAGTTCTTGTCTATTTTATTGTATTTTTTAGAGAAAAACGACAAATTCAGGTCGCTGGCGTGCCGGAGAATGTCTCAATTCCGGAGGTGGCATGAGAAAGATATAAGGCTCAGGGCACAGGTACAAGACAAGTAACCAGAAACAAGAAACCAAAAACAAAAAATAAGAAATATGAAACGTATTGCTATGCTTGGCTCGGGATTTATAGCCCGGTTCTATGCTGATTCTTTGCAAGGAAACAGGAGCCAGGATAAGATCGTGAGCGTCTACTCACGCCGTGAAGAAAGCGCAAAAAAATTTGCGAAGGATTATAATGTACCCCATTTGACAATTAATATGGAGGAATCAATCACAAACGCCGATGTCGATGTAGTTTGTATCGCGCTTCCAAATAATTTACATGAGCCGGCTGTGATGTTGTGCTGCAAGCACAAAAAGGCGGTTATCATCACCAAACCTCTTGGAAGAAATAGTGAAGAAGCCAAACGAATGTTGGAAGCAGTGGAGAAGGCGGGTGTTTTCCATGGCTACCTTGAAGACCTGGTATATGCGCCGAAATTTTTAAAAGCTCTGGACACAGTAAAGAATGGCGCCTTGG
>Ga0310811_10012872_pt1 | contig 10879 bp, 11 predicted proteins | sample YCmetagenome_FD_207642 | JGI IMG/M metagenome (GOLD analysis project Ga0310811, IMG submission 207642) | Soil microbial communities from experimental microcosm in Duke University, North Carolina, United States - YC | ecosystem: Engineered > Artificial ecosystem > Soil microcosm > Unclassified ...
CGCTTTGAAAACGCAGCTCCACGGTTTCGCCGACGAGCCGTTCGAGCATTTTGCTGATGCTGCCGACGACTTCGCGCAGGTCGAGCTGCTTGGGCTGCATGACATTTTTGCGGCTGGTTAAAAGCAACTGGCGCGTAAGCCGGGCCGCACGGTCGCCGGCGGAATAGACCTGCGTGAGTGCCTCCCGGGCTTCTTCCGGCAGTGCGATGTCCGTGAGCAGCTTGCCGGTGTGGCCCTGGATGATCGTCAACATGTTGTTAAAATCATGGGCGATGCCGGCGGCGAACTGGCCGAAGGTCTTCATCTTTTCGGACTGGAGCAGTTGCGCCTCCAGGTTCAGCCGTGCGGTGATGTCCTCGCCATAGCAATGCACCACGCCTCGGGCCGGCAAAGGGCGGAAAGCCCATGATATGGTATGTTCGCCCGTCTTGGAAATCAGCCCGGTCTGGTTCTGGCCGGAAGCGAGGCATTCGCGGATGATTTCCGGCAGCGCTTCCGGGAGAATCTGCCTCGGATGCGCCTGGCCAAGTGCTGCCGTTAGTTTTTCGGCGGCATCGTTGAAATAATTCACCGTGCCGTCGGCGGCCAGTTCGAGCGCTGCGTTGGGATTTTCCTTTACGAAAGCGGCCAGTTTTTCCGTCACATCCTCGGCCCTGATGCGTTCGGTGGCCATGCCCACGACATTCGCGACGGCCAGGAGAAATTGGATGTCATCCGGCGTGAAAATCCGCCGGTTCGTGGAATGTGCCGCCAGCACGCCGAATGGCTTTTCGCGTGAAGGGATGGCCACGGCCACGCCGCTCATCACGCCCAGTTCCGCCAGCATTGGCGACTGTCCAAACTTTTTTTCATGGCTCCAGTCGTTGACGATGGAAACTTCACCGGTATCGGCTGTCCAGGTCATTTGCGACGGCTTTTTGGAAATTGAAATAGTGCCGCCGGCAATCTTGGGCGCAAGCCCATAAACCGCCAGCGGATGCAACTGGCCGTCCGGCATCCGCTGGAACAGCATGGCGTATTCGACGGCGAACATTTCCGCCACGCGATAGACCGCCTGTTCGTAGATGACCTCCAAGTCACGGTTCGTCAAGGCGCACTGACCCACGGCAGCCACCGATGTTTGCTGCATCGCCTGATTGAGCAGTTTTCGTCCGACCTCGTCGCGTTCGTTCTGGCGCTGCTGCAGGGCCGCCGCCATGTCGTCAAACTTCTCCGCCAGTTGACCGATTTCACCTGCGACATTGTGCAACCCCGATCTCGCCTGCAAGTCGCCCTTTGACAGCCGCAACACGGCGCGGGTCAGCGCCCGGACCTGCCGCAAAATGAAATGTTCCCCGCCATACCACGCGGCGACCAATGCCAGCAACCCCACCAGAAAACTTTCCCAAGGGACAGTCGTGGCATACGGACGCAGCCAGTCCGGGGCGAATTCCCAGAACCAGCTTTGATTGACGAGGAACGTGAGGACCAGCGCCGGGAGAATCCATAAAAAAACACTCGCCACCAGTTGCATCCGCACGGTGGAAAAATGTTTTTTTACGAACTTGAAAATCATTCTGAACGGGCTTGAGTATAGTTAAAAGCCGCCGCCGCCAAAGGATTTTTCAAAATTCTTCGGCCAGCGCCGCCGCCCGCCCGCGCGGCAGCCGGCCGAGGTGGAAGATCAAAAAACCATGCAGCCATTGTTGTAATTCATGGATTTGTGCCGGACTGGGTTTTAGCCGCGCCGAATCCGCCCAGTCGCCTTCCAGCAGCGTCTGCGCAATTTTCTTCGCCCCCGGCGTCAACTTCGTTTCCGCCAGTTCCGGCATCAGCCCCAGCTCGCGCAGCAGTTTGAGTTCGAGCGCAAATACGTTTTGTGTTTTTGGTTCACGGCTGCAAAGCCATTTTAAAAAATCGCGGGTCAGCTCAAAGATTTCCGGCAGCGGCGATTCCATTTCTGTCGTCTGTTCGATGAACGCGGCGAGGTAGCCCGCCTGCTGCAATTTCACGATGTCCTCGCGGATGGCCCCGTGCGTTTCGCGCAGGCCGGCCTCGCGGAGCGTGTGCAGCTCCGAACGACGGCTGCGGGTGAATGAAAAATCGGCTGAGTAAAATAAATCAAGCTTGCCGGCGAACGGCGATTTCGGACGGCGCGCGCCCTTGGCCACCGTCGCCACGCGTCCAAGTTCCGGCGTCAACCAGTGAACGATCAGGCTCGTCTCTGTGAGCGGCCGTGTCCGCAGGATGATGCCGCTGGCCGACTCGGTCATACTCTTGAGGCGGGTGGATGAAGGGTGGTCGCTGGTAAAACATTGGGCGGACGGTTTAATTCTGCCGGCGACACCGGCGCGATAGAGCCAAGGCTGACAATGAACTTGATGCCATCGGCCACGCTCATGTCGAGCTTGGTCACTTTATTTTCCGGCACCAGCACCAGAAAACCCGAGGTCGGATTTGGCGTGGTCGGCACAAAAACGCTGATGACCCGCTCCTTCGTTTTTTGCTGCACTTCCGCGTGTTGTTCGCTGGTGATGAAGCCGACCGAATACATGCCTTCACGCGGAAATTCCACCATCACCACCGTCTTGAACGAATGCTTGTTGCCCGCGAACGCCTCGTTCACCTGCTTGATGGCCCCATAAAATTTGTTCAAAAACGGCACGTTCATCATGGCCGTATCAACCCAGGCAATGATGCGCTTGCCGATGTAGTAACGTGCCAGCACGCCGACGAGCGCGATCAAAAATACGGCGAGCGCCAGGGCCAGCAGGCTCCAATACCAGAACATCTGACCGGACTGGCCGTCTTGATAGATGGATCTGGGCGGCAGGAAAAATGGCAGGAAAAACAGGAGCGTGTCGGTGAAGCTGGAGATCGTGCCAAACAGCCACTTAACCGCCGCCAGCGTCAGCAACGCGGGCAGCGTGACCGCCAGCCCGGTAAAAAAACTTGACCGCCAGCGCGCAAAGAAAGATTTATTCACGCGCTAATTTTAGCCGGACGCGAAAGTTGTGCGAGTGCAAATCTTTGCTCCAGACGGCGCATCAGCCGGTTTTCCTCGCGTTTCATCAACCGGCGCAAATGCGGCTTCAAATCATCATGGCCTAGCAGATGGAGAACGCCATGCACGATGTAGCGCACGATTTCCGACTGCCAGCTCGTGCTGAATTCCTTTGCCTGCTGAACGGCGTCATCCACGCAGATGAACAATTCGCCATGCAAAATTTTCCGCTTACCGCTTACCGCTTTCCGCCTTTCCGAATGGTCAAACGTGATCACATCCGTCGAGCCTTCGTGCTGAAGAAAATCCCAGTTTACCTGCGCCATTTTCTTCCAACCGACCAGTGTGATGCCAAGTTCCGCTTCCGTGATTTTTAATTCCAGAAACAACACATTCACGATTTGCTTGAGCGGGCGCAAATTGATTTTCTTCGTGCGTTGCCGGTTGGCGATGTGTAGCTGCAACGCCCTCGTCGCAGAATGCGGCACTTCGCCGCCGGTTCCAGGTTTGATAACGCGGCTCATTCCGTCTCCGTCTTCGCCGTGCCGCGATGATGTTCATAGGCCGCGATGATCCGCTGCACGAGCGGATGCCGGACCACGTCGCGCTTGGAAAACTCGATGATCGCGATACCGTCCGTGTGCTTCAATGCACGATGCGCTTCGGCCAGGCCGGATTTCTTGTGTCCCGGCAGATCAATCTGCGTCTCGTCGCCGGTGATGACCGCCTTGGAACCGTGGCCAAGCCGCGTGAGAAACATCAGCATCTGCTCGGTCGTGGAATTCTGCGCTTCGTCCAAAATGATGAAGGCGTTGTTCAATGTCCGCCCGCGCATGTAGGCCAGCGGCGCGATCTCAATCGTCGCCCGCTCCATGTGCTTGGCGATTTCTTCGGCGGGCAGCATGTCGTGCAGCGCATCATGCAGCGGTCGCAGATACGGCGTGATTTTCTCGTAAAGATCGCCCGGCAAAAAACCCAGCGCCTCGCCGGCTTCGACCGCCGGCCGCGTCAGGATGATCCGGGAAATGCCGCCGTCACGCAGGGCCGAAAGCGCCATCGCCACCGCGAGATACGTCTTGCCCGTGCCCGCTGGTCCGATGCCGAACGTGATGTCATGCTGGCGGATCGCTTCGATATATTTTTTTTGCCCGACCGTTTTGGCCGTGACGCCCGCCTTGCGCTCATGCGTCTGCACGCGGTCAGCGACCATGTCCTTGAGCGTCGCTGCGCCATCATGTTTCACCACGCTGACCGCGTGCGTGAAGTCGCGGTTCTTTACGGGCGAACCAGCTTTCAACATGCTTTCCAGCGAGGCGAATAATTGCTTCGCGCGTTCAATGCCGTCCGTCGCGCCGTCCAGCTTGATCCAGCCCTCGCGCGAAGTCGCCTTCACGCCCAGCTCGGTTTCCAGCGCGGCCAGATTACGCGGCTCATGGTTGAACAGTTGCTGCGCAAACCGCGCGTTCTCGTAATGAAGGGTTTCAGTGGCCATGTCAGTTACTTGGAAAGTTCCGCCCGCAATTTTGCCGCGATCTCTTCCAACGCCTCCGGCACCACGCTGGTCTGCGCAAGGACGGGCATGAAATTCGTATCGCCGTTCCAGCGCGGCACGATGTGGATGTGCAGATGTTCGGCGATGCCCGCGCCCGCGACCTTGCCGAGGTTGATGCCCACGTTGAATCCGTCCGGCTTCATCACGGCAGCGAGCGCGTTGGTGCAGCGGCGGACGAGCTTCCAGAGATCGGTCATTTCTTCATCCGTCAGGCCGTTCAAATCCGGCACTTCCTTGTAGGGCACCACCATGATGTGTCCGCCGTTGTAAGGATAGCGATTCAAAAGGGCAAAACAGGTGCGCTCTCGCACGATGACCAGATTCGCCACGTCGTCAGACGATTGCGCGATGCGCGTGAACAGTCCTTCCTTCACTTCCGGTTTGGGCGAAAGGATGTATTGAATGCGCCACGGCGCGTGCAGTGATTCCATGCCGGAAAGTTAATGAGGCGGGCGCGCAAAGTAAATCCTCCACGTTCCCGCAGCCGGCAATCACCGCCGTTTTCCCAGCCAATAGCGCACAAACGACATCAGCCCGGAGAATTTGTAGGTGGGATCAACGTATTTCTCGATGACGTAAAACGCGAAATAATAGGCCCGGCAAAAACTCCATACCGCCACCACGATCAACCCGGCGGTGTTCCACGTCGGGCTGCCGAGAAAAAGCAAGATGACGGCCACGAGGCCGATCAGCAGAAACAGAATCCCTTTGAGCTTGATCCAAAGCGGATTGGTCAGGTCTTTCATGCGAACAAGCTTAACACGGCCTCGGCCGCGCGTTTTGGTGCGCCGGGTTCGCCCAGCGACAATACGATTTTCTCCAGTTGCACCCGGATGATTTCCCGGCGGATGGGGTTTTGCAACAGTTCCAGCGCCGCCTGCGAGATGTTTTGCGCCGTCGCGTCATGCTGGACGAATTCCGGATAAACCGTTTCGCCCGCCAGCAAGTTGGGCATCGTGAGCGATTTCACCGTCACGATGCGTTTGGCGATTTGATAAGTAAGCCACGAGGTCTTGTAGAGCGTCACCGTCGGCACGCCGAAGAACGCGCACTCCATCGTCACCGTGCCCGTCGAAGCGATGGCGACATCGGCCTCGCTCAAAGCCCACGGCAGTTCGCCGATCTGGATTTGCATGGTGGCGCCGAGCGATTTTGCCAGATCCATCAATGCCGGATTCGGCAGGACCATTTTGACGGTCACCGCCGGCAGTTTCGCCTGAATCAATTGCAAGGCGTCGAGCAGCGGTGGCAAATGTCGCTTTAATTCACTGGTCCGACTGCCGGGCAGGAGGAGGATCTGCGATGGACGATTTGCGTCGGCCGCGCCTTTCGTCAATCCGCCCGTAAATCGTAAATCGTCATTCGCAAATCGTCCGATCATCGGATGCCCGACAAATTCTACGCGCAATGACGGCACGCGCTTGGCATACCACGCCTTCTCGAACGGAAAAATGCTCAGGAGCAGGTCATAATCGCGCGCCAGTTTGTTGGCGCGGCCCGGACGCGAGGCCCAGACCTGCGGCGAAACGAACTGGACGATTTTCGGATTCCATTTCGAGAACGGATTATCGCGGACGTAGGCCTTGACCGCCTGACCGAAGCGCAGGTTGAACCCGCCGTAATCCACGCCGATGACCACGTCCGGCTTGCGCTCGATGGCCAGCGCGAGCAGTTGGTTGAACAGCCGGCGGAACTTGAAAATGTTTTTCAGCACGTCCGTGATGCCGATGACCGCATGCTGTGTCATGTCAAACGCCAGCTCCACGCCGGCGGCGGCCATCTTCGGGCCGCCCGCGCCGAAGAATTGGGCATCCGGCAATTTCCCACGCAGCGCGGAAACCAGTTCCGCCGCGAGCAAATCCCCGCTCGCCTCCCCGGCGATGAGCATGAAAGTTTTCGGTTTCACGGTTTGTTTTTAGACAGGATTCACAGGATTAACAAAAATCAAATCCTGATAATTTTGTTAATCCTGTCTAAAATTCATTTTATCTGCTGAATCTGCCGCGTGATCTCAAAGGCCAGGTCCAGTGCGAGCTTGGCGGATTCGCCGCTGACCATCGGGGTTTGCTTCTGGTGGACGCATTCGACGAAATGTTGCAGTTCAAGCTTGAGCGGTTCGTCTTTGGTGATCGGCACGGGTTCGCGCACGATTTTTTTGCCGGCAAACTGGCTGACGATGGCGGAGTCTTTGCCGATGCCGAGCTTGGCGGCCATGATTTTTTTCAGCAGCGAACTTTCTTCCTCGCCGTCGCGGGCGACGCGATAGATGAATCCTTCCTGCACGCGGTAATCGAGCGAGATGTAGCAGGGATTGGTCGGGCCGCTGAAGACGCGGATCTTGCGCATGCGCTCCGGGCTGACGCGGCTGGCGGTGAGGTTGGCCACGCAGCCGTTGGCGAAACGCAGGCGCACGTTGGCGATGTCCTCGCTCTTGCTCAAGACGGGAATCCCCACGCCGTCCACGCTGGTCACGGGCGATTTCACGAACGCGAGGATCACGTCGAGATCGTGGATCATCAAATCCAGCACCACGCCGATGTCTGTCGAGCGGGCAGGGAAGGGCGAGAGGCGATGGCATTCGATGAAGCGCGGCTGGGTGGCGACGTCTTGGAGAAATTTAAAAACGGGATTGAACCGCTCGACGTGGCCGACTTGCAGGACGAGATTTTTTTTCTGCGCGAGTTCGCACAACTCCGCGGCTTGCTCGGAGCTGTCGGTCATCGGCTTCTCGACGAGGACGTGCTTGCCGGATTCCAGCAGTTGTTTCGCGATGTCAAAATGCGTCGTGGTCGGCGTGGCGATATTCAGCGCATCGCTGGCGGCGGCGGCTTCGGCGATGGAATTGAAGACGCGTAGCTGGTGTTTCTCCGCGATCTTGCGGGCGGTTTCGGCGTGCGCATCGTAAATGCCGGTGAAGTCCACCTGACCGGCGGCGTGGAGTTCGGAGTAAATGCGGGCGTGATGTTGACCGAGGGAACCGGTGCCGAGAACGGCGACTTTAATCTTTGCCATGCGCGGAGCTTGCCAGTTTACAGGGAAAACATAAATCAGAAATGTCGCGCGAAGAACGCGACGGTTGCGAAGGAAAACAAATGCCAATCTTTGCAAAACTTCGCTGCCTTCGCGTTCTTCGCGCGACACCGGCTTAACTTTCAACTTTCAACCGGCAACCTGCAACCGCTAGAGTATCGCCGTGCCAGTTTTGGTTTATATCATCGTCGCGCTCGTCGCGTATCTGCTCGGCTCGATTCCGACCGGTTTTCTTGTCGCGAAGGCGAAGGGCATTGACATTCGCGCCGTCGGCAGTGGCAACATCGGCGCGACGAACGCCATGCGTGTGCTGGGCAAACCGGCGGGAATTTTTGTGCTGCTGGCTGATGCGTTGAAAGGGTTCGCAGCCTGCTTTGTCGGTGCACTGATTTGCGTCTGGTTTGATTCGCACTATACTGGCCTTCGTCCCACCAACGTTTCGGCCACAACAAACGGACAAATGATGTGGGACAGATTTACGATTATCGCCGGAATTTTTGCCGTGCTCGGCCACAATTACACCTGCTGGCTGAAATTCAAAGGCGGCAAAGGCATTGCGACATCGGCGGGGGTTTATCTGGCGCTCGCGCCGTGGGCGGTATTGGTGGCGCTGATCGTGTTCATTCTGGCGGTGTTGCTGACGCGTTATGTCTCTGTTGGGTCAATTGCGTCCGCGATCGCGTTGCCAGCCGCAGTCTGGGTGATGACACCGCATGCGACTTTGCTTGGCATCGTCACGACGGCGCTCGGCCTGCTGGCGATATACAAGCATAGAACCAACATTAAACGACTTATGGCAGGAACGGAAAACCGTTTAGGAAAAAAGAAAATGACGGAGGCGGCGAAATGAGAATCACTGTGCTCGGTGCCGGCGCGTGGGGAACGGCGCTGGCCAAAATACTCCAAGAAAATGGCAACGGCGTGACGCTGTGGGACCTCAACGCGGCGGCGCTCGCCGAAGTCCAAGCTGGACGCAACGAACGCTATCTGCCGGGCGTGGCATTGCCCACTGATTGGAAGACGGAAGCGGATTTCAAAAAAGCCGTTGGCGGCGCGGAGTGCGTGGTGCTGGCGGTGCCATCGCAGGCTTTCCGCGAAGTATCGGCCCGGTTGAAAGGGCATCCAGCTATTTTTGTCAGCGTGACCAAGGGGATTGAATTTGAAACCGGCGACACGATGAGCCGGATTCTGCGTGAACAAGCGCCTGCCGATCGCGTGGTGGCGTTGTCCGGTCCGAGTTTTGCGCGCGAGGTGGCGCTGGGTGTCCCAACGACGGTGGCCTGCGCCTGCGAAAGCGAAGGCACTGCCAAGACGGTGCAGGGACTTTTTCACCGGCCGGAATTTCGGATCTATCGCACCACGGACATTCTCGGCGTGGAATACGGCGGCGCATTGAAAAACGTCATCGCTGTGGGCGCGGGCGTGAGCGACGGCCTCGGCTTCGGCGACAATACCAAGGCCGGCCTCGTGACCCGCGCCTTGTCGGAAATCCGCCGGTTGGGCGTGGCGTGTGGTGCGCAGGCGGACACTTTTGCGGGTTTGAGCGGTCTGGGTGATTTGATGCTGACCTGTTTTTCCAAACAAAGCCGCAATCGCGATCTCGGCGAGCGGCTCGGCCGGGGCGAAACGATGGCAGCCATTCAAGCATCGCATCCGAAACTTGCGGAAGGCTATCCCACCGCGCGTTCGGCGCACCGGCTGGCGAAGGAGAAACACGTCGCGACGCCGATCATTGACGAGGTTTACGCGATGCTCTACGAGGCGAAGGAACCAAAGAAGGCTGTGCGCGATTTGATTTCACGCGATCTCAAGGCGGAAGATTGAATCAAGCGTGGAATGTGGTTTATTTCGCACTGACCCATTCGCCGGGCGAATGACGAGTGCCGCAGTCGAGGCACTGAATCAGGTTGTATTGCGCGGAACAATTCGGGCAGGTGCCATGCGTGGCGAAAATGTCAAAGGCTTTTCCGCACTGGCCGCACCGCCAGAGGTCACCGAGCGGCGGCGCGGTTTTGCAGGACGGACAGGCGAAACCTTCACGGCGCGGAATCTTGGCGACTTTTGCCAGCGCCCGTGCCTGTTTCAAACCGCCCCAGCAGTTCATCGCGATGAAAACCGCCATGATGCCGAGCCAGACTGATTGCGCCCAAATCGCCAGCCCAGCCAGGCCGACCACACCGACAAACCCGATATAACTTGCAGCCATCAGGCTGTTCGCCCGGCCGAACAGGAACCAGAGCAGCGAGCGCAAGATTTGCCCGCCGTCCAGTGGAAAGATCGGCAGTATGTTAAAGAGGAGAATGATGATGTTGATGTTCCGGATGTTGGCCAGCAGCATGAATGCGTCGGGAAATCGTTCCGCCCAGCCCAGGTTTCGGGCCAGAATCACCACCATGATCAGAACCGGAGCCAGTATCACATTCACCAGCGGGCCGGCCACGATGCTCCACAGTTGCGCGCCCGGCCGTTGTGGCGGATTGACGTAAGCGACCCCACCGAGCGGCCAGAGAACGATTAAATTTGCCTGGCCGCCAACCGACCGGCAGGCCAGCGCGTGGCCGAATTCATGCGTGAGCACGATGAGAAACAGCGCCAGGATTTCGAGTGCCGCCCAGCCGTAATTGGAGAAGTCATTTGGCCGGCTTGTAAAATACAGGAAGGCCAGAAACCATGCCCAGTGCAGGTAAACGTCAATTCCCAGCAGCCGGAACAATTTAATGGAGCCTTGGCGCGTGGGCATTAGAGTGAACCCTTGATAAGCGTGAGCAGTTCCGCGTGGCTTTCAACGGATTTGAACTGCGGAAATTCTTGCTTCACTTTTTCCGGCGCGTGGATCAGAAAGCCGACGTTCGCTTCGCCGAGCATCGCGGTGTCGTTATAGGAATCGCCGGCGGAAACGACGAAGTAGTTCAGCGATTTGAGCGCGGCGACGGATTTTTGCTTCTGGTTCGGCTGGCGCAACTGGTAGCCGGTGATGCGGTCATTCTCAACGATGAGCCGATGGCAAAACAATGTCGGCCAGTTCAGTTGCTTCATCAACGGCTGCGCGAACTGCTCGAACGTGTCCGACAAAATGATGACCTGCACCAGCGAACGCAGTTCATCAAGAAATTCCTTGCCGCCCGGCAACGGTTTCAGCGTGCCAATGACTTCTTGGATTTGCGACAGCTTGATGCCGTGCCGATCGAGGATGCCGATGCGGTAATTCATCAACTTGTCATAATCCGGCTCGTCACGTGTGGTGCGACGCAGTTCAGCGATGCCGGTTTTCTCGGCGACGGCGATCCAGATTTCCGGCGTCAACACGCCTTCCA
>Ga0310811_10012873_pt1 | contig 10879 bp, 10 predicted proteins | sample YCmetagenome_FD_207642 | JGI IMG/M metagenome (GOLD analysis project Ga0310811, IMG submission 207642) | Soil microbial communities from experimental microcosm in Duke University, North Carolina, United States - YC | ecosystem: Engineered > Artificial ecosystem > Soil microcosm > Unclassified ...
AAATGCTGACGGCAGATAAATGTACTGGGGGCAGGTGGAATCCTTAATATTTATCGAGTCTATTCCCACACAACCATTGGTATCTGTCGCCATCAGGGTATAGACTCCGGGGTCGACGACCTGAATGCCCGGTGTAGTCTGACCGGTACTCCATACATAACTTACAAATTCATTTTTAGATGTCAGGGATAGAGTGCTATAAAAACATTTTACTGTATCAGGCGGCAGGAAATCACTCGCGGCCATCGGCGGAATCGAAAAGGGCAAAGTTGCCGGCACCAACATGGGATTATTACAAAAATCCAATAAGGTAGTCCCATTGCTACCCACACGGGCATGAAGCACATAGTTACCTGCCGGGGCATGTCCGGAGAAGCCAATGGTCACCTGTCTTGTATAGCCATCTCCATTGATACAGTTTACCCCGGTGGCACTGGAAATAGGGATAGCAGGGGTACAATAAAAATCACTGCCATCGGCCGCAATAGAACTGCATAATACCGGCGTCGTCAATTCAATAGAGACAGAGGTATCACTGCATTGTCGGATGTATTTATCCATGGCCGGGGGTGGATCCTGTGCAAAGGTGGCCGTAGAGCCGGAAAAGTCGATGGTAAAGCCCGCGCTGACCCCGCCACCGCCGCTATTGTCATTTCCGAAGTTACTGATCATAATAAGGTAGGTCTCTCCGGGTTGTGCATCGATGGCTTTACAAAAAGAGTTGCCGGTAGAGCCAGCGAGAACATTGTTTTCGGTGCCGGTCAAAGAAAGTCCTATGATCCCATTGACATTACTGCCCACAAAATTGTTGTTGAAATTGCATCGAACTACATTTGTCTGCGACAAGTTGCTGCAGCCGCTCTTAAACACTGCAAAATCATAGTCATCGACGGGGTCCTTTGGAATAATGCTGAATACAAAACTGCCTGCGGTAGCAATGGTCATTTTTATCCACATGGAATTGGTCTCTCCGCCGCCGCAAGGGGTGGTCGTAATATCGAGGAATTGGCCAAGGCCCTGATAGCTATAAGGTGTGGAAAAGCTGGTACCACACAGGTGAAGGGCATTGCAGGCGTCCTGTTCAGGTTGTTTAGGCGGGAGTACATTTTGAGAAAATGAACCTATGCTACCTAACAGGCAGCTTATCGTTGCCAGTGAAGAAAATAAAAAAAACCATTTTTTCATAACCTCGACAAAATATAACAAAAAATCCTGTAAATTAACCTCTATCAACCTCAACTACCCCATATCCCGTTTGTATGGTACAAAATCATGAGCAAGCCCGTTCTGTCCAGCCTGCCGCCCGTCCGGCCGCTCATCATCCTGGTTCAAGAGGGGTATCGTTGCCGGCAGTACCTGCTTTTCAATTACAAAAAGGGGATGTTATCCAGGGAGTATTTATGGTCGCCTATTCGAATGGTATCCCCACTTATTTAAAAAGCCCCCTATTCAAAAAACCGGGCGATCCGCCTTCCAAGCCGGATAATTATGTGGAAGAGGACCTGGATGCGAAATTTGAAACCGCCGGGAATAAGAGCCAATACTGGCATGATCTCAGGCATATAGCCCCTTTTTTAATCAAGCCCAGCCAGGCGGAGTTTGCCAGGTACATGGAAGAGAAGCGGAAGCAACTCGGGATCGCTGATATTTTTAAGATCGGGACGGAAGAAGCAGAAGGAGGCCCGGGCCTGGGAGAAAGACAGCCCGCGGTAGAAGAGCAGCGAGGTAAGGAAGGGCTGGCATTGAAAGAAGGACCTCAACAGAAAGAAGGACCTCAACCGAAAGAAAAGCCGAAAAGCTCCGGCCGCCGTGCCTACGTGTCTGCCCAGGAAGCTCCGGACCTGACGGATCCAAGAGTAAAAGATCTGGCCTTGTCCCTTTTTGACCCCTCTGTACATAAAGACGGAGACATCATGAGCATGATCAACGGGGCCCTGGGTGATATGTTTACTATCTGGGCTGCGGGGGGTAATCCTCTTGATGAGAGCGCCTTAGAAGCAAACGTTAAAAAAGCGGTCGACACCAAACTAGCCGAATTCCAAAAAAAATACAATAATATCCAACTGATGGACATTATTGTCATTTCGGCTTACTCCTGGCGGGCGGACAAATTCATGCGGGAAGAAATGGAACGTCGAAAGTGGTTGGATTTTGGGAAATGGCAACAATTCGCCAATCAATTAATAATTTCCCTTCGAAAACTCCGGCGCTTCACGGGAGATGAACTGTACCGTTGCGGCCGGGCGGGGCATGAAGGGGCCAAACTGGAGCAAGGCACTCCTTTTCCCGCCCATTCTTTTCTTTCCACCACCTATGATAAGACCGCCCTGGCCGGGCTTGAACAAGACCCTAAATATAAACATGGCGATACCCTGAAGATGGGAGGGCAGATGGAGGGATACCATATGGAAGAGTTCAGTCATTTCCAGGGTGAAAGAGAGGTGATCCTTTTACCCGGTCATACCCTGTCTGCAGGAGGAAGCAGGTCCGGCAGGAATCTTCCTATCGCGGTTACCCCTCCGGCCAATTTCCAACCATTACGGGGCGATGAACCCGATGCTGTTGCGGAGCTGGAGCGTGGGCGAGAGCAGCAACGCGCCAGTTTACTCCCGCCTCCCAAGTTCTTCCCTGACAAAAAATAAAGCCCCTTACCACTCCCAATATTTTGGGACTTTCCCAATATGTTGGGAGAAAAGAAGCCTGATAAATTCAAGATCTCCGCGAATCAAAATCCTTTCAAACCCTTAACTACAAAGGGTTTTAACTCACCTACCCGCAGCCGGGAAATTTCCTGGCATGCCGATTGGCTATATAGCTCCAGCAAAACAATAAAATCATGAGCAAAATGATCGGCCGGGCCCAATTCAAAAAGGAAGTAATGGAGAGCGGAAGCAGTCATTTATCCCTGGTGCAATTTAAAACGGAATGGAGCGGGGCCTGCCAGATCATCGCTCCGGTATATGAGGAATTGTCGAAGTGTTATACCGGAGTAGCTGAATTCTTTTCGATCGATGTGGAGCAGGAGGTGGGGGTAGAGAAAGAGTTTGGGGTGTTGGAGCTGCCTACCATCCTTTTTTTTAAGCATGGGGAGTTGATCGATCACGTAATCGGTCTCACCCCGAAGAATGCGCTGATCGCCAAAATTGAAAACGCACTGGTTTAAATACTAAAAATCACATCACCATGAACGAAGCAACGAAATCTATCCACCTGCAGGGGCACCCGCTGTTTGCCCATGTCAACAGCCAGAAGATCGAAGCGATGGGCTCCCTGATGAAAGTAAAGACCTATGCCAGGGGAGAGCTGTTCGGTTTCGGAGAGGGTAGTTATAGCCGTATCTGCCTGTTGGTCAAAGGCCAGGTAAAGATCAGCGAGAATGATGAAGCCGGTAATGAGCAGGTGAAGGATATCCTCACTGCGCCGGATATCTTTGGCGATCTGAGCCTGGACGGGGCCCCGTCCCCTTATGAGTATGCCGTAGCCCTTAGCGCCAATACACTGGTATGTTCTTTCCCGGTAGTGGATTTTAAAAAGATCCTGGAGGATCATCCACGGATGGCATTGGACTATGCCCATACGGTGAATAAAAAACTAAAACGCCTGGAAGACCGGCATTCCGACCTGGTGTTCCGTGATGCCAGGTCCCGGCTGATCCGATTTATCAAGACCTGGGCCCAGCATGATGGGAACCGTATCGGCAATAAGATCATTCTAAACAATTACCTCACCCATAGTGATATCGCCGGTGTGATAGCCACTTCCCGGCAGAGTGTCAACGTATTGTTCAACGAGCTAAGGGATTCCGGTATGCTGTATTATAACCGCAAACGGATCGAGCTGAATGATAGCGGAGTGTGGAATTGAGCCAGAAGGGGACTGATGCTGTTAAACGTCCAAGGGGACGCCCTCTTCTCTGGTCAGTTCGTGCATGTACTGATATTTCAGATGGTCATAGAAAGAATGCCGGTCCACGAGCAACGCCACCAGGCTCGCCGTCATTCCCGCCAGCATGAGGTGGAAGATCACGTTATGACGGTCGGTCATTTCCAGCACGAGGATGGCCGAGGTGAAGGGGGTGCGGGTCACTCCGGTAAGGAAGCCGACCATGCCGGAGAGGATCAGCAAGTTAGTATTGGTTGCCGAGAGATGCATCCAGCCGGACAGCATGGCTCCCAGGCTGGCGCCCGCACTCAGCGCCGGGGCGAAGACGCCCCCGGCCGCACCGGTCGTAAATGAAAATATGGGCCCGACGATGCGCAGGAGGGGAACATACCAGGCTAAATATTTGTCAGGGGTGAAAAGCGCGGTAGTCATCAGGTCTTTCCCGGAACCCAGGGCCCGGGTATCGACAAAATATGCCAGGCAGACGATGACCAGAGCGCAACCGGTCAGGTAAAGGAGGTGCTGACGGTTGAACCGAAAACGGGCTTTCCACCGGAAGATGCTGAGCATACATTTGGAAAGCAGGCTACCGCCCAGACCAGCCACTATAGCGACAAGAATAACTCCCAGGAAAATGAAGCCGGAAAGGTTACTGACATCCGGATAGCCCAGGTAAAGATAAGGTCCCAAAAATGCCTGGGCCGTCAGACCGGCGATGATAACCGCTGTAAACAACGCTGTTTTGAAATAGCTGATATGGGTGCGCGTCAATTCCTCCACGGCAAAGACTATCCCTCCCAGGGGAGTATTAAATGCGGCGGCCAGGCCGGCGGCGGCGCCTGTCATGATCATATTACGCTTGGAGATCTTTGGCCACCAGGCGGGCAGCCATTCGTTGATCTTCCGGAATACAGAGCCGGCTATCTGGATAGTAGGTCCTTCTCTCCCAATGACCCCACCTCCAAAGGCCATGGTAAGGCTGGACAGTATTTTTATAAAAAGGATTCTCAGGCTGAGGAGTTTATTCACTTTCTCATTATGTTTCGGGGTAGCCAGTTCGATGCTGGCCATTACCTGGGGGATGCCGCTGCCCCTGGCATAGGGAGCGAATTGCTGTACCAGCCACCAGGCTGTAATAAAGCAAAGGGGGGTAACGATAAACAAAAGCCAAAGATGGGTATGTACGATATAGGCCGTGCCTTTTTCCGCCAGGCTGAACAGGCGGCTGTACAGGACGGCGACCAGGCCGGTGATCAGGGAAGCGACCCAGAAAGGGAGGGCCTGGAGGAGGTTGTTCTTTAGTTTTTCGTTGCGGATCCTGTCAAATGCCTGTTTTATGCTTCCCCGAACCCTGCTGATGAATCCCATAATAATTAATTGTAATAAACCCTGCAAAGATAGTTCCACTAAGAAGAAATAAGTGGTTCTAATTGATTTCTAATGCAGGCTATTGTCTTTCTGAATTTAAATACTTACTTTGGCCGGGCGCTAACTACTTTTAGTAAGACAATATTCCATGAAATTTCCTCCGCAAAAGCAGCTTATTTTCCAGGGCCGGCTCAAATCCTTCGGGATAGCGGAGAAATTACAAACATTTCCACAGAGATTCTTCCAGGCCCTGCAGCGGCAACTTTTCAAAACAAGATCGTGGCGCATATCCCCTCTCCTTTTCCTGCAAAAGATCAAGGCCATCGGGTTTACGCCGGTGTTGGAAGACTATGACAAACGAAAACTGGGCATTTTCAACCAGCTCAATTTTTTCCAGCTGCTTACGGGGATCATTGTTCCGATAGGCAGTCTGCTGCATCATGATAAGCTGCCCGCTCTGGCCTGGTTGGTGACCAGCATGCCCGCCTTTGTCAGTGTCCTGGTCCTGTGGCTGAATTCGCGCCGTCATTTTCACATCGCGCAGATCTCCTATTTCGTCCTGTATCCATTTGCCACCTGTATCGTATACCTGAGCGGGATCAATCTGGGTATGGAGCTATCCTTTATCCTCTATGGAATCCTCTCCGTCTTTTTCCTGCAGGAGATCAGCCAGATGCTCTTTGCTGTCGGGCTGTCCATGGTAAGCTATTTTGTGCTGGCGGTGGTGTGTAAGAACTATACCTATCAACTGGCGACGGCGAATATTTTCTTTTATTTTTTCAACCAGGTGCTGGCCATCGCTTTTATTTTTTACGGGCTGTTCCTGATCAAAAGAGAAAACACGGATTACCAGCACAGTATCCTGCAACAAAAGGAGGAGATCACCGGGAATGAGAAGCTGCTGCAGCATCAAACAAAGGAGCTGACGGAGCTGAATGCCTTTAAGAACAGGCTGTTCTCCATCATCGCACACGACCTGAAGTCTCCCATTTATGCATTGAAGAACCTCTTCCAGAATATGCAGCAATATGATCTGCCGGCCGAAGAGATCAAGGGAATGGTGCCCGAAGTCGTCGACGAACTAACGTATACGACCAGCCTGATGGAAAATTTATTGCTCTGGGCCAGAAGCCAAATGGTGTCTGATGCCATGAGGCCCCAGCAGATCGATGTCGCCGGCCTTATGACGGACGTAACGAAATTGTTGCGGCTCCAGGCTGAAGCCAAAAAGATCCGGATAAAGCTGGAAGCGGATAATACGATATTCATTTTCGCCGACAAGGACATGGTCAGTCTAATATTGCGCAACTTATTATCCAATGCCATCAAATATACTCCGGAGAAGGGGTCTATTACGGTAGGCGCCCGTAAGGACCTGTCCGGGGTGGAAATCTTCGTAAAAGATACGGGAAGGGGCATCAGCCGCGAGGCGCTGGAGAAGATCCATCTCAATAATTATTATACCACCAAGGGTACGGCAGGTGAATCCGGTACGGGTCTGGGTCTGATGCTCTGCCGGGAATTCCTAACCCGCAACGGGGGGAAAATGCATATTGAAAGCCAGCCGGGAAAAGGGAGCGTGTTCTCCTTTATCTTGCCGTTGGGGGAATAAGACGTGCCGACAGCAGCCATGAGGAGCTTTTCCTTAATTTCACGCCATGAAAATACAATTATGGTCTATCGGAAAAGATCATGAGTCTTATGTAAAAGCAGGGGTCGAAGACTTTACAAAGCGTATATCCCGTTATTATCCCGTGGAATGGAAGATCATCCCTTCCCTGAAGAATGCGGGTACCCTATCGCAGACGGACCTGAAAAAAAAGGAAGGGGCTATCCTGCTGGAAGGGCTGGCAAAGGACGACTACCTGGTAGCCCTGGATGAGAAAGGCAGGCAGCTTTCTTCGGAGGGGCTGGCGTCGTTTATACAGGCCAGGGCGAATGACAGCGTGAAAAACCTTGTTTTTCTTATCGGAGGGGCCTTTGGGTTGGATGAGGCGGTCCTTCAACGAGCCAACCATCAGTGGTCTTTATCGCAGCTGACCCTTCCCCATCAACTGGTGAGGTTGGTGCTGGCCGAACAGGTCTACCGGGCTTGTACCATCCTTCGTAACGAAAAATATCATCATATCTAGTCAATAGGATGAAAATTAGCCGTGCGGGGAGGGGAATGATGATAAAACCCTATCTTTAAAAAAAATTCCAATGTTCACTATTACCCTGAGTATCATAGTTCTTACCTGTCTAATTTCCGTCACCGCCTTTAATAATTCCAAAATACTGGAAGATTTGATCTTCTGGCCTCCTGCCATCAGCATACGTCATCAGTATTACCGTTTTGTCACCTGCGGGTTGATCCATGCTGATTTTATGCACCTGGCCTTCAATATGATCACGCTGTATTTCTTCGGAAGGTACCTGGAAGCCCACTATATGGGTGAGCTGGGTCTGCCGCATTATAGCTACCTGGTCTTATATGTCGGGGCTGTCATCGTAGCCAATATTCCCACCTATATCAAAAGGCGCGATGACTATAACTACCGGAGCCTGGGGGCTTCCGGCGGGGTGTGCGCCGTATTATTCGCTTTTATCCTGCTGAGACCCTGGGCTACGATACAGGTGATCATAATCCCTGTCCCTGCCATTATTTATGCGGCGCTTTTTCTCGGGTATTCAGCCTTTATGTCCCGGCGGGGAGGCGACAATGTCAACCATGACGCACATTTCTGGGGGGCGCTGTTCGGGGTATGCTTCACTATCCTGCTAAGACCTTCCGTTGTCGATATCTTCTTAAACGAATTAAGCCATCCCCGATTCAATTTTTAAGACTTTCCTGGTGTTAGGGGTTATGCGAAAGCGATGGTCCAACCGAAGTCCCACCACCCAGATGATCTTCTTATTCATCTCCAGTACCCATACTTTTTCTTTTTCAGCCAAAGAGAGTTTGTTGTCGATAAAAAAACGGGCCAGCTTTTTCTTTTTGTCCAATCCCAGCGGGTAGAAATAGTCACCGGGGCGCCATTTCCGCAGCAATAGAGGGAATTGAATCATCTTTGCGTCGAGCTGGGCGATCAGAGGGTCGGTAGAAATTTTTTGTACATCCTGTAATTCCAGTTTGAGCGTCCTGTTCTCATACGCTATTTTATCGTCCGGGGATTCGATCAGGATCCTTGTGGATTGGGCGACGGGATGGGCGGAGATGATCAGCCAGTTACGATCTTTCAGGATGCGATGGGTGGGAGACAGGATATATTTCCCTGAGCCGCTGTCCAGCAGGTCAATGACCCCTTCCACCTGTTGCGGGGAGAATCCGAAGTCCGCAATAATCTCATATACAATCGTATGCAGGGGCTCTGACTTTTTTAGTTTCAGGACCGGAATATGGATCTCGGGGCCTTTGACCTCTAATAATTTCTTTTTGTGCTGTTGTACCGACTGCCGGTAGAGCACCTCGATGTCCCGGAAGCGGGGTATGTTATCGGCCAGATTGTGCAATGCTGCGGGATAGAGCTGTTGCACCAGGGGGATCACCTGGTGGCGAAAATAATTACGGGTATACTTGTCAGAAGCATTAGAGCTGTCCTCCACCCAGGATAGCTGATGCTGTTCCGCAAATTTTTTCAATGCTGCTTTACCGGCAAACAGCAGCGGGCGGACGATGTTGCCCTGCCGGGGGAGGATGCCTCTCAGGCCCGCGATGCCGGTGCCTTTGAAAAAATTCATCAGCAGGGTCTCGATATTATCATCGAGATGATGGGCGGTGAGGATCCACTGGGGGGGTGCAGCCGACGGTTGGGGATCGGCGACCGCTGGGACAGAGGCTGCTGATCGGGGATCAGTAGCCGATGAACCGGAGGCTGCTGGTTGGGAGGCAGGGGCCGACGGACCGGAGGCTGCTGGTTGGGAGGCAGGGGCCGACGGACCGGAGCGGGCAGTGATCTCTCCGAACCAGTGATAGCGCAGTTCACGGGCGGCCACCTGGATAGAGAGCCGGTGCTCCTCCGCATAAGCTTTTGTATCCATTCGCCGGACCAGCAATTCCCGGTTGTATTTTTTTGCCAGCTGCCGGACAAAGGCTTCGTCCCGGTCACTCTCGTCCTGCCTTAGTTGAAAATTACAGTGAGCGATGATAAAATCAAGGCCGGCCTGGTGGCAGCATTCGCACAAGACGACCGAGTCCATTCCTCCGCTGACGGCCACCAATAGCCTGTCTTTTTCACCAAAGAGATGTTCTGCAGCCGTAAAATCTTTGAAAGATTGAAGAAGATCCATAAATAGTTTATAAAATATACCTTGAACCGGGCCGGTTATGGTTACCCGTCTGCGAGATCCTCGTAGGCGGCTTCCAACTCATGAAAGGTGCGGTTCTCTCCTGCCGCCTTTGCCGCCGCCATTCCTTTCTCATACCATTGAAGCGCAAGCGCCCGTTCGCCAGTCCTTTCCAATAACCTGGCCAGGTGATAATAGGAGCCCACATAGGACGGGTCGCGCTGCAGGATCTCCTCCCAGAGGCCGCGGGCGGTAGCCTCCTCCCCTAGTTTGCTGTATTCCAATGCCAACGCATGCTTGACAAAAGCATCATGCGGATCGGCCAGCAAAAATTCTTTTAATTTCTCTATCCTGTCCATAGAAGCGATGAAATTTTTTTTTCAATAATGCCCAAGTTATCTTTACAAAACTTATCTTTGGTTTAGTTGCATAAACAACTTTATTCCTCACCTCAAAACTATTCGGAATAATGAAGATATTAGTCTGTATCAGTAAAACACCGGATACAACGGCAAAAATAGCCTTCACCCAGAACAATACGAAATTCGTCACCGAAGGAGTCCAATGGATCATCAATCCCTATGATGAGTGGTATGCCCTGGTAAGAGCCATAGAATTAAAGGAAAAAGATCCTTCCACGGTGGTGCATCTGGTAACGGTGGGCGCTGCCGACACGGAGCCTATTATCCGCAAGGCGCTGGCCCTGGGGGGTGACGAAGCCATCCGGGTAAATGCCGATAGCCACGATCCCTTTTATATAGCCTCCCAGATCGTCGGGGTTGCCCGTCAGGGGGCTTATGACCTTATATTTACCGGTAAGGAAACCATCGACTACAACGGGTCTTCCATCGGGGGAATGGTAGCGGAATTGCTGGACCTTCCTTATGTATCGCTGGCCACCAAATTTGATCTCAACGGGACGGCAGCTACGATTGTCCGGGAGATAGAAGGGGGTGAGGAGACGGATGAAGTGAATCTGCCGGTGGTAGTAAGCTGTCAGAAAGGGGTAGCGGAGCAACGTATCCCGAATATGAAGGGGATCATGGGAGCCCGTACGAAGCCCCTGAAAGTGGTGGAACCCGCTGCTGCGGAGACGTTGACCACGGTGGTATCTTTTGAGCTGCCTCCGGCCAAGGCCGGGGTGAAGCTGGTACCGGCTGACAATCCCGCGGAACTGATCCGGTTATTACATGAGGAGGCCAAGGCTTTTTAATGCCGGCGGCCGCATTAGCGCGGCAGTCGGATGAGTAAAAAAATTGCTTGTTAAAATAGAATTTATGTCAGTATTAATTTTCATAGATCACTCCGAAGGACATGTAAAAAAATCTTCTCTCGAAGCATTGAGCTATGGGGCTAAGGTCGC
>Ga0310811_10012874_pt1 | contig 10879 bp, 8 predicted proteins | sample YCmetagenome_FD_207642 | JGI IMG/M metagenome (GOLD analysis project Ga0310811, IMG submission 207642) | Soil microbial communities from experimental microcosm in Duke University, North Carolina, United States - YC | ecosystem: Engineered > Artificial ecosystem > Soil microcosm > Unclassified ...
AGGTGCCGGCGCGGGAGCCGGAGCCGGCGCGGGTGCCGGAGCAGGTGCTGGAGCGGGAGCCGGAGCGGGCGCTGGAGCCGGAGCAGGGGCCGGCGCTGGAGCCGGAGCAGGGGCCGGCGCTGGAGCCGGAGCAGGTGCTGGCGCTGGAGCCGGAGCAGGTGCGGGAGCCGGAGCGGGTGCTGGCGCCGGAGCCGGAGCTGGTGCGGGAGCCGGCGCGGGTGCCGGAGCCGGCGCGGGTGCCGGAGCAGGTGCTGGCGCCGGAGCTGGTGCGGGAGCCGGCGCGGGTGCCGGAGCCGGCGCGGGTGCCGGAGCAGGTGCGGGTGCTGGAGCGGGTGCTGGCGCCGGAGCCGGAGCAGGTGCTGGAGCGGGTGCTGGCGCCGGAGCCGGAGGAACGTTCTTGCGCTTGCTAAGGTCGGGTTTCGATCGAGTCGCCTGCACGAACGCACTAGTGTCGAAGCGGGCACCCGAAGAGTCGAGATCACTTCGAGCTGCCGCGAACGTGAGCCCGGTTATTTCGGCATCGGCGCGGTTGTGCTTTTTTGCGGTGCTCGGTGCACTGGATGGATCCGACAGAATGGCGCCACGAAGTCCCGAATCGAGGGCGGCGTGCGCCGGCACCGACAAAGCGATCGGCGCGAGTGCAGAGCAAGTGAGAAGCGCTTTGCGCAGGAGGCTCATCTCAGGAATCCCTCGTTCGTTGCAAGGGAGACTAGAGGTGCCGTTTTAACGGAGAGTTATTAGCTCGAGTAAAGTTGCTAAGGTATGCAGATATCCGTAGTTCGACCTCAATTTGCGCTTGATCGTACGTGTGCGAACAGTTTGACCGGCAAAAAAAGTCGACCGGCTAAAGAGATTAATTAAAGATGTTTCTAAAACACTAACGCGCCAGTCTTGATCCTTTTTGAAGGCATATCGCTGATGCGAGTTCTCCGAACACCTGAAATCGCCACCAGTTCGATTTCAATCTGCACCGTCTCGACGCTGTATCCCAATGCCGTTCAGATATCGCATGGCATCTTTGTTGAGACGCGACTGCGCAATCTGATCGGTGATGGGCGCGTGCGCGCGCAAGTTGTCGCACCTATCGCTTGGCTTCCGCCGCATGTCCGTTATGGCGCTCTTTCTGCGCTGCGCGCCGTGGCTCCTCGCGACTCGCGTCATGGAATTGAAATCCTCCACCCGCGCTATCTCGTTGTTCCAAAGATTGGCATGAACATCGCGCCCTATACGCTGTACTTGGCGATGCGTGCCGGATTAAAGCGTCTACTCGCAGACGGCGCGAAGTTCGATGTCATCGACGCGCACTACTTCTACCCGGACGGTGTTGCCGCGTCCTGGCTGGCGCGCGAATTCGGCTTGCCAATCGTAATTACCGCGCGGGGCACCGATATCAATCTCATTCCCAATTATCGCTTTCCGCGCCGGCTCATCGTGAATGCCGCGAAGCGAGCCGATGGCATCATCACCGTCTGTCAGGCTCTGAAGGATAGGCTGGTCGAGTTGGGTGTACAAAGTGAAGACATCACGGTGCTGCGAAACGGTGTCGATCTGAACCTGTTCCAGCCGCGCGATCGCACCGCTCTGCGCCGCAAGATGGGTCTCAATGGCTTCACGCTCGCTTCCGTCGGTCATTTGATCGAACGCAAGGGCCACCATCACGTGATCACAGCTCTGACCACCTTGCGCGATGCGACGTTGCTCATCGCGGGTGATGGTGAGGAGCGTCTCCGGCTGGAGTCACTCGCTGTCCGGCTTGGCGTGCAGGATCGCGTGCGGTTTCTGGGTACGCTCGACCAATCTGCACTCTGCGATCTCTACAACTGTGCCGACGTGACCGTTCTGGCGTCCAGCCGGGAAGGGTGGGCCAATGTGCTGCTTGAATCCATGGCTTGCGGTACACCCGTCGTCGCCTCTGCGGTCTGGGGAACACCTGAAGTCGTAGCCAGTCTGGATGCGGGACGATTGATGCCGAGTCTCGATGCGGACGGCGTCGTTGCCGCCGTCATGGAACTGCGCCGCTCGCCACCCGATCGCGGTGCAACACGGCGCTACGCGGAAGGATTTGATTGGCAGACGACGACCGACGGCCAAGTCGCTCTCTTCCGAAAAATTCTTGCCGGGCGCGCCTCGGCTCAGCCAAAGACCTCCGCATAGCGCGTGGCCATGACATGTTCGTCGAACTCTGCGAGCGCCTTTCGCTGGTTGGCTGCGCCGAGCGCGCGCCGCAAAAAGGGATCGCGCAGAAGCGTACGCAGAGCTGTGCGAAACGCGGATTCATCCAGCAGATCGACGATGAATGACGCATTTTCGGATGAAACGAGCTCGGCAACATCGCCGACAGCTGTCGACACGATCGGCAAGGCCGCCGCCATCGCCTCCAGCACGCTGAACGGCATCTGTTCGGTGTCGGACGAAAGCGCAAAGACGTCCATCCGCCCATACCAGTTTTCCGGTTCGTCCGTGGCGCCGGCGAACTGAATCGCTGCGGCGCACGGCGAGGCCCGCGCCGCTTGTTCCAAACGTTGTCGCTCTGGCCCGCCACCGACGATCAGGAGTTGGAGTGCGTGCGGCGGCCACTCCTCTGCAACCGCGCTGAATGCGGTGATCAACCGAGTCAAGTTTTTCTCCTTACGCAATGTCGCAAGCGTTCCGATAGTAAGCACCTTAGGTTGAGAAGTATTCGCCGCGTGCGCTGGAGAAAATCGGACGCAATCAATTCCGTTCGGAATATAGACAATGCGGGCCGCTGGGAGTTTCCAGACCTGGCGCGCGAGCCGCTCCAAGCCGCGCGACGGCAGCACGACAGTCGTATGGCGGCCCGACAGCGCAATCCGCCGCGTCCAGACGCGTCGGCGGAGCTGATGGGTGGCTTCCTCCGGACCAAAGCCGTCTTCGATATGGACATGTCGGAGACGTTTGCCGAAGCGGTTGGCCAACGCCCATTCGATGGCGCCCCAATTGTAGGTGACCAGAACGTCGGCGGCGATTTCGTCCAACGTCTTGCGAAAGAGCGTGAGATTGCGCCAGAGATTGTTTTTGTCGATTGCCAGCGCGCGATACTCGATCGCCGCATCGCTCGTAATGCGCGCCGACATGTCGGTCACGCTATCGAGCGCGATCACGGTGTGGCGATAGCGATTGCCGTGCGCCTTCGCGAGTTGCGCAAAGCGCATTTGCGCGCCACCGACCGCGAATGTGGGAAAGACATGCAGGAGATGGCGCGACGTCAAGAGCAGAGGTCCTGTGTGCGTAGTGTGAGGCTAATTGGCCGCCGAAGTGAGCATTATCGCGCTTTACCGCGCAGTTCGTCGATCAGTCGGGCGGCGCTTTCGGCATTGTGCCGCCAGGTCAAATCGCGCGCGGCGATCGTGGCCACCGCTGCTGCGCCTAGGCGTTGTCGCAACGCGCCATCGCCGACGAGCCGGCGGACCGCCGCGCCGAGGGACTGCGCGTCATCGGGTTCGAACAAAAGGCAGTTGTGATCGTCTGTGAGAACTTCGCGAATATTTTCTGCATTGGGTGCGACGATAGCGCGGCCAAGCGCCATATACTCGAAAAGCTTCAAGGGGCTCGCATAGGGCGTGACTTCCGGCTGCAAGGCGATGTCGAAGGCGCGGATATAGGGTGCGAGCTCGTCGCGCCCGACAATTCCCGTCACCTGCAACCGCTCGGCTACTCCAAGCGCTGCGGCGCGCCGCTCGAGTGCCGCCCGGCCGGGTCCGTCGCCTACCACGAGCAGGCGCGTATGCTTCAGCGTTTCGTCTGCGGCCATCAGATCGACAATATGCGGCAACCCGTGCCACTCGCGGATGTAGCCGACAAAGCCGAGAACGGTGTCATCGTGGTTTGCAAACGGCCGCGCGACGTCCGCGCTTGGTGCGGAGACCGAAAAGCGTTTTACGTCGACGCCATTGGGTGTCACGACCATCCGCGACAGGTCGACGCCAGCGCGCTCTATCTGTCTTGCCAAGACAGCCGTCACCGGCAGCACGCGATCGGCGCCGCGCCAGACTACCGTCTCGGTCCACCTCGCGAGCCAGGGCAGTGCGAGCCCGCCGAACTTTTCGCGCTCTTCCGCAAGCGGCGCGTTGACCTCCAACAACAGCGGCAGCGAGAACAGACGCGCGGCCCATAACCCTGACAACATGTAGATGTTCGCTCGTTCATAGATTCCGTCAGGCCGCGTCCGCAATATCGCGCGTATGAGTCGCGAAAGCTCGAGTCCGCTATAGCCGAACTCCAGTAGTTCGTAGAGCAATCGCGGCATGAGCTGCTTGCCGCGCGAGGGCTTAAGCGCATCGACCCGTTCCGGTTCGATGATCACCACACTGTGACCAGCGGCGCGGAACGCGGCGATCATTTCGTCGATGTGAATTGACTGCCCGTCACGCGAGCGGGTGCGATGGTGGTACAAAATGGTGAGGGGCAGTGCGGATCGGCGCGAAGATCGAATCGCAGTCGCGTTTGTTTCCGAGATGAGCGGTGAAGTGGAGATGTTAGCCCCCGACGAAGAACTGCGCGGCTCGGTCAAGAGCCGTGGGAGTCGTCCTACCTTACCCCGTCGGGCCACAGAAGGACGCGCAGCGTCTGAAGCATGATAGCGCCATCGCGCAGCAGGCTGAAATTTTTGATGTAGAAAAGATCATATTCCAGTTTGCGCTGAGAATCTTCCAATGACGCACCATAGCGGTAATTGATCTGCGCCCAACCGGTGAGACCGGCCCGCACGCTGTGGCGCAACTTGTAGAGGCGAAGTTCTTGCGAAAGTTCTTCGACAAAGCAGGGCCTTTCGGGACGCGGTCCGACAATCGACATGTCGCCCAAGAGGATATTCAGCAGCTGTGGAATTTCGTCGAGACGCGTACGCCGCAGGAACGCACCAACTTTGGTAATTCGCGGGTCCTCCTCGTCGGCCCATTTCGGTCCGTTGGTTTCCGCGTCGGGACGCATCGTGCGCAGCTTAAACAACCAGAACACGCGGCCATTCAGAGTGACGCGCTCTTGGCGATAAAAGATCGGTCCACGCGATTCCAGCCGGATCGCCAACATCGCAATCAACAGCACCGGGAGACTGACGAAGAGGGCCAGTAAGCTGATGACGATGTCCATGCCTCGTTTGACGATGTCGTCGAGCATGCGCATCTGAAAACCCGAAGAATGCAGAAGCCAGGAAATTTCCAGCCACGCGAGGTCGATGCGGCCGGTCATCCGTTCGATGAAGGAATTGAAGTCGGTTACCGGAAAGCCTTGCGCCTTGCACTGTACGAGTCCGTCGAGATTGACACCGCGGCGGTCGTCCAACGCGAGTACCACTTCGTCAATGTCCAGCCGCGTCGACAGTTCGTCGATGGCTGAGAGGGACAATGGGCTACACTTGGCATCGTCCTGCACGACGCGCGACTTTTTCGCAGTATCCTTGAGGATGGCTTCGCTGGCGAAATGGATTTCCTGTAGCGTGCCGTGGGCGTGACTCTCGTTCAACTCGTGGATGTAGCGGGCGCGCTTGCCGGTGCCGATGACGAGAACACGCCGGCGGAACATGCTGAGATTGAGCATGGCGTGGATGATGACGCGGCTGACGAGGGTGGCACCTAGCGCGATGCTCGTTCCGATCAGAATGATTGTGACGTCGCGACTGACGCTGAGAAAGACGCGGGCCTCGGGATAGAGATACGGAAATCCATAATGAAGAGCGACAAAGATCACAGCCGCGGCGAAACCAAGCGCGATGGGCAGGCGCGACATTGCCAGCGACGTGCTCAAAATGGCATCGCGCCGATAACAGCCGGTGGCATATAAGAAGACGAGCAGGACGACGACCGAAAAACAGACCACCACGGCGGCCTGCCCCGTGCCTTGAAAACCGAGCCGATCGAAGATCAGCAGCAAGACACTCGCCTGAGTTGCTGCGATCAGAAACACATCCAAAAGCAGCTGTGAGACGTCGGCGGAGGGAACGTAGCGGGGAAATCGCCGCACCGTCTGCGACGGTTGCTCTCTGGCGCCATCAAGTTCCTGTCGGCGCTCGCCGCGTACAGCGCGTGTGTCGTCACCGGCGGCACGTCGCACACTCGCATCGAAGGCGACAGGCTTGGCGTTCGTCGTCGCGAGCCGCAATGTCGGCGGCGCAACTTTTGGCGATACGCCGTCTACGCTCATAAAAGGCCCCTCATCATCCGCGTGCTGACTTGCGTACGTACTATGCAGCTTCCGCGCCGAGCTAAGCGTGCCCACTACCCACGGCCACGTCACCCAGATTAATCCTTATTTTGTAAGGTTTTAGAGACAATCCCCGACATGGTCCAGTTCTCGTGCAAACCTTACCGACGTCTAATTTGATACACCGTACATGCTACCTATCGGACCAAATTGAGACGAATCCGTGACTGCTCAATGCAATCTATGGTTACTGCCAACAACGCCCGAAACGACGTTGAGTTTCTTGAAAAGCAGGAATATCGGGTTGTTGGCGTCGCCGAGGTCTAAGACACCCTGGATGGCCGCAGAGTGCGCCGTGACCATGAACTTGGCGTCATCTGACGGCGCGCGAAATGTCGTTGGACATTGCGCGGCGGACGGTGTTCCGGCCCGATCATCGACAACGAGCCATCAATGCCGGACAGAAAGCTGCCGATCAGTGGCGCGCAAATGGCGGATATCCCGATCCAGATCGCAATCGCCAGTAGGAGGTTCATCGATGCTACCCCAATATCCGGTGGGTGAGCTTTTCGAACCTCAGAGATACGCTGAGTCGCTTTATTTTTGGTTAATTTGGTTAACGCGCCAGCCCGGATGAGCGGTTACCCACAGCGCAGCGCAGTCCAGAGCCCAACTGAACGAAGTTAGGGCCACAAGAATGTTGGTATCGATCCAAAACCGCGTGCGATTGGCGAACGGATTCGATACGACGTATCTTTCCTGCGACACCCGAAAGCCGCCGCTATGGATCCCGCGAATTGGTTGTCAGCGCTTGTTCAGGCCGGCCACCTATTCGTCCAGTCGATACCGGAGGCGTTCTGGCTCGCCTACTACTGGGCCAGGGAATGGCAGGCGTTGCTCGGCGGTCTGTTGCTGGTCCTCGCGGCCAGAATCTTTGCCCTGGGTGCCATCCGCGCCGCACGCATCCGGTCCGCGGCCACAATTCGCGCCGCGCAAATCGAGGCGGGAGTCGCTCCTCACCGAGATGAAGGCACCGACGCGCCACGTTCCGCCTCCCCAACCCCGCCAGATCGGGCCATTCCACGCGAGCACGATCTCGTCCAGAAAATCGAACAACTTCGCAGTCTAATCCGCTCGGCCATGTTCACGCTCACAACCGACGAACAAGGAACCGAAGCAGGCCCGAATCCGTATTGCGCGCGGATCGTACAATTGCGCTTCGATGAGAAGGATCTTCCGGCAAATCCGACGGCCGGCACGCTCGAGCTTTATAAGAAGCTTCTGATGCAACTCGCCGCAGTGCGCCGTGCCAATGAGCGAAAGCCGACACAGGCCGAACTTTCTGAAACCCTCGTACAACTTAATGCGCGCGCTCGTGAATTTGCCGCTGCACTGACACGCGTCGTACCACCGGCAAGTCCTGCGCCGGAACGCCAATCCAACCAGCTCCGAGCCTAAGGTCCTTCGGCACGCCGCGCGGCGGGAAAACCGAGAATCCACTGACGCTGCGCTTCCGTCTCAGGCACTTCGACGCCGCGCGCCTCGGCGATCATGTCGAGCGCCACCTCAGCGTCAACGCCAAGCGTCATCAAAATGCACGCGGCCAGGGTGGTGGATCGGCCGATGCCGGCTCGACAGTGAATCGCCACACCCTGACCGGCCGAAACGGCCTCGGCTAAGTGTCGAACGATATCAAAAAATGCATCTAAGTCGGAGGGCACGGTCTTGTCGCGAATTGGAAAAGACAAGAACTCAATACCGAATTCCTGGCAGAATTGATTCTCCGCCTCGCTGAGGCCGGGCGCTTCGGAGGGCTCCAACAGGCTGACGACGACGTCTATACCTTCACTCCGCCAGCCGAGAATGGTGTCCTCGATCTTGTCGGTCGGGCGGGGCGCGGCCATGATGGCAAGATTGCCATCGTGAAATTTGTTGATCCAGAAAAGCTCTTTACTCAAAGTGCTCTTGGGTCCTCCAGGCTTAAAGCGGCAACGTCATTTATCGAATTTTGTTCTGGCGCAGCATAGGCTTGCGCTGCAGCGATGCAAGCTGCGCGCCGCGCTCGAATACACATGTACGCGGGACGTGCATCGGTATTTTGCATTAAAGTCGGCCATTCGCGTGGATCAATTCCTCTGCTTCAGTCATTTACGAAGAAATGATTGCGAACTTTCCGTTGCAGGCGAGGCTCATTAGTAGGAAGGCCTCGACTGTCTAGTGAGACATATGCGGCCGAATTCTTCGATTGTGAGCGTGAGTCGCCGGGTGCCACGTGCCCGTCGCTCAATTTCGACGGCGATTTGTATTCTTTGCGTGCTGCTTTCGAATGCCGCCGTGGCCGCGTCGCCGACCGAGACAAAAGGGGTTTGTCCCAACGACTTCCGTGTTGATGCACGTGTGACCGGACGTGATGCGGCGCTCGTCGTCGATGGCCAGTCCGGTCAAGTTCTTTACGCGCGCAATTCGACCGCCGAACGTCATCCGGCATCACTGACGAAAATGATGACGCTTTATCTTCTGTTCGACGCGCTCAAGGCCCATCGCCTGTCGCTGCACTCGTCGATCACGATCTCGCGCCATGCTGCGTCGCAACTGAAGGTCAACCTCGCACTGTCACCCGGCATGACCATGACGGTCGACACGGCGATCAAAGCCGTGGTCGTGCGCTCCGCCAACGATGTGGCCGTTGCCATCGCGGAAGCGGTCGGTGGTACGGAAGGTCACTTTGCGCAAATGATGACGGAAAGGGCGCGCGCGCTGGGTATGCGCAACACCTTTTATCACAACGCATCGGGGCTTCCCGATCCACTGCAAGTTACAACTGCCAGCGATCTCGCAATTCTTGCGCGGCACTTGGCGTATGATTACCCGCAATACTATCCCTACTTTGCAACGCCCTATTTCAGCTACCACGGCGCGACCTATTACACGCATGACAATTTGCTCGGTCGTTTCAAAGGGACGGACGGAATCAAGACCGGTTACACCAATGCCTCCGGCTTCAATCTCGTCTCATCGGTTGTGCGCGAAGGCGCGCATGTCATCGGTGTGGTGATGGGTGGCGATACGGCGCGCCAGCGCGACGATGAGATGGTACGGCTACTTGCAGCCACGTTCGTGCGCGCCAAAGCCAATCCAGCGCTCATCGCGCATGGCGATATTCCTTGGAAGCGACCAGATCAGAACGCTGCGGCAGTCACTACGAGTGAAGCAGAGCCAATGGGACCGCCGGCGCCGGTGATCTCGGTGTCAGGGCCGACGCTCAATCAGTTGCTTGCCAAGAGTGGTGAAATTGACGAAGACCTAGCCGAAAGCTACATCGGCGACGCGGCGGTCGGGGTCGCGCAAAATCCGAACTGCCAGCACCGCTCGAGCGACGGGCGCGTCTGACACATTTCAGTTAATGCGCCGTTCCCACTCAAACGCCGAACGCACGATCTCTTCGAGACTATCGTGCTTCGGCTTCCAGTTGAGTTCGCGTTGCAATCGAGTCGAATCGGCAATCAGAGACGCCGGATCGCCCGGCCGCCGCGGTGACTCTCGAACCGGAAGCGGTACGCCAGTCAATTTTTCCATGGCGGCCACGATCTGGCGAACGCTGTAGCCGCGGCCATAACCGCAATTGTAGATCGCCGGGTTTGCACCACCGCGCAGTGCGTCGAGCGCAAGCAGGTGCGCGCCGACCAGATCCTCGACATGGATAAAGTCGCGAACGCCCGTACCGTCGGGCGTTGGATAGTCCGTGCCGAAAATCTCGAGCTCAGCTGCGCGCTTGAGTGCCACCTGACAGGCGCGTTTGATCAGGTGCGTCGCACGTGGCGTCGATTGGCCGGTGCGCAGCTGGCTGTCGGCACCGGCAACGTTGAAATAGCGGAGCGCCACATAGCGGAAGTCGTGTGCGTTTGCGGCATCTTCGAGCATCCACTCCGTCATCAGCTTCGAACGCCCGTAAGGATTGATCGGCGCCTTGGGCGCATCTTCCGTGACCGTCTGTCCATCGCCCAGGCCGTAGACGGCCGCGGTCGACGAAAATATGAAGTGGCGCACCCCAGTGTCTACGCAGGCCTGCGCCAGCGCGCGCGAGACAACCGTGTTGTTGGCGTAGTATTTCAGCGGCTCGGCGACAGATTCCGGTACAACGACTGAACCGGCAAAATGGATGACGGCATCGACGCTAGAGTCGTTGATAACGCGCGAAACTTGATCTGAGTCACCGGCGTTACCATGAACGAAGCTTGCCTTTTCGCTGACCAAACCGCGTATGCCAGTGGAGAGATTATCGAGTACGACGACGGACTCGCCGCGGTCGATCAGGCCATAGGTCATGTGGCTGCCGATATAGCCCGCACCACCCGTCACCAAAACAGTCATCGCAATCTCCGTTTGGCACTTCCTTCTCGGGCCAAAAGATTTCCGGCGCCAGAGTTCACAGACAAACCTCATCGCAGCAATCGTCGAATCTTCGCTTTACGTCGTCCAACAAATCAAGCCTTGTAAAAAGTTCACCGTAAAGTGGATGCCGCACATTTTGTCGATTGCAGTTGATGATTTATTTATTCGGTACAGCGAGCGCGATACGGTTTTAAACCTTCAATCATCCGCCCATAATATATGAGTAGGGGAGCTCTCGAACTGTTTTTGCGTGTTTGCATCGAGGTCGAAGTGCAGCGGCAGACTCAATCTTGTTCGCGTTGTACGCGGCCAACTCATTTGGAATTAC
>Ga0310811_10012875_pt1 | contig 10878 bp, 5 predicted proteins | sample YCmetagenome_FD_207642 | JGI IMG/M metagenome (GOLD analysis project Ga0310811, IMG submission 207642) | Soil microbial communities from experimental microcosm in Duke University, North Carolina, United States - YC | ecosystem: Engineered > Artificial ecosystem > Soil microcosm > Unclassified ...
GCCCGCAGGGGCGCCGTAACGATCTCGAGGCGTGTGCGTATATTCCCCGGATCAGTCCGCCACACGCCTTCCGGTTTTCGAGGTCGACATGAAACGATCCGCTCGCATCGCCGTTGCTGTCGCGACGCCGATCGCAGTCCTGCTGGTGCTGCTTGCCGTCGTGCCGTTCCTGTTCCGCGCGCGGATCGCCGAGACGGCGCAGCGAGAGGTCAATCAGAGCGTCAACGCACACGTGGCATGGCAACGCGTCGGACTCTCGTTCTTTCAGCATTTTCCCAATCTCAGCCTCTCGCTCGATGGCCTCACGATCGTCGGCGCCGGTCGTTTCGAGAGCGACACGCTCGCCGCGGTCCAGCGGCTGCGTGTCGTGCTCGACCTCGGAAGCGTCGTCGGCAACGTGATGCGCGGGAAGCCGCTCGTCGTGCGGGCGCTCGAGCTCGACCATCCGCGACTCGACTTGATCGTGCTCGAGGACGGCACCGCCAACTGGAACATCACCAAGACCGCGCCCGCGGCAGGCCCGTCGCCTAACGCAAAAGCGTTCGCGGTGAGCCTGCGCGACGTCGCCATCAGCGGCGCGCGTCTCGCGTTCGATGACCGCCACGCGAACCTCCGCGCAACGCTCATCGGCTACGACCAGTCGCTGAACGGCGACCTGAGTCAGAGCCGCGTCGTGATCCACACGACGGCGAGCGCCGACACGGCAACCGTCGTCTTCGCCGGCATCCCGTATCTCGACCGCGTGAAGGTCGGCCTCACAACCGACATCGACGCCGACCTGGCCGCCCGATCCTACTCGCTCGGCGCCACCACCCTCAGCCTCAACGACCTCGCGCTCGGCGTGTCCGGCACGGTCAAGTCGTTAGGCAAATCGCTGGCGCTCGACCTCGCGCTGAAAGCGCCGAGTACGAACTTCCGGAGCATGCTGTCGCTGGTGCCGGCGGTGTACGCACACGACTTCGACAAAGTGCAAACGTCGGGCACCGTAGCCGTCGATGGGTGGGTGAAAGGGACCTACGGTCCGTCCGCATTTCCGTCGTTCGCGGTGACTACGAAGGTGAACGACGCGGCGTTCAAGTATCCCGATCTTCCGCTCCCGGCGCGCTCGATTTTCGTCGACCTCTCGGCCACCAACGCCGGCGGCAGCGCCGACAGCACCGTCGTCAAACTCGACCGATTCCACGTCGTGCTCGGAGCGAATCCCATCGACGCGCACATGGTGCTGCGGACGCCGGTATCGGATCCCGATGTCGACGCGAGCGTCAGCGGGACGGTCGACCTCGCGGATCTGCGGCGCACGGTGAAGCTCCAGGGTATCGATCAGCTCGCCGGCACGGTGTCCGCGAACGCCGCCGTCCGGACCCGGATGTCGTACCTGGCCAGGAAGACCTACGACAAGGTCGCCGCCAGCGGCACCGTGACGGTCGGCGGCCTAACGGTAAAGGGCGCCGCACTGCCCCGCCCCCTTGCAGTGCAGCAGGCGTCGCTCGCGCTGGCGCCGCAGCACGCCACACTCAAGTCGTTCACCGGGACGATTGGCAGCAGCGATCTCGAGGCGTCGGGCACGCTCGACAACCTCATCGCGTTCGCGCTGCACGGCGACACGCTGCACGGTACGGCCACGGTCAAGAGTAAGCGCTTCGACCTCAACGAGTGGCGGTCGGGCGGAGACGTCGATGTCATCCCGGTGCCGCCCAAGATCGATTTCGCTCTCGATGCGACGGTCGGCCAGCTGCTGTACGAGAAGTTGACAATGACCGATGCGCACGCGCGCCTCCGGATCGCCGACCAGCGCGCGACGCTCGAGCAGTTCCAAACGAACACGTTAGGCGGGCAGGTGGCCGTGACCGGATTCTACGAGACCACCCGGCCCGCGCAGCCGACGTTCGACGTGAACGCAAAGCTGACCAAGGTGGATGTGCCGTCCGCGTTCCAGGCCTTCACCACCGTACAGATGTTGGCGCCCGTCGCCAAATATGTCAGCGGTTCCGTCACGACCAACGTGCACCTCACCGGCGCGTTAGGCAAGAACATGATGCCGGCGTTCTCGAGCCTGGACGGCGCCGGCACGCTCGAGACGTCCGAGCTCGCGGTGCGCGACTTCCCCGCCCTCACGAAACTCGCCCAGGCGACCAAGCTCGACATCCTGAACAATCCGACGCTCGAGGCGCTGCGCGCCGCGTTCACCATCGACAACGGCCGCCTCACGGTGCAGCCGTTCGACGTGAAGGTGGCCGGCATCGCGGCGACCATCGCCGGGTCCAACGGGCTCGACCAGTCGCTGCAGTACACGCTCGGGCTGCGCGTCCCGCGCTCGCTGCTCGGCGGCGCGGCGAATCAGGCGCTCGCCGGCCTCGCATCCAAGGCCAGCCAAGCCGGCATCGACCTCGCGGGCGCACCCGAGATTCCGCTCGCCGTGCAGGTCGGCGGCACGGTGACTAACCCAACCATCAAGCTCGATCTCGCGAGCGCCGGTTCGTCGGTGAAGGCCGCGGCCCAACAAGCCGTCACGCAACAGGCGTCAGCCGCCGCGACACAGCTCGTTCAAGAGGCCCAGCAGCGCGCCGCGGCGATCGTGCAGAGCGCGCAGGCGCTGGCCGATACCGTCAAGCAGACCGGCTATCGCCAGGCCGACTCGTTGACCGCCAAGGCCGGCGACAATCCGTTGATGCAGGTGGCCGCCAAAGCCGCCGCCGACAAATTGCGCAAGCAGTCCGACGACAAAGCCGCCGCGATCGTGCGCGCGGCGAATCAGCGGGCTGACAGCATGGTTGCCACGGCGCGGGCGCAGGCCGCCAAGCTCGGATCGAAGCCGTGACGGCACGAGTGGGTGGTCTCCGCACCCACGAGCTGGCCGACACGCGATGACCATATCGGAGGCGACGGCTCAGGCGCGCCTCACGACTCGTCCGTTAGGCTGGCGCCGCGGAATCGCCGACGATCTCCAATTCCAGATTGAGCGGCCCGTACAGATAGTCCACTTTCGCGCGTGGCGTGGTCCACCGGCCGTACACGGCCCTCAGGAACCCTTCCGCGTCGCCCGGAATCGTCGTCTCGGTTCCGTCCACGAACCGTGTCACGCGGACGTTCTCGAAGACGCCGAACGGGAAACAGTAGTGAAACCGGCGGCGGCCACCGCCGTCGACGTTCGTGATGGCCCAGCCGCCGCGATGCGGGTGCACGATGTCCAGATCGATGAAGAGCCGCGGATGCCGCGGGTGCACGACGGAGAGCCTGTGCTCGTCTTGCATGCGGATCTTGAAGCCCCGCGCCAACAGGTGCGCGCGGTACGCGGGCAATCGATGTGCATCGGTGTGCCGGATGCCGAGATCGATATCGCGGTCACCGTAAATGAACCCGTTGTCGCGGACGCAGCCGAGGAGCGTGCCCCACAGGAGCATCGGCTCGAATCCAGCGGCGCGCGCGGCCGACTGCGCCGCGCGCAGAAACCGCGATCCGTTCACGGCGAGGTCCAAGCCCTCGAGCGACAGACGGCCGGATCTGTACGCCGACAGCTGTTTCGCGACGTGGACAGGGCGGCGTACCAGTCCGCCGACGTGCGGCGCGAACCGCTGGTACGTCCACGGCACATGGGGCCGCCTGACGAACTGCCCAACGCGCGCCAGCGTGAGGCGCGGCGGCCGCGCGCCTAACGCAACCGCGCCGGGCACCTCCGCGCTCTCGGCGCAACAGCGCGCGTACTCGTCCGGCGTGTCCACCTCCCACCATGGAAGGCCGGCCGTGAACACGGGCCACAATCCGTCGCCGCGCATCAGCACGTCGTATGCCTGGTTCGGAAACCCGCCGGCGCCGCCGGCATCGATCACGTGGGCGAGCCGATCGAAGAACGCGGCGGAGTCGCGTTCGCCGATTCGTACCAGTTGGGCGCTTTCACCGGCGGAGCGCTCGGCCGGTACGCCGGTGGCATAGCGCACGATGCGCCCATTCGCGAGCTCCACGTGGTACTCGCCCGCGCGGAAGGCGCGCATCGGGTCCACGAGACATGCATTCTCGTGGGGTGACTCGAGGAACCGCTCGATGAGCGGCTTCGCATACAACACGTCGGCGTTCTGCACGAGAAACGCGTGCCCTCGAAGGTGCGGGCACGCGAGAAAGAGCGACGTGATGCTGTTGGTCGTCGCGTAGTCGTCGTTCACCAGCACGCGACATCTGCCCGCGACATGACGGTGCACGGCGGGCGCGGCGAAGCCGGCCACGACGGTGATGTCATCGATGCCGGCGGCCCACAGCGCATCGAGCTGGTGGTCGAGCAGGGCTCGTCCATTCACCGGCAGCAGGCATTTGGGGGTCTGTTCGCTCAGGGCCCCCAACCTCGTACCGCGTCCGGCCGCCAACAGGACTGCTCGTCTAACTGGGATGACGTCGCTCCGGCTTCGGGCTCCGGCCATGATGCCACCGAATTCCGGGGCCCGCCAGATCGGCGACTTTTTCCGCCCGTTAGGAACCGGCTATGGATCGCCGGCTCACAATGCCTTGAGCAGCCGGTACGTGAACTCGAGCTGGTCGTAGAATGCGTGGACGCCGATGCGCTCGTTCAGTCCATGCGCGCGCATATCCTCGTCGTTGTTGGGGTCGACGAACAATCCGCTCACCCCATACACCGGCATCCCGGCGTTGCGCAAGAACAGTCCGTCGGTCGCTCCCGTCTCCATTTCCTGAACGATCGGCAACGGCCCCCACATCGACGTGGTCACTCGCTCGAGTGACTGCTCGAGCGCCGGCGGCAAGGGCGAGGGCGGGCTCGCAATCGCCGTGTCCGCGGCTTCCACGTGCACATTGCTATCCGCGACGATACGCCGGATGGTCTGCTCGACTTGCACCGGATCGGTGCCCGGCATCATCCGGCAGTTCACGGTGGCCGTCGCGCTCTGCGGGAGTGCATTCACGGCGTGTCCGCCGGCGAGGAGCGTCGCGACGCACGTCGTGCGCAGCTGTGCGTTGTAGAACGCCGATCGCGCCGCGAGCCGCGTGGCGGCCGCGCTGTCGGGCATGCTCGAGGCGCTCACCGCGCGCATGTCGGACGCGAGATCGGCCGGCACCAACGCCGCCGTCCGGGAGAAGTACGTGCGGGTGACGGCGTTCGTCTCGAACGGAAACGCGTACCCGGATACCTTGCCTAACGCTGCAGCCAGCTCGTAGATCGCGTTGTCGGTGCGCGGGAGCGAGCTGTGGCCGCCGGGATTGTGCGTGGTGAGCCGAACCGAATGAAACACTTTCTCCGCCGCCTGCACGTCCATGGCGATCGGTTTGCCGTCGCGCAGCTCGCCGCCGCCGGCGTCCGCGTTGAGCACGTACTGCGCGCGGATCGCATCGCGGTCGTGGGCGAGCAGCCACTCGATGCCGTTGTATCCGCCGCCGCCTTCCTCGCCCGCGGTGAGCGCCAGGATGATGTCGCCCGACGGAACGATCTTCTCCTGCTTCATGCGCAACAGTGCCGCTACCCAGCTCGCATCACCGTTTTTCATGTCGAGCGTGCCGCGGCCGTAGAAGTGGCCGTCGCGCTCGGTGAGCTTGAACGGATCCAATACCCAGTCCGAGGGCTTTGCCTCGACGACGTCCATGTGCCCGATGAGCAGAATCGGGGCGCGCGCACCGCGTCCCCGGTAGCGGACCAGGAGATTCTTGTCCTTCGCATCCTTGCCCGTGTCGGGCCCCACGACTTGCACGTCCGCCGCCGGAAAACCTGCCGCGCGGAAGCGCGCCGCGAGCGACTCGGCCAGTTTGGTGGTGCTGCCGATCGAATATTCGGTGTTCGTCTCCACCATTTCTTGGAGCAGTTCTCGTCCGAGCGATTGGAATGGTGTGAGCGATGATTGTTGGGCGAGCGCCGCGACAGGCAGCGTGAGCAGCGCGGCGGGTGCGAGCGCGAGAATCGCGCGGAGACGAATTCGGGTAGTCATGGGCGGCGATGTTACTCCAACAGCCGCGCCACCGCTAGAGCTCGCGACCGACATCACAATCGCGCCAAGTCGCCGCGCGACGTATTATAGCGGCGAGCATCGAAACGCCTTCCAATCGACCGCTCGTTCTTCGCTCGAGAGCGAACCTTTGCCGTCGGCACAAGGGAAGAGATGACCACCGACATCGCGCGGCTCACTGCAACGCTCGCCGACCGCTACGTCATTGAGCGCGAGCTCGGCGCCGGCGGGATGGCCACGGTGTATCTGGCCCATGACGTCAAGCACGACCGCAACGTCGCGGTCAAAGTGCTGCGCCCGGAGCTTGCGGCGGTCATCGGCGCCGAGCGATTTCTCGCGGAGATCAAGACGACGGCGAATTTGCAGCATCCGCACATCCTGCCGCTCTTCGATTCGGGAGAGGTCGACGGATTGCTGTTCTACGTGATGCCGTTCGTCCAGGGCATTTCGCTTCGCGAGCGGCTCACCCGTGAGAAGCAGCTGCCCGTTGGCGACGCGGTGCGTATCGCCACCGAGGTCGCCGCGGCGTTGGACTACGCGCATCGACACGGCGTGATCCACCGCGACATCAAGCCCGAAAACATCATGCTGCACGACGGCGCCGCCCTCGTCGCGGACTTCGGGATCGCGCTCGCGGCGAGCAAGGCCGGCGCGCGAATGACCGAGACGGGGATGTCGTTAGGCACGCCGCAGTACATGTCACCGGAGCAGGCGATGGGTGAACGCGAGCTCGATGCGCGCAGCGACGTCTACGCGCTCGGCTGCGTCACCTACGAGATGCTCATTGGCGAGCCGCCGTTCACCGGACCGACCGCGCAGGCGATCATCGCACGTGTGATGACCGAGGAGCCGCGCCAGCTCACGGTGCAGCGGAAGACCATTCCGCCCGAGGTCGAGGGCGCCGTGCTGCGTGCGATCGACAAGCTGCCGGCCGATCGCTTCGCCAGCGCATCGCAGTTCGCGGACGCACTCGCGGGCCGCGGCCTAACGGTGAGCACTCGCACGTCGCCTGCCGTTCCGGTGCGCGATGTGTGGCGGATGCGCTTCTACGCAGCGAGTGCCCTCGCGGCGGTGGCGATCGGACTCGCGGCGTGGGGGTTCACGCGGTCGCGTGGCGCCGGCGATCGCGTGACGAAGCGCTACATCTCGCTCGGCGACAGCGTTCAGGCGCAGACGGCGCAGCGCGTCGGGCTGCCGCTGGCGCTCTCGCCCGACGGCTCGCGTCTCGCGTTCCTGGGCGATACCCTCTTCCGCATCTGGGTCAAACGTCGCGACACGCTCGACGCGGTGCCGCTCGCCGGCACCGAGGGAGCGAGCTCGCCCACGTTCTCTCCGGACGGCCAGTGGATCGCCTACGTGGCCGACGGCCACCTCAAGAAGGTGCGCGCCGACGGCGGCGTGAGCATCACGATCGCCGATTCCGCGGGAACCGGATTTGGCGAAGCGTGGCTCGATGACGGAACGCTGATCTACACCGACGCCTCGCTGCTCGGCCTCCGGCGCGTGAAAGAATCGGGAGGCCCGCCGACCGTGGCGGTGCCGGATACGACGTACAAGGGGCTCGCGCCCATGTTGGGGACGCCGCTGCCGCACGGGCGTGGACTGATTTTCGTGGTCTGCGCCTCGAACTGCGTCACCATGAGCCTCAACGTTCTCGATCTCCGCACCGGCCGCACCAAGCGGCTGGTGGACAACGCGTCGATGGGCTGGTATCTGCCTAACGGGCGACTCCTGTACCTGCAGCCCAACGGCGTGGCGATGGTCGTGCCGTTCGATCTGTCGACGTTGTCGATCGGCGGCGCGCCAATCCCCGTGCTCCAGGGGATCCGGATGACGAGCGCCGCGCCGGAACTCGCCTGGTCGAGGTCGGGCACGCTGGTGTACGGCACCGGATTGGCCGGCGCCGCCCTCACCTTGCACGCCGTCACCCGCAACGGGACCGTCACGACGTTCGACTCGTCGTGGAGCGGCGCGTTCAACTCATTCGCCCTCTCGCCTAACGGTAAAGAGGCGGCGGTCGGCGTCGCGACGCCGGGGGCGGGCCTGGACATCTGGGTCAAGCAGCTCGACCACGGTCCGTTCACGCGTCTCACGTTCAGCGGCCGCGATCGCCGTCCCGCCTGGTCGCCGGATGGCCGGCAAGTCGCATTCATCCGGGACAGTGCGAGCGGCGGCGACGTCTGGGCGCGCGCCGCGGATGGCGGCGGCAGCGAGCGGCGACTCACCCATCTCGGGCGCGCGCTTCAAGAGGTGTCGTGGTCCAAGGATGGCCGATGGCTGCTCGTGCGCACTGAAACCGGTGCCGCAGGGAACGGCGACATCCTCGCCGTCTCCGCCCTGGGCGACTCGGCGACGGTCCCGATCGCGGCCACTCCCGCGACCGAGCTCCAGCCGGCGCTCTCGCCTAACGGAAAATTGGTCGCGTACGTGTCGAACGAAGCCGGCATGAACGAGGTCTTCGTGCGGCCTTTCCCCAACTCCGATGCCGGGCACTGGCAGGTATCCAATGGCGGCGGTGGGTCACCCGTGTGGTCGGCAGACGGCAACGAGCTGTATTTTCTCAACGGGAGCAATCGCCTGATCGCAGCCGAAATCGGATCGGGATCGACGTTCAGCGTGGCGAAGCTCGAGCCCCTGTTCGACGCGACCGCATTCGGATACGTCGGCTACCATTGGGCGTTCGATGTGACGCACGGCGGAGCGTTCGTCTATCTCGGTCCCGCCGGCGCCGCGCGGCCGAGCACGTCGCAGCTCGTCGAAGTCGACAACTGGTTCGCCGATTTGCGTTCGCGACTCCAACCGTGAGCGCGCCACGCTTGAGAGCAACGGCGGACCGGTTCACCGGTTCTTGGATTGCGCGTTGCCGCCGCGTGACCGAGCGCTGCCGTTGGCCGGCGCCATCGAGCACCGCAGCCGCCGCCTAACGATACACGTCGAGATCTCGCGCCACCACGAACGGCCCGGCGTACAGCGACCGCAGCACCTCGTAGCTCCGCTCCACGTCCGGTCCATCGGGCCGCTGATGATAGAGCACCAGGAGCTTGGGCTTGGTCGCCTGCGCGATTTTCGCGAGGTCCTCGACGGTCGTATGAAAGCGCCGAAAATACGGAGTGGCATGGGCCGCCAGTACCGACCCGCCCTCGTGCAGAAGCACGTCGCAGCGCTGGCACTGGCCTAACACACCCGACGGCGGCCCTGTGTCGCCCGATAGGACGATCGTTCTGTCCGGCGTCTGGATGCGATATCCGAACGCCTGGCCCCATGTCCCATGATGCTCCAGAAACGCGACCACGGTGACCAGCGAATCGCGGTACACCACACCCGGCCCGATCTCGTGCACACGCACCACCGGCGCCGGCTCGCCCTCGTGTTCACCCCCAGGACCCGTGCGGACCGCGATGTCCTCGGCGTACGCGGCAAGCAGATGATCGGTCATGTTCTGGAGACCCGTCGGACCGTACACCTCGAGCGGTCGATGCGGCGGGCGCTCGAGTGTCCATGACGTGAAGATGAGATCGGCGTAGCCTAACGTATGGTCCGAGTGCAAGTGGGTCACGAACGCGAGGCGCAACGACGACGCCGTGAGCGGCGCCAGTCCGGTGCGCAACGCGGCTGCCCAACGCCGCACCACACCGACGCCGATGTCGAAGAGGTACGGCGTACTGTCCACCAGCACCACCACCGCAGGTCCGAAGCGTTCGGGATCCGCGGGCGGCGCGCCGGTGCCGAGCATCACGACGCGCGTGCGGCCGGGCAGCGACGCGGCCTGACCGCACAGACGAGGCGGCAACACTGTCGTGACCATCAGCGCGCCGAGCGCCATCGCGCGCACGGCGGCCAGCGTCTGCATCATCGGGCGTCCTTCATCCGCGCCCGCACGACCGCGTCCCAATTGGAGACCACCACCAACTCGCCGGCGTCGGCGCTCTGGAGGAAGATGAAGTGCTTCCCGTCCGGCATGACGTCGTAGTTGGCGTGGGGGTTGCCGGCGAAGACGTACGTGTCGGCGAGCACCGAGTCGTGCCTAACGACCGAGAACGCAGGTCCGGGCCCGATCACCGCCGCCATCAGCATCCCGTCGCCCCGGTAAAACAGCCGGCTCCCATCCCGCGACCAGACGGGCTCGGCGCCGCCGTTCACGGACACCTGGACGCGTCCGCCCGGCCCGGGGAACGGCTGCACCACCACTTCGTTGCGACCCGACTCGTCGGTGACGAACGCAATCCACTTTCCGTCAGGCGATATCCGCGGCATGATCTCGACCGCGCTGGGGTTGGCCGCGATCGGGTGCGGCGTCGTGTCGCCGGCCAGCGCCCGATAGTAGATGTCGGCGCCCAACGTGTCGAGCTGGTACGCGATGTAGCGCGCGTCGGGCGACATCACGCCCTCGTACACGTCGACACGCTTGCCCAGCACCAGCGGCGTGGCGTCGGCGCTCAGATCGGCGGGACGCCAGTAGATGCCCGTGCGATTCCCGCGATCGGAGCGGTAGAGCACGCGCGCGCCGTCGGGCGACCACTCCGGACGCTCGTTAGCCGAGCCCTCGCTCGTTAGGCGAGTGAGCGTGCCCGAGGCCAGGTCGTCGAGCCAGATGTCGCGCCGATCGCCGGCGCCGATCGTGATCGCGATGCGCTTGCCGTCGGGCGAGAGGCGCGGAAACAAGTAGTCGCGCCGGTCGCCGAGCAGCGTGCGCGTCGTGTCGCCGCGGCCGACCATCACGACCTGCGAGAGCTGGGAACCGGATTGATAGATCAGCGTCCCGTGGGCGAGCGCCGCGCGCGCCAACCCCGTGCTCAGATTGACCACCACGTTGTCCAACAACTGCACGGGCGCGCCGAGCAGCCGGCGCTTCGCGAGGTCGATGGGTACGCCCATGATCGTGCCCGAGGCCGTCGCGTACACGAGCGTGCTGCCCGTCACGCCTAACGGCTGGAGCCCT
>Ga0310811_10012877_pt1 | contig 10878 bp, 12 predicted proteins | sample YCmetagenome_FD_207642 | JGI IMG/M metagenome (GOLD analysis project Ga0310811, IMG submission 207642) | Soil microbial communities from experimental microcosm in Duke University, North Carolina, United States - YC | ecosystem: Engineered > Artificial ecosystem > Soil microcosm > Unclassified ...
GCCACGCGAGAGCCGCCGCCATCTTCGAGGACCCGGCCGGCCTGATACGGCACACCGCGGCGGTGATGCCGCTACTGCCGGCTCTCGAGGGCGTCTACCCGGCCGCCGTGGCCCGCGTGCTGCGCGGGCTGGCCCTCGCCGCGCAGGCCCGCGCCGCGGACGGCGACGAGCGCGACGGCCTGCTGTCGGAACTGGACGAGGTAACGCAGTGGCTGGCCGCCCGCGCCGCGGACGCGCCAGACAACCTCCTGCACCTGCTACGGTGCACCGAGGCCGAGCGGGCCTGGGCGGCCGGCGACTTCCGCGCCGCCGTCCTCGCCTTCGACGCCGCCCGGCGCGAGGCCACCCAGCGGCAGCGGCCATGGCACCAGGGCCTGATCGCCGAACGCACGGCCCGGTTCTACCTCGCTCACGGCGCCGACCACGCCGGCCACGACCTGCTTGCCCAGGCCCGCCAGGCGTACCTCGCCTGGGGTGCGACCGCCAAAGTCGCCCAACTGGACTGGGCTTACACGACCTTGCAACCGCGCGCCGACACGACCACAGGGCAGCCCGGCGACCCTCAGCATCGTCCCTCCGCTGTCACGGCAGGAACGATCGACCTGCTCGGCATCCTCTCGGCGTCGCGGGCGCTCAGCTCAGAGACCAGCGTCGCCCGGCTGCACGCCCGCGTTGTCCAGGTGCTCAGCGCGATTACCGGCGCCACCGGCGTCCACCTGCCGCTGTGGAACGAGGACCGGCAAGCCTGGCTGCTGCCCGCACCGGGCAGCGACGGCGGCACCGTCCCGGTCAGCGGCACCGGCCACGAACACGCGGTGCCGATGTCGGTGCTGCGCTACGCCCAGCGGACGGGTGAGCCGCTGGTGGTGGCCGACGCCACCGGTGACAGCCGTTTCGCCCGCGACCCCTACTTCATCGGCATTTCCTGCTGTTCAATGCTGGCCCTGCCTATCCTCAGCCGCGGGACGATGCGGGCAGTGCTGCTGCTGGAGAATCGCCTGATCCGCGGCGCGTTCACCGCCGAACGGCTTGAGGCGGTCAAGCTCATCGCCGGACAGCTGGCCGTCTCCCTCGACAATGCCCAGCTGTACGCCGAGCTCAATGCGTCCCGGGCGCGGATAGTGGCCGCCGCCGACCAGACGCGCCGCCGGATCGAGCGCGACCTGCACGACGGCGCCCAGCAGCGGCTGGTCTCTCTCGCCCTGCAACTACGCACCGCGCAGATGGCCGTACCGCCCGGAGCCGACGAACTGGGAAAGCGGCTGGAAGGCGCCGTCGCCGAGGCGACCAGCGCACAGCAGGAGCTGCAGGAGATCGCCCGCGGCATTCACCCGGCGGTCCTCACCCAAAGCGGACTGGGCCCGGCGCTGCGGGTGCTGGCCCGCCGCTCCGCCGTCCCGGTCACTCTGGACATCCAGGCGTCGGGGCGGCTGCCCGAGCCGGTCGAGATCGCCGCCTACTACGCGGTCTCCGAGGCGTTGACCAACACGGCCAAGCACGCGCAGGCCTCCGCCGTCGAGGTGGAGGTGGCCCGCGGCGACGGCATGCTGCGGGTCTGCGTCCGCGACGACGGGCGGGGCGGCGCGGACTTCGGCCACGGCTCGGGCCTGGCTGGCCTGAAGGACCGGGTGGAGGCACTCGGCGGCCACATCGGGTTGAGCAGCCCGCCCGGAAAAGGCACCGCCGTGGAGATTACCTTGCCTCTCAGGGAAACGAGCGGATGATCGGCCGGGACCGGCCGTGTCGCATGGTGCAGTGACCGGCGACCGCTTGGTTCAGTTCGTGCTCCCTGACCGCCATGGTCGATCGGACACTGCTAGCAGCGGTCGGCCTCGCCGGAATACTGGTCTCGGCCCTGATACTGCTCGCATCCGCCGACTCCATGAACCGAGCCGACGCAAGGTTCCTCGAGGCGATCGGTTACACGGGACTCTTCATCGGATCCATCATCACCATGCGGGTGGTCGCACTCATAGTGCGCGACCGGTCAACAGTTGAAAGCCGCGCCGGACCAGACACCCCCGGCCGGGAAGGGTGAGGCGCGGAAACGCGCGCCTTGACCGCGGGCCTCGACTCCGGCTGCACCGTGGCCCGGACAGCCACACATCGCACACGTGGGGTGATGATCACCGACAGTCAGGGTGGGTACTATCCGGGTAACTCGAAGGGAGGGCTTGTCATGAGCAGTCAAGACCAACCGGCGCAGGGCATGCGCGGCACCCCGTCGAGCACGGGATCTACCGCCGGTGCTATCGAGGGCACGGGGACGGCCGCCGACCAGGCGGAAAGCGCGCGGCGTTACGTGCCGAGGCAGGCACCAGGGTACGAGGAATCCGCCACAGGTCGCAGACCGCGCGGCCTGGCGCTCGGCTTCACCCTGCTGGCCGCTATCCTCATGATCTGGACCGGCATCTTTGGCTTCTTCGAAGGACTCGTCGGCGGCATTAACGGCCATTTCTACGTCCCAAGGGCGAACTACCCCTTCGCCTGGACGGTCCACGGCTGGGGCTGGCTTCAGCTCATCATCGGTGTCGTGCTGCTGGCCGCCGGCCTCGCCCTGCTCATGGACCGGACGTGGGCGAGGGTCATCGGCGTGGTAGTGGCCTCGTTCAGCGCGCTGGCGAACTTCCTGTTCATTCCCAATTACCCGCTTTGGTCGACCATGCTGGTCGTCATGAACGCGTTCATCATCTGGGCGCTGGTCTCGCCACGGAGCGAAACCAGGCGGTAAAGAGTCCCCGACTGCAAGCCACCTCCGCACCTAAGCACGCCGCCGTTCTGAATGGCGATGAGTGAAAGGGGCGGCGCGGGCCGCGGCACCGGCAGGGATTCGATCTTTACTGGCAACCGGGATATAACCGGCGGACTGGCGTTGTTGGGGCGGGAGTGACGATCTCCCCGGGGCACCGCAACGTCGCCCTCCTGGTCGCGGGCTGCTACTTCATGGAGATGCTCGACGGGGCGAACATCACCGTTCCATGAAAAATAGCCGCAGGTCAAAGCTCCGCAACCGGATCGCAGCCAGGTTCAGCGGCGGCCAGCGCCGGCGGCTCCGCCAGCTGCGCCTGATCGTCTCGCCGCGGACCGTGCTGCGCTGGCACGCGGACCTCGGTCCGGCGGCGCTGGACCTTCCCGCGCCACGCGCCGGGGCGTCCCCGGACCGGGCGGTCGGTGCGGTCGCTGGTACTGGAGATGGCGGAGGATAATCCGTCCTGGGGCTACCGGCGCATCCACGGCGAACTGGTCGGCCTGGGGCACAAGCTCGCGCCGTCGACAGTCTGGCGGATTGTCAAGGACGCTGGCATTGACCCTGCGCCGCAGCGGTCCGGGCAGTCCTGGCGGGCGTTCCTGGTAGCCCAGACGAAGTCGATCCTTGCGGCCGACTTCTTCCACGTCGACACCGTGTTCCTCCGCCGCCTGTATGTCTTGTTCGTCATCGAGCACGGTACCCGGCGGGTCCACCTGGCCGGGATCACGGCTCACCCGACGGGGAGTGGGTGACCCAGCAGGCCCGTAACCTGCTGATGAACCTCGAAGATCATGCGTACGGCTTCAGGTTCCTCATCCGGGACCGGGACGCCAAGTTCACCGGGGCGTTCGACGCCGTGCTCGCGGCAGCCGGGATCCAGATCATCAGGACGCCGGTGCGGGCGCCTCGTGCGAACGCGATCGCGGCGACGAAGCCGCCCCCGCTGAAAAGGAGACCCGACACCTGTGGACAGCGCTTCACACCGCGAAGAACATATGCCCCTCCGGCGTTCGTGAAGGATGAAACCGGGCGAGACCCCATCCCCCTCACCGCCGCCGAGGCCCGCCGCCTGTTCAACCTCCGCACCCAGCCCGCCGCCCGAATTCCACGAGCACTGGTCAGGCTGGCGACGACGCCAGGCCCAGCACGCAAATCCCACTACGCCAGAAGACTCAGAGATCACAGGCCTCTGTTGTAGTATTAGCCGATTCGTCAATGAGGTTTGCGTTGAGTCCGGCGATTGTCTCTTCAAGCAAGCTGGATAGAATCAATAGCTTCTCATGTGGCGATATGGGCAGCTGACGGAAGCCAGCCATCCATGCCTGGCTGTTCGGTACACCCGCTCGAGTTTCATGGGTCGACGGGATGCTCGCGTCCTCACCGTTAAGCGCGGGTTGCCCGCCGGCAAGCACACGACGGATGCTGCCGGCGCGCCAGCCCAAGGCGCGCTCGAGCCGACGGAGGATCTGAGGACTAAAAGAGGTACGGCCTCCATTTTCAAGTAGGTAGAGCGTGGCTGGAGCCGGTCCACCGGCGCTGTACACCTGGGCCTGCGTCAATCCGAGTTCTACTCGCCGCTCCTTGATCAGTTGAGCAAGATGCAACCAGTCTTGTTGCTGCTCTGACTGACCATCGGGCACCGGGGCCCGCTGCATCCCCTGCCACGGTTGCATACTACGTATCATGCCCCAGGCACAGAGCTGCCGCTCTGATACCGGGCGTCGTGTCCCTGGCAATCCTCTGGAAGTGAGCTAATTTTAACTTCCCTGTAGCCGGACTAATGCGCTGCGTAGTTGATATCGTTGTCGTCTCGCGGCAGCGGCACTGTGGTCACGGGAGTGCGGTTCGTCGGCGGACATGACGAAGCCCCTGGCAGATGAACCTGTCGACCAAGAATTCGTTCCATCGCCACCAGGGGCTCCTGACCCTTCTTCGAGCCCGGCCACCCGGCGCTGAAGCCTGGGTCGCCGAGCAGGCTGCCAAGATCCTCGCCGACAAAACCGCCGCCGTCGCGGCCAGCACCGCCGCGCCGCCACCTACGGCTACTTACCTGCAGAACGCGAAGTCGCTGACGCCGGCTCGGACTACCTGACAGCCAAGCGGCCCTACCTGGACTGCTATACCGCGCTAGCACTTTAAGGGAGTCGCATCCATCCGGTTTGTCTGTTCGGAACGGACGTTACTCGAGTCCCACTAGCCTCATCAGGTTTATTGAACCGGAAGACACGGTTGGCGATCTCAGCAATCTCCGGGCTGTGGGCGACGATCAGCAATGGCCAGCCGAGATCGCGCAGCAATTCTATGATGGCATGCCGGGTCTCATCGTCGTGTGCGGCTATGATCTCATCGGCGATGATCGTGCCCGTGTGGTTGCCACCGGTGATTAGTGTAGAGATGCCGAGGCAGAAGCACAGAGCACTACGGGCTTGCTCACCGCCGGACAACATTCGCAACGGCCGACGGGTTCCGTCGCTGAGGACAACCTCGGGGACAAACCGATGGTCGATGTGGAATGCGTTATGTTCGCCGCCGATCTGACGAAGCAGGTCGGTGGCGGCCTCCGACACGGTGGCAGTGTATTCGGCGAGCAGGTCACGGCGCAGCCCGGAAAGCATATGGCCAGCGTGCCGAAGTATGTCCGCTCTGCGCTGCGCGGCTAGTTTCCGGTCAAAAAGTTCTTGCTCGCCGTCGCGGGCGGCCCCCAGCATCCGGCGGCGTTCGGCGAGGACCTCGGCCGCTGTTTGTACCTCGACGCGGCGGGCACGGCGGGTTTCCCAGTCTTCACGGGCCTCGGCCAGCCTGCCGGAGAGGTGGTCGAGGTCTTCGCCGGTGGGCGCGGTGTCTGCTCGAGCGTGCAGTTCGCCGAGAGTGCGCTGCACCTGCGCCCGATCGGAGCGAGCTTTGGTGAGCCGGGTTCGGGTCTCCGCGGCGTATCGTGCAGCGTTGACTTCTTGGACTGCAGCATCCTCGACCTGCCCGGCCATCGCCAAGATCTTGCCGCGGTCATCCTCCGTGGCTTGCAGGAGAGCCGCCAGGTTATCGAAGGCCGCCTTGGCCTCGCCGAGGACATCGCCCTGCCGGGCGACGGCATCGTGGACGTCGGATTCCGCCTGTCGGAGCGCGTCGGTGGCTGCTTTTCCTTGGCGGAGGAGTTCCATGATCTTTGTCGTCTTGGCCGCTGCGGTTCGGGCGTGCTCCACAGCCCGCTGGCTTTCCGACTCACAGTCTGATTTCTGCACTGTGAGATCTCTCAGCAGTCCCGCGAGGTCGGCGACCTTCTGGTTACAAGTTGGGCAGCGGGCCGCGCGTGGGTCGGCGGATCGCAGGATCTGCACGGCCCGGTCCAGCCGGCTGTATTCGCCCCCGAAGCGACCTACCGCCTGCTCGGCACGGACCTGCTCCTTCTGGGCGTCGTCCAGGCGCTCATCCAGGTCGACCGGTAGCCGCCCGAGTTGCTGCCGTGCCCGGTCGTGGCGTGTGCGGGCGTCCTGGACGCTCCTCGTCGCCAGGTCCGCGATCCGGCCGGCGTGGTCTGCCGCCTGACGTGCGGCGCGCAGTCGGGTCAGGCGATCCTGGGCGTCTCGCGGGTTGCCGCCCGGGAGGCTTCGGACCTGCTTTCGGAGATCGCGGATCGTCTCGTCTAGGCTGGCGGCACGTGCCTCAGTACGGGCCGCATCGAGGCGGGCCTGTTCGGCCGCCGACCGTTGCTCCACCAAAGCGTCATGGGCGGCCTGAGTGCTGGCGAGTGCCTCCTTCGCTTTGTCCGCGGCCGCCTTCGCGGTCTCCAGCTGGCGCCGGGCGAGTGCTGCTTCGGCCTGGGCAGCATCGAATGCCTGCTGGGCGGCGGTTACCGCCTCCGCGGAGCCCGGAAGGGCATCCGCCGCCGCCAGCGCCTGGTTAGCGTCTCGCTGGGCGATCTCCACCCGACGCGTCAACGGCGTGAGCCCCGTCTGTTCCTCGAACACCTGCTGGACTTCGCCGGGGGTCCCCTGGGCGAGGACCGGCAGCCGGTTCTGGGGAATGAAGAATGCCCCAGTGAAGGCCCGCCCGGTGAGCCCGCTGAGCTGGGTTACCTTCTCGGTGAGTTTCGTCGGGGTGATCTGAGGTTGCCGTTCCCCGTCGATGAACAGCTCGGCGTAGGCGACTTCGGTGAGCCGTCCTGCGGCGGTTTTCTGGCGCAGCCCTCGAACAGCACGAAATACGGCGCCACCGAGGGTGAACTCCACGGTCCCTTCGCACTTCTGACCGTCAGCGCCGTGGCGCCGCATCTCGGCTTGCTTGTAGCCGCCGGATACCTCCCCATACAGCACCCAGCGTGCCGTCTCCAGGAAGGTGCTCTTCCCGGTACCGATGGCACCGACGAGGGCGGTGATGCCGCCGGGCAGCGGTTCGATCGTGCCGTGGGCGATCGAGCGGATGTTGGTGACCTCGATACTGGTCAGCAGGATCACTACAGACCTCTTTCGTACCTGCGAACCGGTCAACCTTGCCGGTCTGTCTCGGCAAGCTCGGCGGAGTTAATTTCACCGGCCCAGCAAACGGCCTGTTCCAGGACGGGCTGACGTATACGGGAGGGGACCTTCGCCGCTTTGGCGAGATGGTCGGCACGCAGGCGCAACTCGGCCGCGAAGTCGGTAAAGCGGCGCGTCAGATCACGCCCCGGCCGGCTTCCGCCCGAGGGGACTGGCGCGTCAATTCGCTGCTCGTAAGCGATGTTCCACCAGGCGGCGTCACGGGCAAGGTTGGCGTACCGGCCGGCCCGGGCGCTGAGGGCCTGCCGCTGCGCAGGGCTGGTGTTGCGGATGACCTGTCGCGCGATGGCACCCCCGTCGCCGGAAATGAGCGCGGACTCCTCATCCGCAAGCGGGATACCGGTGATGTTGGCGGTGAGGATGTCGTCCAGGTCCGCGGGGGAAAGGTCAGTGGCGTCGATGGTCGCCAGGTCGAACTGGGGTCGCTGCCAGATGGTACGCAGTTCGATGGCGACAGCGCCCGGGGCGTGGATGGTGACCAGGAGCCAGCCTCGGGGCCCGGGCTCGTCGGCGAAGCCGCGGGTCAGCGCCGAACCGGTGTACCAGACTTGGCACTGCCCGTCGCTGCCCAACCCGGGGATAGGGCCGGCGGTGTGGTAGTGGGACAGCAGCACGGCGTCCCACCCGCGGTGCGCCCAGTCGCCGGGGATGGGACGTTCTTCGCCATGCGGGTTGATGCACCGGTAGAGGCGTCCGTCGGCGTCGAAGACGCCGTGGCAGAACAGCAAGTTGACGTTTCCGCGCAGGGGCCCGGGATCGATACGGATACCGCTGTCGGCCAGTGACCTGTCGAGTCCGTAGTGGGACACGAAGTGCAGGGCGAGGCCGTCGACGGGTCTGTGGATCTCATAGAGTCCAGGGTGCGGGCCCGGTCCGTCGCCAGGACCACGCTTGGGGTCGGGGTAGACCGCGTTCATGCCGAGGTGCGGGCGATGCATGATGCTCATGGCCGATAGGTCGGAGCCACCGCCGGCGCAGTGGTTGCCGGAGTTGGCGATCGCCCAGGTTCCCGCCGAGACGCGCAGGTCGTCGACGCGGTTAGCTATTTCTATATCGCGCGGTACCGGCTTGTTCCAGTGGCTGAGGTCACCGCCATCGACGATGCCGTCGACCCCGGCGTTGATCATGTCGCGCATGATCAGGCCGTGGGCTATATGGCCGTCCACGACGCGCTGATTCCAGCCGGTGGTCCGGTCGAGGCGCATGTTGCGGGCGGCATAACCCAGATGCTGGCAACCGCGCACTCCTATCTTGTAACCGTCGGCCGTCACATGGCCTCCTCCCCGCCCGACTTGCCAGAATGCTCCGCGGCGTCGCTGCAACCGAAGTCGGCAGTTCCGCGTGCATCTTCTGTCTTCGGGACTTGGAATCCTTTGACCGCGATCCATACTCAGCGCTGTGACCCGTTCGCTTGATCGAACGAGGTCCGTCGCAGCGCGCGGACATTCCGCGCGCCGCGCCGGGGGATCCCGATCACGGTGGCACACGCCTAGAACCCGGCCCTGGCCTCGGAGTCCGGCCTTGGTCCGACGCCGAGCTTCTCCTTGATCTTCTTCTCGATCCCGTTCGCCAGGCCGGGGTTGTCGCGCAGGAAGTTGCGCGCGTTCTCCTTGCCCTGGCCCAGCTGATCGCCTTCGCAGGTGTACCAGGCGCCGGACTTGTGCACGATCCCCTGCTCCACCCCGAAGTCGATCAGGCTCCCCTCGCGGCTGACCCCGACGCCGAAGAGAATGTCGAACTCGGCCGTTTTGAATGGCGGCGCGAGCTTGTTCTTCACGACCCTCACCCGGGTGCGGCTGCCTACCGGTACGGCGCCGTCCTTGAGCGTCTCGATCCGGCGCACGTCGAGCCGTACCGAGGAGTAGAACTTCAGCGCCCGGCCGCCGGGGGTGGTCTCCGGGTTCCCGAACAACTGCCCGATCTTCTCGCGCAGCTGGTTGATGAAGATCATCGTGGTCATCGATGAATGGATCCCGCCGGTCAGCTTCCGGAGCGCCTGGCTCATCAGCCGGGCTTGCAGGCCGACATGACTGTCGCCCATCTCGCCCTCGATCTCAGCCTTCGGCACAAGCGCGGCGACCGAGTCGATGACCACGACGTCGAGGGCACGGGAGCGGATCAGCATATCGGCGATCTCCAGCGCCTGCTCCCCGGTGTCAGGCTGGGAGACGAGCAGCGCTTCGGTGTCCACACCCAGCTTCTGGGCGTACTCCGGGTCCAGTACGTGCTCGGCGTCGATGAAGGCCGCGGTGCCGCCCGCCTTCTGCGCGTTGGCCGCGGCGTGCAACGCGATGGTGGTCTTCCCGGCAGCCTCCGGCCCGAAGATCTCCACCACGCGCCCGCGCGGGAATCCGCCGATGCCCAGGGCCGTGTCCAGCGCAATCGACCCGGTGGGGATCACCTCCACGGGGACGCGGGCTTCCTCGCCGAGACGCATGACCGCGCCCTCGCCGAACCGGGCCTCGATCTGACTGAGAGCGAGCGCCAGCGCCTTCTCACGGTCTTCCTCAGTCACGGACGACATTGCGGGTTCTCCAACCTGTTCAGCGGGCACCGGAGCCGAAGTAATGTTCGATAAGCAACTGCTCCACCATTGCCCAGGTAACCTGGGAAGCTGGCCGCACCCCGGCGCGCTCCTCGACAGCGCGGCGGGCCGGCGCAACCGAATCGGCGCAGCAGATCAGGTGAATGTCGGCCGGGGAGAGCGGAAACTCCGATGACGCGTCGATGGCCTGCGTCACGGCGGCGTACAGCCGCGCGGCCTTGCGAGCGCGCGCCACGGCCTCATGCGGGTTCCCGGAGCGTGCCGCCGCCCGATCACGGCGAGCCACCTGCATGCGCGAAGTCACCCCCAATACCAGTGAGCCGGGTCGTTCCCGGATCGCCCCGTCTCCCCGACAGGTCCCGCGGCGGTAAGGCGAGCCGGGTGGACGGGGGGCCTCCGCAACCGGATATCGGTGCCGGGACGGACACAGGCCCGTCCGCGGGCGGCCCCGCACCATGGACACGGCACCTGGCGGCCAAGCAGCGAGGTCAGCACCGCCGGGAATGCTGTGCGATAGTGACGCGGCTGGTCCAGGTCGGTGTCCGATTCCGGGGACCGGGCCAGCCGCTCCGCGTGTATCCGATGCGCCTCGGCGCGGACGTCGGCGAGAGCGACGTCGGATTGACGGCAAACCAGCCGGGTGAAGGCGATCAACGCATCGGTGTCGTCCACCTCAGCGAGCAGCGCACGCCAGAACTGAGGTGAGGACTCCTGCACTCTCGCCGACGGATACCCGGCGGCCAGGAACGCGGCGAGATGGCACATCTCAGCCGGGGTCATCCGCGGTCACCTTCTGCGCTGAGTCCTTGTCCGAACGGCGGGCGTCGCCGGTCATGGACGAGCCCCCTCGAGAGGGAGCATCCGGGACAGGTCCAGGTCGCCGCGGCGCCAGGCCCGGCTGATCTCCCGGGTGCCGCCGGCTACGGGGCGGAGGCTGAACGAGCGCGGTCCGGAGGGCGGTATAACCACCAGCCCCTCGACGGTCTCCCCGGTACGAGGATCGACGACCGGGTCGGCGGAGGGATCCAGTTCCGACAAGAACCTCCGCTGCC
>Ga0310811_10012878_pt1 | contig 10878 bp, 9 predicted proteins | sample YCmetagenome_FD_207642 | JGI IMG/M metagenome (GOLD analysis project Ga0310811, IMG submission 207642) | Soil microbial communities from experimental microcosm in Duke University, North Carolina, United States - YC | ecosystem: Engineered > Artificial ecosystem > Soil microcosm > Unclassified ...
GCGGTGGCGAGCGTGATGGTATCGCCGCCGGTGCCGCCGAGCAGGGTCTGGACGTTCGACACGGAGCCGGCATTGCCGGCGTTGCCGGCCAGCGTGAGCTTGTTGGCGCCGGCGCCGAGATCGACCTGCATGGCGGTGGTGAAGGCGGTGCCGATGGTGATGGTGTCGGCGCCTGTGCCGCCGGTGACGGTCTCGACATTGCTGACGGAGGCGGCGTTGGTGCCGTTGGCGAAGGTCAGGGTGTCGTTGCCGCCGCCGAGGTCGATGGAGGCGTTGGTGACGCCGCCCGATAGGCTGATGGTGTCATCGCCGGACCCCGAAATCAGCGTATCGACGCCGCTGATAGTCGCCGTGTTTGCGGAGTTGCCAAGCCGAATGATTGTTGACACGGCCGATCTCCAGGCTCCGGGTGTGCCAGGGGATCGGCCATTTTGTCCCCGTGCCTGGCGGAATCGCGCTCTTGCGCGAACAGAACAAATACGCCGAACTCGTGAAGAATTGGTTGTTGCCTGCTGCGCCCGGCCAGGATGGCGGTTGCTGGCGGCCGCCGTCCGGCCCATCTTTTGTTTTTTAGCCGGGAGAAACCAGGCTTGCCTGCGCCAAAGCAGAACCTTTCCTCCTCGATCTGGCTGATCGTCGCGGGCCTCGTGGTGATCGCCGCGCTCGGCCTGTTCTCGAGTGGAGGCGGCACCGGCGGCGCCCCAGCCGTCATCCCCTACAGTCAGTTCCAGCAGTACCTGACCGCCAGCAAGGTCAAGGACGTCACCATCTCCGGCAACACAATCCGTGGCACGCTCACAGAAAAGATGGCCGACGGACGTACCGACTTCACCACTGTCCAGGTGCCATCCGACCTCGCCAGTCAACTCGCACAGCACCACGTCGAATTCAGTGCCACCACGAATGAGAGTGGTCCACTTGGCACGTTGGCGTCCTGGATCCTGCCGCCGCTGCTTTTCGTTGGCATCTGGATGTTCGCCTCGCGCGCCATGACGGGCGGAGGTGGGCGCGGCGGCATGGGCGGTTTCGGCGGCGGCCTGCTCTCAGTCGGCCGTTCCCGAGCCAAGCTGGTGGCGGAGACCGATGTGAACGTGACCTTCGCCGATGTCGCCGGCGTCGACGAGGCGAAGGAAGAGTTGCACGAGATTATCGATTTCCTGAAGCGCCCGGAGGAGTTCACCCGACTTGGCGCGCACAGTCCGCGCGGCATTCTGCTGGTCGGGCCGCCCGGCACAGGCAAGACCCTGCTGGCGCGCGCGGTGGCGGGCGAGGCCGGAGTGCCGTTCTATTCGACCAATGGCGCCGAGTTCGTGGAGATGTTCGTGGGTGTCGGTGCGGCCCGCGTGCGCGACCTGTTTGAGCAGGCACGGGGGTCGTCGCCATGCATCATCTTCATCGATGAGCTCGATGCGCTGGGCCGGGCGCGCGGGGTCAATCCGGTCGCAGGGCAGGACGAGAAGGAACAGACGCTCAACCAGTTGCTGGCGGAGATGGATGGGTTCGACCGATCGGTTGCCATCGTCATCCTCGCCGCTACCAACCGTCCGGAAATCCTGGACCCGGCGCTGCTTCGCGCCGGGCGATTCGACCGGCAGGTGCTGGTCGACCGGCCGGACAAGAAGGGCCGTATCGACATCCTGCGCATCCATCTGAAGCACCTGAAGCTCGCGCCCGACGTGATGCTGGAGGAAATCGCGATGCTGACCCCCGGCTTCACCGGCGCCGACTTGGCGAACCTGGCGAATGAGGCGGCGGTGTTGGCGACGCGGCGCGGCGCGGCGGCGATCGCCGAGGCGGATTTCACCGGCGCGGTCGAACGGATCATCGCCGGCCTCGAGAAGAAGTCGCGCATCCTGATCCCGCGCGAGCGGCGCACCGTTGCCTACCATGAGATGGGGCATGCGCTGGTGGCACTGGCGATCCCCGGCAGCGACCCGGTGCAGAAGGTATCGATCATCCCGCGCGGGATTGGCGCGCTGGGCTACACGCTCCAACATCCCACCGAGGACCGGTTCCTGATGAGCAAGCTGGAGCTCGAGGACAAGATGACCGTGCTGTTCGGTGGCCGTGCGGCGGAGATGCTGATCAACCAGGATGTCTCCACCGGGGCCTCGGACGACATCGCCAAGGCGACCGACATCGCACGCGGCATGGTGCTGCGGTTCGGCATGGATGAGAAGCTGGGACCGGTCGCGTGGGATACCGAGCAGGGGCAGTTCCTCAACCAGCAAGGCACGTTCTGGCAGCAGCGCCGGTTCTCGGACCAGACGGCGCACGAGATCGACGTGGCGGTGCGCGGGCATCTGGAGGCGGCGCGATCGCGCGCGCTGGCCATCCTGCGAGCCAACCGGGCCGCCCTTGACGAGGGTGCGGCCGCGCTGCTGGCGCACGAGACCCTGACCGGCGAGGAGCTGCCGAAAGTGGCGGTGGAGGAGCAGCGCAAGGCGGCCGAATAGCGGCGGCTATCGTCCTTGCATGTGACCCAGAGCGTCGCGACACGGCTCCGACAGGCTCTCGCGATGGTCGGCCAGACAAGCCATTGCACGGCCTCCGCCGAGGCTGACGCCCTGACAAAGCCTTCGGAAATCCATACCGCAGGCCTGGCGCATCATCATGGCCTGTTGCCGCATCGGCATCGCAGGTGGCGGTGTTGCCGGGCCCGCGCCGCTGGGCGGCGGGGCTGCCGGCGCGGCACCCGCGGAATTGCCGCTTGCCGCACCGACCGCACTCTGGCAGGCGGGCGACAGGCTCGCGAGGTTTGTCCGCAAGCATTGAAGGGCGGCCGAACCGCCTGTCGGCACGTTGGAGCAATGGGCCTGATAGTCGGCACGGCAGGATTGGCGGATCGCATCAGCCTGGGCTTGGGTCGGCTGCTGCGCCGCTCCGATATTGCCACCGGCGACCAGTGCCATGGCTGCCAGCATAGCGAGGGAAGGGACTCGTCGGGTCATGGGGTCGGGCCTCACCGTTGCAGTGACAGACTTGCCCAGAGGACGCTCGGCAACAAGCACAAACCCTTGAATAGCGTCTGCCTGCCTGTCAAAACCGGCGCGCGAGCGGGGGATACCTTGAAGACCCAACGGACATTGAGCGAAGGCCAGCGGGCCTACGAAGCGAAGCGTGCCGCCAAGGCGGGCATGAGCCTGGAGAAGTGGCTCGCCAGCAAGGAACGGCAGCAGCAGGTCGAGGAGCGCGCCAAGCAGAAGGCAGCGGCCGACGCGGCCAAGCCGGTCAAGAAGCCCGGACTGCTATCCCGGTTGCTGGAGCGTGCGCACAAACCGCTCTGAGCCGACGATCGTCGCGCACGCGGATTGGAGTGTTGATCCGCGCAAGCGCTGGGTGGCGATTGCGCGCCGGACTGGTTCGGCGTGGCGGCTGGCGGCACCTCAGCCGGTAGGAGACGTTGGCACGTTTCTGGAACGGCTGCGTGGGATGGCGGGCGGCGGGGCCGTGGCGCTGGGCGTGGATATGCCACTCGGATTGCCTCGGGCCTACGCTGCGCGGCTACCGGAGCGGGACTTTGTGGATTTCCTCGGCAGCATGGCGACACGGCCGGACTTCTTTCAGGTCTGTGCGACTCTCGCGGACCTGGCGCCGGATCGGCCATTCTATCCAGCGCGCGGCGTGCAAGGGATGACCCGGGCGGCGCATGCCCTGGCGATCGGGCTGGGCGGCGCGGCAGACCTGTCGCGTGCCTGCGACCGGGCCACGATCGAGCGGCCGGCCGGAGCGCCGCTGTTCTGGACGCTGGGGGCGAACCAGTCAGGGAGAGCCGCCATCGCCGGGTGGCAGCACATGGTGCTGCCGGCACTGGCGCAGGGTGATCTGGCCCGGTTGTGGCCATTTGCCGGATCGTTTCGCAGTCTGCTGGCGCCAGGGAAGGTGGCGCTGGCGGAGACCTATCCGGCGGAAGCACTCCGCCATCTGGGACTCGTGTTGAAGGGCAGCAAACGTCGCCGGTCGGACCGCGCGGCGATTGCTCCGAGCCTGCACTCGGCACTGTCGCACCTACGGGTCACTCCCGCGCCGGATTGCAAGGCGGCGCTGGCTGACGGGTTCGGTGCCGACGCGGCGGGCGAGGACCGGTTCGATTGCACCCTGGGCGTCCTGTGCGTCCTGAATGTGCTCGCCGGCAACCGGCCGGACACCGCACCCGACGACGGCTGGATCAGACAGTGGGAAGGATGGGTGCTGGGGCAGACCGCCATGCCGCGCGACTTTCCTCAGCGCGCCGGGACGTATCCAGAGGAAAGATTGGGCCCGGAAGAAAGATCGGGCGCGTCTGGCGGGACGCGCCCAAAGGTTGTTCTCGGTAACGGGGGCGTTGTTAACTCATCTTCGACAAATTGACAAGCCGCAAGAAAGCCAGATGAACCAGCGAACGGGACACGATTGGAAGGGCCTGGATGCGGCGCGGACCCCGGTCTTTCTCGGCTACGACCAGACCGAGCGGATGATCGCCGCGCTGCTCGACCGGGCTATGCAATGGCGGCCCGACGTTGTGGTCGGCATTGCCCGAGGCGGCGTCGTGCCGGCGACGATGGCCGCTGGCATAATGGCGCTGCCTCTGGCGATGGTCGGGTTCGAGCGGAGCGCGGCAACGACGCAGTGGATTGGCGCGCCGCCTGAGGGCGGGCGCATCCTGCTGGTGGATGACGGCTGCAGCACCGGCCGCACCATGGCCTCCGTGCGCGAGGCTGTGTTGGGCGAAGGGCGGCAGTGCCTGACCCTGGCCGTGGTGCACGATCCCGAGGTCACGTCTTACGTGCCCGACCTGTCGCACACGATGCGCTCGCTGTGGCGCTTCCCATGGGAGCGTGGCGAGGCAACGCCGGCGGGGCGTGCGTTACGTGCCACGGGAGCAGGGCCGGACCGTGCCACGGAGCTGCCGTTCTATGGGCTGGACCTGGATGGCGTGTTCCTGCCGGACGTGCCGGATGAGGTCTATCTGGCATCAATTCCTGATGCCGTGGAGCGGCGGCACGCGCTGGAGCCATTCACCAGCTTGCCGTTCTTTGCGCCGGAGCGTGCGGTGGTGATCACGGGCCGCCATGAGATGGACCGGGAGCGCACGCTGGCCTGGCTCGCTCGCTGGGGCCATGGCGCCCTCCCGCTGGTGTGCCGGCCGGCGGAGGTCGAGCACACACCTGACCTGGTCGCCCGATACAAGGCCGAAACGGCGACGCGCTGGGGATGCACGCATTTCGTCGAGAGCGACGCCGAACAGGCATTGCGGATTGCCGCGCACGCGCCGCACCTGGTGGTCAGCTGGTGGTCGGCTGCCGATGCGCGGGCCTGGCTGATCGGAGCCGCGGCTCAACCGGGATAGAGGCCCGCGGCGCGGGCCTTCACCGCGATCATCGTGACCAGCAGGTCGAGCGTGGGTGTGGCCACACCATGCAGGCGTGCCATGTCCAGCGGCACGCTGTAGAGCGCGTCGATCTCCATCGGGCGCCCGGCTTCCAGGTCCTGGAGGATGCTGGGCCGATGCGCGAGCTGAGTGTTCGTGGCAACGACGCGGTCCATGTCCATGTCGAGCCGAAAGCCCATGGCGGCGGCGATGGCTTCGGCCTCGGCGACCATCCGACGCGAGCAGTCGATCAGCGCGGCCTCTTCGTGCGTGGCGCGGACGGGCGATTGCGTCAGCACGCACATCGGACCGGCACTGAGGTTGAAAGTGAGCTTCTGCCAGATCAGTTCGCGGATGTTCGGCGCGATCGTCACAGGGAGGTTCGCCGCGCGGAATGCGCCGGCGAGTTTGTTTATACGATCGGATATACTGCCATCGGGTTCGCCGAAAGTCGTGCCGCGACCGGCTCCGCTGAGCAGTCGGACGACGCCGGGTGCGGGAACTGAACAGGCGGGCCAGAACACGCCGCCGATGGCGCGATGGGGACCGATCGTGTTCCACAGGACATTGTTGGGGTCGAGGCGGGGCAGGTGGCGGTCTTCGTGTGGATAGAAATACCACCAGGGGATGCCGTTCATCACAAAGGCGACCGGGGTATCGGGGCCAAGAAGCGGTGTGATGGATGCAGCGACGGCGGGGAGGGAAGGGGATTTCACCGTGACGATGACGGCGTCCTGCGACCCGAGTTCGGCGGGATTGTCGCTTGCGGACAGCCTGGCGTTGATCGTGCCGTCGGGGGTTTCGACCGTCAGGCCGTGCGACCTGATCGCGGCGAGATGGGCGCCTCGGGCGACGACGGAAACGTCCGCCCCTCCCTGGGCGAGGGAGGTTGCGAGATAGCCGCCGACCGAGCCCGCACCGAAAACGCAGATGCGCATGGGCTACGCCAATAGCTCCAGCGCGGCGCGGGAAAGGGCCTGGACCCCGAGCCCGATGCAACGTTCGTCGGGTTGGTAACCGGAATTATGCAGGCGATCGGTCCGCCCGGGCGCACCGGAACCGACGCGCAGCTGGAATGAGGGGACGAGTTCCGCCATCAGCGCGAAATCCTCGCCGCCGAGGCTGGGCGGATATTCGCTGATCACGTTCCCCAGTTGCTGGCGGACCGCGGCAATCGTGGGATCCACCACCTTGTCGTCGTTGCGCAGCGATGGAACGCCGCGATGGTACTCGACCTCGCAGGTGACACGCATGCTGGCGAACATGCCCTCGGCCAGACGTTTGATCGCGGCCTCGGCAGTGTCGCGTGCCTCGGGATGGAGCGTGCGCACCGTGCCGGTGATGGTGCAACTGTCGGGAATGATGTTCCGCGCGGTGCCGCCGTGGATCATGCCGACGGTCACCACCGCCGGATGGATCGGCCGCACCTCGCGGGACACGACGGTCTGCAACTGCGTCACCAGCGTTGCCGCAGCGACGATGGGATCGATGGCGAAATGCGGATGCGCGGCGTGGCCGGACTTGCCGCGCACGGTGATGCTGAAGCCGTCGGCCGCTGCCAGGGCGTGGCCACGCACGAAACCGAAGGTGCCGACGGGCAATTCCGGACCGTTGTGCAGCGACAGCGCCATGTCGATCTTCGGATTGTCCATCACGCCGGCCGCGATCATCTCCTTCATGCCGCCGATGGCCTCTTCGGCGGGCTGGAATACGAGCTTCACCGTGCCGGCAAGCTGCGGCGCCAGGTCCTTCAGCACCGCGGCGACGCCGAGCAGCGTGGTGGTGTGGATGTCGTGGCCGCAGGCGTGCATCAGGCCCGGGTTGGTGCTGGCAAAGGGAAGGCCGGTCTTTTCCTCAATCGGAAGTGCGTCCATGTCGGCGCGGATCGCGAGAACCGGACCGGGCCGGCCACCCTTGATCAGCCCGACCACACCGGTCCTGGCAACACCGGTCTGGTGATCGATCCCAAGGCGCTCGAGTTCGCGGGCGACGACGCCGGCAGTGCGAACCTCCTCGAAGGCGAGTTCCGGATGCGCGTGGATGTCGCGGCGCGTTTCGATCAGCGCCGGCTCGATGCGCTGCGTTGCATCGCGAATCGCGGTGGTGGGGTCGTTGGCAAGGGACATGGATCTGCCTTGGTTGCAGGCCGGCGTGCGCCGCGCGGCTCAAATGATCGATTACAACTGCCGCAGCCAGCGTCGGGTGCGGCGGAGCGCTTCAGCCGAGGCGGCGGAGAGTCGCCAGGGCATTTCCTCTCCGACAGCGATGCGCTGCCAGCGCGAGCAGGTTGGGCAGCGCACCCTCTGTTCGGCGCGATCAGGTTCGATCGGCATGCGGGCGCCGCAGCAATTGCACATCGTGGTCCGCCTCGGGTCCGCGTTGGCCTCGCGGATGACCTGCGCGAACAACGGACCGCTGACCATAGCAAACGGCAAACCCCGCATCGGGACCCTCTCCTGGCTTGCGCAAGCATAGGGCTTTGGCGCTCGGATAAGCAATGTATGTGCAGTGGCACAGCAGTTGCTGTTATTTATCTCACCGGTTCACAAGGGAGGTTTCAATGCGCGTCACTCGCCGTTCGACCCTCGCCCTGCTCGGCTCCTCAGCTTTGGCGGTCGCTGCCCGTCCAGCCCACGCGGAGTCCAAATTCGTGACCATCGGGATCAACCTGCCGTTGACCGGTGCCGCCGCTGAAGATGCCACCAACATCTTGCACGGCGCCGTCATGGCGATCGAGGAGGCCAATGCCAAAGGTGGTGTCGGCGGCTACGAGATTCGCTCGCTGATCCTGGATGATGGCACCGCGACAGCCGGCCAGTACGATCCGGCGCAAGCGGCGATCAATGCCCGGAAGATGGTCGTGGAGCCGTCTTGCGTGGGGGCGATCGGGCCGATGGCGAGCGGCAGCGGCAAGGCGATGGCGCCGCTGCTCAGCCAGGGCAATCTGGCGATCGTGACGCCGAGTTCGACCAGTCCCGATCTCACCAGCCCGAAATTCGCCGCGCAGTACCGGCCGGCCGGGAAGGCGATCTACTTCCGCACGGTGACGACCGATGCCTACCAAGGTCCCAACATGGCGAATTTCATGGCGGACCGGCTCAAGGTTAAGTCAGTTTTCGTGCTCGACGACACCGGCGCCTATGGCGTCGGGATCGCTGACACATTCCAGGCTCAGGCGGCGAAGCGCGGCATTCAGGTGTTGGGGCGCGACCGGGTCGATCCGCTGCAAAGCGACTACAAGCCGATCCTCACCAAGATCAAAAGCCTGAATGCGCAGGCGATGTATTGCGGATCCAGCGCGCTGGCGGGCGTCAAGCTGGTCAAGCAGAGCTACGACATCATCCCTGATGTCATCAAGGCGGGCGGGGACGGACTGCATCAGGCATCGATCCTGGCGGGCGCCGGATTCCCGGCGGCGCAGGGCTGGTACAGCACGATTGCCGCGCCGCATATGCTGGATGACTCCAAGCTGTCGCCCTGGATGAAGCGGTTCATCGCGCGCTGGGGAAATCCACCGTCGGATTACTCGATCACGGCGTACGATGCCGCGCTGGTGGTGCTGGCAGCGATCGATGCGGTGGCGAAGTCGGGCAAGCCCGTGGAACGTGGCGCGGTGCGCGATGCGATCCAGGCCGGGACTGTGGAGACGTTACAGGGGCCGATCGCGTTCGATGAGAACGGCGATCTGAACTCGCACGTGGTGAGTGTGTTCCAGGTCCAGCAGGACACGGCGTACCAGGTCAACGACGTGGTGCACCAGTTCAAGTATATTGGGCCTGCGCTGGAGGAAGGCGCCTGACGGAAGCAGCGACATTGCTCGGCGGTTGCCAGTGCGGCGCGGTACGCTACCAGGTGGCCGCAGAGCCGCTTCGGGTTTACCTGTGCCATTGCCAGGAATGCCGCAAACAATCGGCGTCGGCGTTCGGCATATCGGTGATTGTTCCGGCCGAGGCATTCAGTGTGACCCAGGGGCCGGTACGCACATGGAGCCGCATGACGGCAAGCGGCGGCGAACTGGTATGCTCGTTCTGCGAGGTGTGCGGCACGCGCATATGCCACACCGATGCGCGTGAGGCGATCGTCAGCGTGAAGGGTGGTTCGCTGGATGTGGCGCCGGATCTGACGAATGCGGCACATATCTGGACGTCGCGCCGGCTGAAGGGCGTGGTGATACCAGAGCACGTGCGGCAGTTTCCCGAGGAGCCCGCCGCCGAAGAGTGACCCGGGTGCGCCGCCATCGCTAACGCGCGCGCAGGCGCAGCGCGCTGACGATCATGCCGGTGGCGGACGCGGACACCGCCAGGCCAAGTGCGAGGCGGGTGCCGTGCGCGATGTCCGGCCCGGCGATCCCGAACGATAAGGCGACCAGCGCGCTGCCGACGGTCTGGCCGGTGAGGCGCGCGGTCGAGAGCATGCCGGAGCCGGCGCCGCTGCGTTCGCGCGGGGCACTGCCGATGAGCAGGCGATTGTTGGGGGATTGGAAAAAGCCGAAGCCCAGGCCGCTGATCGCCATGCGCCAGGCGATGTCGGCGTAACTGGCGTGGCTCGGCATCAGCAGCAGGGCGACAAGGCCTCCGGTCATCAGCGCCAGGCCGGCTGAGCCGAGCAAGCCGGCGGGATAGCGATCCGACAGGCGCCCGGCGATCGGTGCCACGATCACCACGATGGCGGGCCAGGGCGTCATCAGCAGGCCCGTCTCAACCTGCGACTGGCCGCTGACGTTCTGGAAATAGAACGGCAGAGCGACGTAGGTGATGGTCTGCGCGATGAACGAGCAGATCGAGGTCGCAACAGAGAGGGCGAAGATCGGCCGACGGAACAGATCGACCGGCAGCAGCGGGACGGTCAGCGCGAACTGACGCGAGATGAAGATCGTGCCGACGATAAGGGCGGCACCGAGTTCGCTGATCTCGGTGAAGCCCTGGTTCCGGCCGAGACCATCGACTGCGGTGATCAGCAGGCCGAAGGTGGCGGCGTTGAGCAGCGCGCTGGGCACGTCGAAGCGGTGCTTGGCGCGCGGTGTTTCTGGCAGCACGCGCGAGGCAAGCCATAACGCGACACCGCCCAGCGGGACATTGATGGCGAACAGCCAGTGCCAGCTTGCGATCGAGAGAATGCCGGCGGCGATCGAAGGGCCGAGTGCGGAGAAGGTTGCGACGATGAGCGCATTGAAGCCGAGGCCACGGCCGAGCTGCGCGCGGGGGAAGATGAAGCGGATCAGCGCGGTGTTGACGCCCATGATGCCGGCGCCGCCAAAGCCCTGCACAACGCGCGCGATGACAAGCACCGGCAGGCTGGGCGAGAGCGCGCAGCCGAGCGAGGCCAAGGTGAACACCGCGAGGCCCACCATGTAGATACGCTTGTAGCTGAAGATATCGCCGAGGAAGGCGAGCGGCAGTAGGGACACCGTGACGGCGAACTGGTAGGCGTTGACCACCCAGATCGTGGCGGCCGGCGTGGTGGCCATGTCGCGGGCGATGGTGGGCAGCGCGATGTTGGCGATCGCGCTGTCGAGCACGGCCATCGAG
>Ga0310811_10012879_pt1 | contig 10878 bp, 6 predicted proteins | sample YCmetagenome_FD_207642 | JGI IMG/M metagenome (GOLD analysis project Ga0310811, IMG submission 207642) | Soil microbial communities from experimental microcosm in Duke University, North Carolina, United States - YC | ecosystem: Engineered > Artificial ecosystem > Soil microcosm > Unclassified ...
GAACGTGCGGCGCGTCTCGGGCGTAACGATCAGGTCGACGTAGCGCTGGCGGTACTTCATTTCCTGGTCGGCGAGACCGTGGAACTTGTCCGGCAGCGGACGCAGCGACTTCGACAGCAGACGCAGCTCGGTACAGCGCACGGACAACTCGCCCTTGTTGGTGCGGAACAGCACGCCACGCGCGGCGACGATGTCGCCCATGTCCCACTTCTTGAATGCGTCGTAGGTTTCCTGGCCGACATCGGCCGGTGTGATGAAGAACTGGATCTGACCCGAACCGTCGCGCACGGTCGCGAAGCTCGCCTTGCCCATCACGCGCTTGAGCATCATGCGGCCGGCGATCGCCACCTCGAGCGGATTCGCCTCGAGCGCTTCCTTGTCGGCGTGCTCGTACTGCTGCTGCAGATCTTCCGCGTGATGCGTGGGACGGAAATCGTTCGGATAGGCGACGCCTTGCTCACGCAACTCGCGCAGTTTTTCGCGGCGCTCGGCGATGATCTTGTTGTCGTCCGCTTCGGGCGCGACGGGCGCCGCATTCTGCTGGGTCGGTTCGGTCATGATGAGTTGGTATTCGGTGGCCCGCGGCGGGGTGCTTCGCGTGCGCGGGGCCGGTCAGTATAAAAACCTCAGGCGGCAAATTGAGGCAAGAGGCAAATGGAGCAAAAGGGCGCTAGTCCGGCGCAACCGTGCAGGCCGCGCCGGAGGTACTTAGACGCCCTGTTTCAGGCTCGCGCTGATAAACGGATCGAGATCGCCGTCGAGCACGCTCTTCGTGTTGCTGATTTCGACGTTGGTGCGCAGATCCTTGATGCGGCTGTTGTCCAGCACGTACGAGCGGATCTGGTGACCCCAGCCCACATCGGTCTTGCCGGCTTCGAGCTTGTCCTGCTCGGCCTGACGTTTGCGGATTTCCGCTTCGTACAGGCGCGATTTCAGCATCGCCATCGCTTCGGCGCGGTTGCGGTGCTGCGAGCGGTCGTTCTGGCACTGCACGACGATGCCCGATGGCATGTGCGTGATCCGCACCGCGGAGTCGGTCTTGTTGATGTGCTGACCACCGGCGCCCGATGCGCGGTAAGTGTCGATACGCAGATCGGCCGGGTTGATGTCGACTTCGATCGAATCGTCGATTTCCGGATACACGAACACCGACGAGAACGACGTATGACGGCCACCCGACGAATCGAACGGCGACTTGCGCACGAGGCGGTGCACGCCGGTTTCGGTGCGCAAAAAGCCGTACGCGTATTCACCTTCGATCTTGATCGTTGCGTTCTTGATGCCGGCGACGTCGCCTTCGGTCTGCTCGAGCACCTCGGTCTTGAAGCCCTTGCGCTCGCAATAGCGCAGATACTGGCGCAGCAGCATCGACGCCCAGTCGCACGCTTCGGTGCCGCCGGCGCCGGCCTGGATGTCGAGGAATGCGTTGTTGGGGTCGGCCGGGTTCGCGAACATCCGGCGAAATTCCATGTCGGCGACGCGGGCTTCGATCGCTTGCGCGTCGGCTTCGCAGGCGAGCAGCGTTTCGTCGTCGCCTTCTTCGCGGGCCATGTCGAACAGGTCTTGCGCGTCGCGCACGTCGTTACCGATCGACGTGAGCTTGCCGACCGTGTCGTCGAGCAGTTTCTTTTCTTTGCCCAGTGCCTGGGCGTGTTTCGCGTCGTTCCAGACGTCCGGGTCTTCGAGTTCCCGGTTGACTTCGATTAGACGCAGTGCTTTGTCGTCGTAGTCAAAGATACCCCCGTAGGTCGGCTGCGCGCGTGCGCAGGTCCGCCAGAGAGGCTTCGATCGCGTTGAGACGTTCCGCTTCCATGTCGATCTTTTATAGCTTCGTAAAAAGCTGAAATTATAGCCGATCGGCACGCCGCGCCGGAGCCTCGCGGGCGATCCGACGCGCGTTTGGGGTTGATTTTGCGGACATTTTCGAGACGTTGGCGCGGCGCCGCCGCCCGCTCAGCTCACCGCATGCTCGACGATCAGCTGGACCCTCGACACGCCGTTCCACGTATCGCTCGCGAGCCGGTACGCCACCGTCGTGCGCGCGGGCAGCGTGTCGGTGTGGTTGAACCAGATCGCGCTGAAGCGCTGACGGCCACGCAGCAGTTGCAGTTTCAGGTGCTTGTCTTTCACCAGCGCCTGCGACGCGACCTCGAATTCACCCGAGAACACCGGCGCCGGGAAGCCCTGGCCCCAGACGGCCGCATCGAGCATCTCGACGAATTGTGGCGTGAAGTAAGCATCTTCGAGTTCGCCGTCGGTTTCGACCGTGCGCGCGAGTGCCTCTTCGGACAGCCACTCGCGGCCGATCGTCTCGAACGCGGCGGTGAAGCGCGCGACGTCGGCGGCGGCGATCGTCAGGCCCGCGGCCATTGCGTGACCACCGAACTTGACGATCAGATCCGGCTCGCGCTTCGAGATCAGGTCGAGCGCGTCGCGCAGATGGAAGCCCGCGATCGAACGGCCCGAGCCCTTGACGAGCACGCCGCTGTCGTCGGCGGGCGCGAACGTGAACGACGGCCGGTGGAATTTCTCCTTCAGCCGTCCGGCGACGATGCCGATCACGCCCTGATGCCAGCCCGGATTGAACAGGGTGATCGTGGTCGAGCCGTCGGGGTCGATCGCCGACAGGTCGTCGAGCGCCTGTTGCTGCATGCCAGCTTCGATCTCGCGGCGCTCGCGGTTCATCGTGTCGAGCTGCTGCGCGAGCTCCCATGCGCGGCCGACGTCGTCGGTCGTCAGGCATTCGATGCCGAGCGACATGTCCGACAGCCGTCCCGCCGCGTTCAGGCGGGGCCCAAGCGCGAAACCGAGGTCGAAGCCGGACGCGTTGCGCGCATCGCGCGCGGCGGTGCGAAACAGCGCCGCGATGCCGGGCTGCATGCGCCCCTTGCGGATGCGTTGCAGGCCTTGCGCGACCAGTACGCGATTGTTGCCATCGAGCTTGACGACGTCGGCGACGGTGCCGAGCGCGACCAGATCGAGCAGGCCATCCAGACGAGGCTCGGGCAGCACTTCGCTGAAGGCGTCACGGCGGCGCAATTCCGCGCGCAGCGCGAGCAGCACGTAGAACATCACGCCGACGCCGGCGATGCACTTGCTCGGGAACGTGCAGCCCGGCTGGTTCGGATTGACGATCGCGCGCGCGGCGGGCAGTTCGTCGCCGGGCAAGTGGTGGTCGGTGACGAGCACGTCGATGCCGAGTGCGTTGGCCGCTTCGACGCCGTCGACGCTCGCGATGCCGTTGTCGACCGTGATCAGCAGTTCGGGCTTGCCGGCCGCGCTACGCGCCGCGAGCGCGACGATGTCCGGCGTGAGCCCGTAGCCGTGCTCCATGCGGTTCGGCACCAGATAATCGATGTGGCCGCCGAACATGCGCAGCCCGCGCACCGCGACCGCGCAGGCGGTCGCGCCGTCGCAGTCGTAGTCGGCGACGACGAGCATCCGGCGCTGTTGCTGGATCGCGTCGGCGAGCAGCGCGGCGGCGGCGTCGCAGCCCTTCAGCTCGGCGGGCGGCACGAGCCGCGCGAGCCCGGTTTCGATTTCATCGGGCATGCACACGCCGCGCGATGCGTACAGGCGCGCGAGCACCGGGTGCAGGCCGTGACGGGTGAGCACTTCGGCGTCGACGGGAGAGCAGGAGCGCGTAACGATTCGGGTCATGCAAAAAGGCCGTGGATCATTCGATGAAAAGCGAGGCCAGCACGCGCCGCCGCCAGAATTTACGCAGATCGCCGCGCGTGACGTTCAGCGTTACCGAGCCGGTGTCGCCGCACAGCGTCAGGCCGAGTTCCGCGAGTTCGCCGGATTGCAGCGCGGCGAGCGCCGGTTCGAACCAGTTGGCTTGCAGCGCGGCGAACGCGCTGTTCCAGCGCGCCCAGTCCTGTTCGATGTATGGCGCGGAAAACGGATCGAGTTCGACGAGCGTGATGCCTTCACCGTTGTTGCCGGCGTTGCCACCCGTCGCCTCGCGCAGCGCCGCCATCAGTTCGCCGAACGAAGCGGGCGGCGCGCCCGTCGCCGCGCCCGCGCTGATCGCGAGGCCGCGCGTCGCGGCGGCCTCGGACAGCACGCGCGCGAACGGACTGCGCACCGGCTGCGCGACGCCCTGCGCGTGAAACCAGATCGAGTTGACGGCCGGCAGCCCGCGCGCCTCGCGCGCTTCGTTGACCGGGTGCTCGAACCATGCCATCTGCACTTCGTTCTGCAACTTCATCCATGCGCGCGAACGCTCGCCCGAATGCGCTTCGTGCGGTAGCCAGATTTCGATGTTGCGGCCGCTCGCGCGCAGCGGCGACGCGCCCGCGAGCGTGCCGAAATCGTCGCTCGACAGGTACCAGCGGGTCGGCTTCGGCGCTTCGATGCGCACGCCGAGTTCCTCGATCAACGGACGCGCGACCGCCAGCAGCGTGCTGGCCTCGTCGTCGGACAGTTCGAGCGAGGCGGGGTCGATCAGCACCAGATGGTCATGCGCGATGCGCACGTGGACCGGCTGCACGCACGCCCACGTCGCGCTGCCGGGCTCGCCGCCGTCAGCGCGCAGCATGTAGGGCGCGAGCGGAGCTTCGTCGGCGGCCGCCGCGCCGTCCGGCTGCGGATCGGACAACGCGCCGAACTGCCGCGCGACCCAGCGCTCGTGCGGCAGCGTGCGCTGGAAATCCTCGCCGATCACACGTTCGACCAGCGTCGCGCGCGCGATCAGCCGATCGAGGGCCGGACTGCGAATATCGTGAAGGGCGGTGGAAGCGTCGGCCGCGGCGGGCAGCGCGAAAGGCAGCAGAAGATGGAGGCGGTCGGCAGGCATGATGCTGCGCATTGTAGGGCAAAGAGTGCGGGGATTCGACCGGCAGCGCAACGACCGTGTCGAGGCGGGCGTCGGGCCTCGCGGGTCTCCTTGCGATAACCTGACCAGGCGCGGACGTTGCGCGAGCCGGCGGGATTGTGTGGCAAACTTCGCGCTTGATCGCGGCAGGCGGCGGGGTCGAAAAAGCCCGCACGGGGTCGGCCGGCACGCGTTGTGGCCATGCGCGCGGCAGGTGCTGCCCACAGTATCGACGGCATGGCGGCATCTGGCCCGCACGGAACGATCCGCGCCGCCATGAGCCCAACGATCACAACGCTCGGGCCGCCCGGCGGGCGCCAGCCACTCAGCGCTCGCCGCGCACAGCACATCGCTGAAGAACGCACACAAGGATTCGCTTGAAATTTCCCTACGAATGGCAGATTGGCTGGCGCTACACCCGCGCCGGCAAACGCACGACCGGTAACGGCTTCATTTCGTTCATCGCGCTGGTGTCGATGTCGGGCATCGCGCTGGGCGTCGCGGCGCTGATCGTCGTGCTGTCGGTGATGAACGGGTTCCAGAAAGAGGTGCGCGACCGGATGCTGTCGGTCCTTGCGCACGTCGAAATCTTTTCGCCGACCGGCTCGATGCCCGACTGGCAACTGACCGCCAAAGAAGCACGCCAGAACAAGGAAGTGATCGGCGCGGCGCCTTACGTCGAAGCGCAGGCGTTGCTCACGCGTCAGGACGCGGTGAGCGGCGTCGCGCTACGCGGTGTCGAGCCGTCGCTTGAACCGGAAGTGTCCGATATCGGTAAGGAAATGAAAGGCGGCAAGCTCAGCAACCTGACGCCCGGCGACTTTGGCATCGTGCTCGGCGCGGACCTCGCCGCCAGTCTCGGCGTGCAGCTGAACGACAAGATCACGCTGGTCGCGCCCGAAGGCACGATCACGCCGGCCGGCATGCTGCCACGGCTGAAGCAGTTCACCGTGGTCGGCATCTTCGAGTCGGGGCACTACGAATACGACAGCACGCTTGCGCTGATCAACATCAAGGACGCGCAGGCGCTGTTCCGTCTGCCCGCGCCAACCGGTGTGCGGCTGCGCCTGACCGACATGCAGCGCGCGCCCGAGGTCGCGCGCCAGCTCGCGCATACGCTGTCGGGTGACCTCTACATTCGCGACTGGACCCAGCAGAACAAGACCTGGTTCTCCGCGGTGCAGATCGAAAAGCGCATGATGTTCATCATCCTCACGCTGATCATCGCGGTCGCGGCATTCAATCTGGTGTCGTCGCTGGTGATGACCGTGACCAACAAGCAGGCCGATATCGCAATCCTGCGCACGCTCGGCGCCCAGCCCGGCTCGATCATGAAGATTTTCGTCGTGCAGGGCGTGACGATTGGGTTTATTGGCACCGCGATCGGCGTCGCGCTCGGTTGCCTGATCGCATGGAGCATTCCATGGCTCGTGCCGATGATCGAGCATCTGTTCGGCGTGCAGTTCTTGCCGCCGTCGGTGTATTTCATCAGCGAGCTGCCATCCGAGCTGGTGCCGTCCGACGTCGTGCGCATCGGTGTGATTGCGTTCGCGCTATCGGCGCTGGCGACGCTCTACCCGAGCTGGCGTGGCGCGAAAGTCCGTCCCGCGGAGGCGCTGCGCTATGAATGACCGCCTTGCCAATCTTTCCACCGAATCATCCATGACCGCTCAGGACCCCGCGTCGTATCCGTACGTGCTGGAAGCAACCGGCATTTCCAAATCGTTCGTGCAGGGCGGGCTCAATGTGCAGGTGCTCAACGATGCGCAACTGAACGTGCGGCGCGGCGAGAAACTCGCGATCGTCGGCGCGTCCGGGTCGGGCAAGAGCACGCTGCTGCACGTGCTCGGCGGTCTCGACGATCCGAGCGCGGGCCAGGTGTCGGTGCTCGGCAAGCCGTTCACGCAACTCTCCGAGCGTGAGCGCAACGATCTGCGCAATCGCGCGCTCGGTTTCGTCTATCAGTTCCACCATCTGCTGCCGGAGTTCTCCGCGCTCGATAACGTCGCGATGCCGCTGCGGATTCGCCGCGAGACGCCCGAAGTCGCGCGGCGCGAAGCGCTCGCGGTCCTGGAGCGGGTCGGCATGGGGCATCGCGCGAAGCATCGGCCGGGCGAGCTGTCGGGCGGCGAGCGTCAGCGCGTCGCGATCGCGCGCGCGCTGGTCACGAAACCGGCCTGCGTGCTCGCCGACGAGCCGACCGGCAACCTCGACGGCGGAACCGCCGACACCGTGTTCAATCTGATGCTCGAACTGTCGCAGACGTTGGAAACGAGCTTTGTGATCGTCACGCACGATCCCGAACTGGCTGGACGGTGCGACCGCATCATGCGGCTGCGCGACGGGGTGCTGCACGAAGAGCCGCCGATTCCGGTTTGAGACGGGTCGTCTGGGGGGAGCGTGCCCCGCGTCGGCGGCCACCGTCGTTGCGGGCCCGCACTGACTGCCTTGGTCCGCAATGGATCACGGCGAACCATCGCGTATCGGCATGGCTAGTTCAGGCCTGAGCGCGCCGCTAGCGAGACAGCTCATGTGGATCGATACGCACTGCCACCTCGACGCCTCCGAATTCGATGCCGACCGTGATGCGGTCGCGACAGCGGCGCGCCACGCCGGCGGGTCGCGCATCGTGATTACTGCGGTTGGCCGGCAGAATTTCGCGGCGGTGCGCGAACTTGCGCATCGCGTCGAGGGCGGCGCGTACGCGCTTGGCATTCACCCGCTGTTCACGCCCGGCGCCGACGATGGCGATCTCGAACTGCTGCGCATGGAGATCGAGGCGAGCCTCGACGATCCGCGTTTCATCGGCATCGGCGAGATCGGGCTCGACTATTTCGTCGAAGGTCTCGATGACGCGCGTCAGCAATTCTTCTACAACGGCCAACTGCAACTCGCGCGCGAATTCGATCTGCCGGTGATCTGCCATGTACGCAAATCCCAGGACCAGGTGATCAAGGGGCTACGGCGGCATCAGATCCATCGCGGCATCGCGCATGCATTCAACGGCAGCTTCCAGCAGGCTCAGGCATATCTCGACCAGGGCTTGCATCTCGGCTTCGGCGGCAACCTGACGTTCGAGCGCGCACGGCAGATCCGGCGTCTCGCTGAACAGTTGCCATTCGACGCACTGGTCGTCGAAACCGACGCGCCGGACATCGCGCCATCGTGGATGTATAAACAGCGCAATTCTCCCGAACAGATTCCCGCGATCGGCGCGAGCCTCGCGCAACTGCGCGGTGTCACTTCGGACGCAGCCGCCCTAGGCACAACGGCCAATGCGCTCGCCGCGCTGCCGCGACTCGCGCTTTCGTCTGCATAATCGATTCCGTTGGGTTTGGTGTGCGCCGGGCGACACCCACGTCCGGCGGGCTCGCTGCTGCCTGTTCGTGCACGTGACAGCGCCGGGCGCGCGCGCTTCGGAGGGCGAATGCGGGCAGCATGGTGCGGATTTGCGTTGGGTGTGATGTGGCTGCAGCGGCAGGCGGCGTTGCCGCCGGCTGCTGGCTGGTGGGCGCTGGTGCTGGTGGCGGGAGCGGGGTTGGGCGTTGCGCTATGGGGTCTGCGCGGAGGGCTGCGCGGCGCTGCGGCGCAGCTTGCGTCCGAGTGGGAGCAGACCACGTCCGCCCGTTCGCCCACCGTCGTCATGCGTTACGCGGGGTGCGTTGCGAGTGCGCGGCGCGTAATCGGCTGGGGCGCGCTATGGTGCGCAGCGATCTGCGCCGGCTTCGGCTATGCGGCCTTGCGCGCGCAGACGCGGCTCGCGGTGAGCTTGCCCCACGCCTGGGAAGGGCGCGATGTCGAGGTCGTCGGCAGCATCAAGGGTTTGCCGTCGCGAAACGAGCAGGGCGCACGGTTTCTGTTCGACGTTGACGCGGATGACGCTCGACCGTCGACGTTCCCACGTGTGATCCAGCTATCGTGGATCGCGCGTGACACTCCCGTGCCGAAGCTCGAACCCGGTGAGCGCTGGCGTCTGACCGTGCGGCTCAGGCGGCCGCACGGCAATGCGAACTTCGGCGTGCGAGACGCCGAGGCGAATCTGCTCGCGCGCAACGTGCGGGCGACCGGCTACGTGAGCGCGCCGGAACACGCGGTGCGGGTCGGCGCCCACGCGCGTGGCGTTGCCGTGCTGATCGACCGCTGGCGTGCCGCGTTACGCACGAGGATCGACACAGTGCTCGCCGATGCCCGGCATCGCGGGATCATCGTTGCGCTCGCGATCGGTGCGCAGGACGGAATCAGCCCCGCCGATTGGCAATTGATGCGGGGTACCGGCACAAGTCATCTGGTGGCGATCTCGGGCTTGCATATCGGCTTCGTCGCGGGGCTGGCCGGCTGGTTCGCGGCCGCGGTGTGGCGACGCTCGGGGTGGCTCGGCCGCAACTGGCCGCTGCGGATACCCGCGCCGCTCGTCGGCGTGACGGTCGGGGCACTGTTCGCCGCGCTGCATGCGGCGCTCGCCGGCTTCAACGTGCCGGCGCAGCGCACGCTGTGGATGGCGCTGGTGGTCGCGCTCGCGTTTGTCAGCGGGCGCCAGCTCGCGCGCTCGACCGTGCTCGCGTGGGCGCTCGGGTTGGTGCTGCTGATCGATCCATGGGCGGTGGTGTCGGCGGGATTCTGGCTGTCGTTCGGCGCGGTCGGTGCGATTCTCTTCGCGGTGTCGGGGCGGCCGAGGGGCCGCGAGCGTCAGCCGCTGCGCGCCGATGAGGACGATCACGTCGATCCCGGCGATCGACGTGATGACACGCGAGCGAGGTATCGGACGTTGCGCGCTGGGGTAATCCAACGTCTCGGTGCGGTCGTCGAACGGCTGCGCGGTGCCGCGCACGTGCAGTTCGCGGTGACGGTTGCGCTCGCGCCGCTCACCGTCTACTGGTTTGCGCAGATACCGCTGATCGGTCCGCTCGCGAACGCGTTCGCGATTCCATGGGTGAGCATGCTGGTCACGCCAGCGGTGCTCGCGGGCGTGGTGTTGCCCACGCCACTCGACGCGCTTGCGTGGTGGGCTTCGCATGCGCTGTTCGATCTGCTGGCGGGCGGTTTGCAATTGCTGACCGACCTGTGCGGAGCGCGCTGGACGCTCTGGTGGCTGCCGCAGCCGAATGCATGGACGCTTGCCGCGGCGGGCGTCGGTGTGCTCTGGTGTCTCGCGCCGCGCGGCTGGCCGCTGCGCTGGGCCGCGCCGCTCACATGGCTGCCGTTGCTGATACCTGGCGCGGACGGCGCGCTGGCGGCGTCATCGGGGGCGTTCCGGCTGACCGCGCTCGACATCGGGCAGGGCACGTCGGTACTCGTGCAAACTGCGCACCATGCGTTACTGTTTGACGCCGGGCCGGGTCCGGAATCGACCCACGCGGGCGAGCGCGTGGTCGTGCCGTTCCTGCAGGCGCAAGGCGTGACGACGCTCGACACACTGATGATCAGCCATGCCGATTCCGATCATTCCGGTGGCGCGGCCGCCGTGCTCGATGCGATCGATGCGCACCAACTCGTCGCCGCGCTGGCGCCGGATCATGCGCTCTGGACGCAAGCGCGGCGGCATGGTGTCGAGACGCTGCGCTGCGCGGCGGGGCAGCGCTGGCAGTGGGACGGTGTCGAGTTCACGATATTGTGGCCGGACCCGGGGCCGCTGCATGGCAGGCCGAACGAGCACTGCTGCGTGCTGCGCGTCGCCACCGTGCCTGCCTCTGCTGGAGAGCAGGCGGCGAGGGTCGAAATCGATGCCGATGAGCACACCGGCGCACCACGCATCGTTGCATTGCTGAGCGCTGATATCGAAGCGCCGGCCGAGCGCGTGCTGCTCGCGCGCGATCGCGGCGCACTGCAGGCGCAAGTGCTGGTGGTACCGCACCACGGCAGCAAGACGTCGTCGACCGAGCCCTTCCTCGACTCCATCGACCCGTCCATCGCGTTATTTCAGGTAGGCTACCAGAACCGCTTTCATCATCCGAATGCGGGTGTGTTCGAACGGTTTAAGGCGCGTCATATCGAGCTTGCGCGCAGCGACCAGGACGGCGCTGCGCGTGTGGACGTCGACCCTGGCGCGCCCGGCGCCGCGC
>Ga0310811_10012880_pt1 | contig 10878 bp, 12 predicted proteins | sample YCmetagenome_FD_207642 | JGI IMG/M metagenome (GOLD analysis project Ga0310811, IMG submission 207642) | Soil microbial communities from experimental microcosm in Duke University, North Carolina, United States - YC | ecosystem: Engineered > Artificial ecosystem > Soil microcosm > Unclassified ...
ATTGCATCAATAACATAGTCCGAACATGAAGTACATACCGATACTCTCTATTCTGCTCCTTGCCGGTTGTTCGACGGGGAATAATGGACTTGCCGGGCTGAAGCGGGAACTATTAGGGAAGAATTTTGACAGCCTGCCCGTCTATCGTGGTTATTTCGCCAGGGATACGATCCTGGAGGGGGACGAGGGCATCCGATGGAAGGCGAAGGCGTATTACAGCGACAGCGCGTTGGTATTTTTGGCGGAAGCCAGCTGGGAGGATGCGAGGAAGGTCCACAGGATAACGATCCTGGGTCCACAGATAAAGGGCGGAAGACTGTTCGTCGATCAGCGATTCAGGGATATCCGGGAATTGGTTTTGGATAAGATCCCTTCGAGTCCGGATGGGTATTTATTCCTGACCTATAAGAAGGACACCGCCATCTCTATTCAATTAGATATTGCCGGCGAAGCTTCCGGGTCTCCCTTGTTCGACGGGGTCAGCGAATTGGGTAAGATCCCGGATACACTGCGGGTGGCAAGTATTGTTATTTTGTAGGGCCTTATATTATTTGAAATGCTAAACATGAGACCGGCTTCCGATTGTCTCTTTCTGCTGCTGCTGTTGGCGTCATGCCACGGTAAACCGGAACATTCGGCGGCTTCCCGGGCGGGAAAGGATACCGCAAGGCAGGATTCGCTGCAGCCCGTTGATCCGAACAGTGCGGCCCGTGATTCGAGGGATCAACCCATCGACACTTCCGGTGACGAACAGGAGGGGGAGAGCCTTGATAGTATTTATAGTCAGTATGTGGCGTTGTACAAGCATCCTTATGTCATCGACTCCAGCTTTGTCATCGGCGGCGACAGGTTTCATTTTTATTTGAAACATTTTTGCCTCATGGATAGTGCGATACGGCTTCCGAAGCGCTACACGGACATCTATAAAATGGACAGCTTCGTAACGCACAATTTTACCACGGAGCTGAAGATGGAGATGAATAATTCGGTGCTGTACGAAAAGACTGTCAATAAGGCGGATTTCAATAGTTTTCTCTTTCCGGAAGAAAAGAAATACGGCGTACTGTTGAGTCCTGACTTCAGACGATCGGATGATACCATCCGGCTGAGATACAGCATTTCGATTCCGCTTACGGATGTTGGCGTGGGAGTTACTATGATGATAAGTAAGAATGGGGCTGTTTCCTATTTACGTTAAACGATATTGTTATGGGAAGTACTTTTTTGATCCCGGTTTTCGCCATTATTTTGATGTCAGTCTCCTGTGTCAGTGTCAATAAAAGAGAGGCAGTAACGTCTATGGACACACGATGGGTGGGTCGTCCAATCGTACCGAAAAATATCCTTTGGAGTTCGACCGGTGACAAGTACGCAGCGCGTCTGGACCAGTATTCGAGATTCCGCACCTATTATTTCACCCGGGATTCCGCGGTTTTTGCATTTGATTGCATCAATGACAGGAAGGTAATATGCAGGGATTCGAGCATTTATGATCAAAAAACAAGGATCTACCAGGACACGGCGATCTGCACTTACCAGGATAGCATCCTCTTTGCTGTGGAAAACGTGGAGATGCATACAGGCACTTACCAATTGAACAAAAGGCAGGTTATCTGTAAAATGCCGGGATTTGATGACACCCTAACCATTGGTGAACGGGGTGATGTGCTGGTTTCCAAAGACGGACCCTATGTTCCGTCGGCAAACTTCCAGGCGGAGAGTTATCGAAGACTTTTTGAGTTGATGGGAGCCGGTCCAGTAGCGGCTGGGGCGCGGACAGGTCGATGATAGAACTAGTCTTTGATGATCAGAAGCGCTACCTCCGATATAGTTCGGCGATCGAATAAAAGAAATGAAGCTCCCGGTCCTTTCGGAGCCGGGAGCGGCCAGATCTTATGGTTTTTTTGAGGTATAGGTGGCGTTGAACTTTCCATTGGTGATGACGAGGCTGTCATTCGCAAAATTTCCGAGCCCGACGGAGGTATAGAGTACGCCCTCGAAGGTGCCGGCAATGGTTTTCGAGTCTTTGTCCCAGCTGGTGATGGTAACATTGCCATGATCCATAGGAAAGGCAAGCCAGGAGTCATATTCAAAGGTGTGGTTTCTGTCCCAATACTGGAGATTGGACCAAGCGGTGATGCTATAGGGGACGTTGACTCTTGCCGAGTCCGGTACGGACACGCCAAAGTAGACGGTATCGCCGTTGACGAGATTGTAGCCGGAGACACCGATTTGAAGTCCCGTTAATTCGAGCCCCTGCGTATAGGTGAAGGCGGTAGCCGTGCCATCGAGGGTTGCACTGGTGCTGCCGGAAGCTGCCGAAGGGTTGCTATTGCTCTTTTTACAGGCCGGGAGGGCCAGTATGCCGGCCGCAGCGACGGCTAAAAGGGTCATTGAAATTGCGGATTTCGTCTTCATAGTTGTGGGATTAAAAAAATAGTTTTTCATAGGGAAGAAACGACTAAGGAGATGCCAATATTGTTGAAATAAGCGGTGCACGCAAGAATCCAGATTTTGTACAAATTCCGGTAAAAAAGGAACTCTATGCGGAGATAGATGCCGTGCTTTTCCCTGCGACTGACAAGATCGTGCCAAAAGTAGAGGGGATTCCGCTGTGATCGCAGCTAAGCAATAATCATCCCAATGATACCTACAAGTGCCCCTACCAGCAGGGTCCTGCTTTTGATCTTTGCGTCGATCTTAAAGGCATCGATGACAAAAGGACGCCACAGGATCACGCCGAATACGATATAGATCAGTATGGGAAATGTAAGCATACAGGCCCTTTCAAAGAAAAGCTCGTGATGGGCATAAAGGTGAAAGAGGATCGAAAAATTCGAGCAAACGATGAAGGCGACATGGATAAGCAGAAGGGACCATCCCAGCCACAGCTGCCTGAGGATGCAATACAGGCAAAGGGTGATATAGCAGGCAAATACCAGATCCGAGACCAGGAGTGCTTTGCCAAAAGTTGACGATCCGTGATTGTACAGCCATGCAAGCTGGTTTATGACGACAAAAATATTGTAGAGATAGTAGATTCCATATAACAGGATAAAGACCAATAGCCAGGTTTCTGATGAGTTGACAGGCAAGTCACGTCCGAACAATTCCCCGATCCAGGCGGCATAGTCGCGGCGGCTGTGTCTTGTTATGCCGTCCTGCATCTCCTTTTGCGCGATGGCCCATTCTTCCGCGTCGATCTCCTCCTTTGGTATACCCCTTTCGTTCAGGATCCGCTGGGCAGCGCTGACGGCTTCCGGCAGGTGATCTGAAGGTGTTCTGGCGACTTTGACAAGTTCGGGGACAGGCAGGTTTTGGTAAAGCTGGTAAAAATCGTGGTTCATGTAGTCAGGGATGGGGTTGCTACAAAATAAGGATAATTTGGTTTTTTTCAAAGCCTGACCAGGATTTGCCGGGGGACCAGAGGTTAATAAATGGAAGGCTGCCGCCTGAAACCGGGTAAGAATTTAAAAGGCGGACCTTTTTATGACCCACCAGGCTGCTATCAAGGCTATAAGTATAGATGACGGATACACAATAAATTTCCTGTACCATATTCTTTTTCCGAAGGGGATAATAACCAGCATGAAAACGCAGGCAATAACGATCACCTGACCGATCTCCACCCCTGCATTGAAAGACAGTATGGATGTATAGAATTTATTCCTGGGGAGACCAATCTCATTCAGGGCGCTTGCAAAGCCCATACCGTGTATCAGGCCAAATAAAAAAACGATGGCTATCCGCCAGGGCTTTAGCTCACTTAATAGCAGGTTCTCCACTGCTACAAATACAATTGAAAGGGCGATGACCGGTTCGACGACTGCGCCGGGAGCAACGAGAATGCCCTTCATGCTTAAGGCGAGCGTAACGGAATGGGCGAGGGTGAATGCAGTCGCCTGCCAAAGGATCGTCCTGATATTCGTACTAAGCAGGCAAAGACTTATCACAAATAAGATATGGTCTATTCCAAGGGGAATGATATGCTGGATCCCCAGTTGGATATAGAACCAAACCACATGCGAAGCCGGAGCTTTTTCCAAAGCGTAGTTGATGGTGTGTCCCTGCACGGTCATTGGAAGGGATAAAAGGAGTACCTGCGAGAATAACAGGAGCCAGTATGTTTTGCGAGGTTTCAACTATTTTTGGTTGAATGTGACTGGTCAGCCGTTGGATCTTCCTGCAGGGACCTGAGGGTATCGAGGCTTGCTGTTTTTAGCGTCTCTGCGATAATGGGGTTATTCGCCAATGCCTGCTGCAAAAGGGCCTTTGCTTCATTTCGATTTCCGGCACCGGCATATATCAAACCGGCATGGCAAAGCAATACAGGGTTTTTGCTGTGCGTCTTCAATGCCACCTGGAGATATGGCAGGGCTTCTGCATATTGTCGTTGGCAATAATACATCCAGGCCACCGTCTCGTTGACATCAATATTAGCCGGCCGGCGGTTGTATTCCATCAGGGCGTGTTCAAGGGCTTTGTCGTAATTGTTGACCTTCAGGTAGGCATAGGCCAATTCGCGGTCTGCATAGTGGCCGATATTATCATTATTCCCGCTGCTCTGTTCGTCCCTGCTAAGTTCATTGATAATAACGCCCATGAGGGAATCGGCACTTTCTTTTTTCCCCGCAAGTTTATAGGTCTCTGCCCATTCTTCCCTGATGGAATAGTCATTGATCATCGAGGCAGCCTTTCTATAATATTCAATCGCTTTGGAATACGATCTGCCGGCAGCTGCCACCCTTGCCAGACCTGCCAATGCATGCGCATAGCCAGGTCTTTCATCCAATGCGATGGTGTAATGCATTTCGGCGCTTCTGAGGTCCCCGGTATACTCGTATAGCCGCCCCAGTTGGATCCTTGACCATTCGGTCGTTTCATCACCCTGGCCACCTGCATCCACGGCCATTTTCATTGCTTCGATGGCCCCCTGGTAATCTCCATGGATCTCCCGTAGATAAGAAATACGTGCATAGGATCTGATGTCCGGTCTTACTGATACCATTCTATCGGCGTTGGCAACCGCAGAGTCATATTGGCCCATCTCCACATTCCCATCAACCAGCAACCCATAAATAAAGGCATTGAAAGGATTGATCTTTTGAGCTTTTTCGGCCAGTGCCAGCCCGTCGGCGAAATGATGCTGGGATAAGTAAATAAGGGACTTGAATGTTAAAGCCTCAAAGTTTAAAGAATCCAATGTCAATACTTTATTTACACATTTCAGGGCAGCCCGGTCATAGTACATATAATTACCGGTGATCCTTGCTTCCTGGATAAAAAGGGTGGTGAGCGCAAGGATCGATCTGGCATCCGAGGGGTCCTTTTTTATCTTACTGCGTAAAGCTGTAGCATAGCCTCGCCGTATCTTCCATTCGTTGTTCTCTGGGAAAGCGGCCTTTCTTTCCAGAAGGTCGTCTACTTTATTTTCCCGGTTCGTATAGCCGTTGTAAATGATGGCTATCCCCAGGGTCAATGCCACCAGGCTTATCATGTACCAATATTTCTTTTGCATGGCAATAATCAATTTATAGAAGCAAGCCCGCGGATTGAAGGGCAGGCCTGCTTCCAGGGTGTTCAGTTATTGTTTAACAACGCGAATGGTTTGTCTGGCACTCCCGTTTCGTATGGCGTAGATAAAATAGACCCCTTTTGCCAAGCCGGCTGCATTCCAGGGAACCGAATAAGTACCCGGCCTGATCTCGCCGTCGACCAATACTTTTATTAGTCTTCCGCTTGCATCATGTATTTCGATCCTCACCTGAGAGGCGGTTTCGATATGATACCTGATGGTATTGTTGTCAACAAAAGGATTGGGTGACGCACTCAGGAAAAGATCGGGGGCGGCAATGTCCAGCGTACTGCCGGCTGCCTTATAGGTGTCCATCTCGTCCACGGAATTGACGACCTTGTTGTTCCTGTTATTCTCTGCCGGAACTCCGCAACAGTTGTCATCTCCCGACCAGGGTGTCTGAACATAGGGGAAAGACGTCTTAAAGGTGGTGTCATTGGCATTTACGCCGGTGTTATAAGTGAGTACGTTCACCAGATTGGGAGTGACCGGATTTGCGCCTCCCTTAAAATCGTCGTACCACAGTCCTATGGCGGCGAGCACCACGCCGCTGACCGCCTGGAGTTCGATCCTGGTAACATCGTCTTCCAGCCTTCTACCATTGGGGAAGCCATCCATATTTGGAATGAACTGAAGCGAGAGATTCTTATTGTAAAGGGTGTCTGTCAGGCCCAGAACGGCAGCCTGTACTAATCCGAGGGCGCTGAATTTCGGATCATTTCGCCGAGTGGGAGGGACCGCCATATTTAAGCGAAGCATATCGCCCCCATTCGGAAGGAAATTGTTGATGAATGGTTTCCCCGCAGCCAGTGGATTGCCTTTTTTGCCGGTGGCTAACTGATAAGGCCGCAGATTTGGCACTCCTGTATGGAAGATGGGCCATAGGTCGACCGAACGCGGGGAATTAGGGGCCGGCAGCAGCAAAGTCCCGAAAATGGCATCATCCAGGGCGGTGCCGGTCAGCGCCGAGCTTCCTTTCAGTCCATACAATCCGTTCTGGTTATTCCCAAATCCAAAAGCACCCAGAGAATTCCGTTGAATACGTAAAGGTTTTAAAGCCGGGACGGCTCCTCCGAAGTAAGTATCATCCATATACAAAGCCAGTTCCGGATTGTAAAAATATTTTCCGAATATTTTTATGTTGGCCAGGTCTTCATATGGCGTGAGGAAATTCCAGAGGTCTTTTTTGCCGATAGGAATTACCGCCTCATTTGTCAAAGGCATACCTAATCTTGAGATCTGGACCCATGGGCCGAAGGACGTTTCAAATTCCTGGTCGTCATCATCCCTATAATGATCGTTATCATCATCCCGGTCTCTTCTTCTGGAATCGAAAAATCTTTCAAGCCCTGGTGTATTGAGCGTCCTGATCTTCCTCCTGCTGGCGGAAGCCCATACACCGATCACATAATCCGGGTCCAGGATATTTTTTGCATGTGACACCGATTTTCGGTCCTTTTGCAGGTCTTCGATATCCACTTGCAAAGCGATGACGGACACATTTTTACATTTCAGCGCGTCCATGGACTTTGAGCCAGTGGTCCTCGGTGCGTCTCCCAGATCGAAAATTCCCCCCAGGTCGACGAAGAAAGGATCGTCTGCCGTGCCGCAAAAGACTTTTTCCCCTGTCCTTGCTGTAGTAATTGCATTGTTGATTAGCGTGTTGTAATCGGCCACATTGAGCCCCACCGGAGAGCTAATGGAACGGGGTCCGATATTTGGCGGGGGCACGATACCATTATGGATAATGGTCTCAAAACCTCTCCCGGATTCCCGGCTTTTTTCCAACGTATAAGTCGTTTTCAGGTTTTGTTTTCCCAGACGGATATTAAAGAAAGTGGTAGGATCCTGGTTGGTCTTGTGAAATGTGAACCGGTAAACAATATCATCTCCGCGCGTGGCGACATCGTTGTCAATATGGATCTCGTAGCGGATGTCTTCGCCAAACTGATAATAGTTGGGACCGTTGAAGGGCAATTGGGCCGGAATGTAGTTGGCAAGGATCGTTATCTTGTCGGGGTGATCGGGGCTACGGAAAACGTACAGATCGGTGTTGTCAGCAAGCGGATCATTGGCGATCATGGGAGCTTCGCGGTGGCTGGAGGACATCAACACGCCGGAAACAGCTACCATAAAAGTGACGGCCGTGAAGAATAGGAACACTCTTCCAGTTTTTAATTTCTGATTCATAAACAGGTTTTTTTACTTTAAAAAAATAAATGCCCGAAGACTGAACTGGGTATGAATTGGAAAAAGTGTTTTGGTAGGACGGCTAAAGCGGGAGGCGGACGTGGGACATTTTATCTACGATAAATTATGGCGGGGAGATTTTTTCAACTAAATCAGGTATGAACAATGACAAGAGCTTTGAGGTGAAACGAGGGGTGGGGATGAGAATAGGTTGGGGCTTGCTGCCTTGGGGACAATGACGTATATTTAAAGATCATGGCTAACGAAGCATTCAGGTTCACCGGCGAGGACGCATTAAATTACGAGCAATACCTGGGGCCGTTGTTGTTCGAGCCTTCTGCGCTGGAACTTTTATCGTTTGTCGGTCCGCCCGGGGTCCCGGACGTATTGGAAATTGCCTGCGGAACGGGCAGGCTGACCCGGCATCTTCGTCACTATTTTCCGGCTACTACCCGACTCGTTGCTTCAGATATCAGTCCGGATATGATCGAACTGGCCCGGCGCCATTTGAAGGACCCTTCCGTTGAATTTCAGGTGGCCGATGTTCAGCAACTCCCTTTTTCCAATGATTCCTTTGACCTGGTGGTTTGTCAATACGGACTAATGTTCCTGCCTGAAAAATTAAAAGGGTTCAAAGAGATCTTTCGGGTTTTAAAGTGCGGAGGCCGGCTTGTCTTTTCCACCTGGGACAGCGTCGACAATATCCCCTTACTGGACCTTATCTTTAATCAGCTCATTCTGCCGTTCTTTAAAGGAGAGGACCTCACCCGCTTCCTGGTCCCTTTCTCTTTGTATGAACCGGCGGTCTTATCAGGTCTCCTGCGAGACGCGGGGTTTACTGATTGCCGCATCGTTCCCATACAGTTCGCCGGCCGCAGCGCATCTCCGGAAGGCGTGGTGAACGGATTTTTGGTAAAGCATCCGCTGGGGAGGCAGGTAGCGGCCAAGGACCCGGCAGCCGTCCAACCTATGGCAGAAGAAATGCAACGACGTCTGGCGCTGCGATTTGGAGTAAGTGATCTTGTTTTTGATCTAAAAGCGCTGATCGGGATAGGGCATAAATAATACCTGTTTGTCATTTATGCGGCTCACCAGGTTAATTTAATGACTATCTTGTAGGTAACTATTCATACTCCATGGCACTCTCGCGCAGGCAATTTCTCCTCGCCGGCCTAGGAATAGGCTCCTTTGGGTTTCAACGAAAACCTGGAAAGATAATAACGGTATTGGGGGAGATCTCCGTAGATGAATTGGGACAAACATTGGTCCATGAGCATATATTGGTTGATTTCATCGGAGCTGACAGGATCAGCTATGACCGATGGGACCGGGATCAGGTGGAAAAGAAAGTGTTGCCCTTCCTGTTCGAAGCAAAGCAGGCCGGTGTAAAATCCTTATTTGATTGTACCCCGGCTTTCCTGGGCCGTGATGTTATATTGCTAAAGAGGTTGTCGGAAAAAACCGGCTTACACATTGTCACCAATACCGGTTATTATGGAGCGGTAAATAATAAGTATCTACCTGCCTGGGCAAAGGTAGAAACGGATAAGCAGACAGCGCATCGATGGATCACGGAGTTTGAAGAAGGAATAGAAAACTCTGGTGTGAAGCCCGGATTCATTAAGATCAGTGTGGATGCAGGTAAACTATCGGACCTGCATCAGAAGTTGGTGCGGGCGGCAGCCATAACACATCTGGAAACAGGTCTTACGATTTGTTCTCATACCGGTAAGTCACCTGCCGCCTTTGAGCAGCTTGACATATTAAAGACAATGGGTGTGAAGGCTGGGGCTTTTGTATGGGTACATGCTCAGGCCGAAACAGATAAGACCCGGCATAACGAGGCGGCCGGGCGTGGCGCCTGGGTAAGCCTGGATGGCATTGGATGGGGCGACTATGAGAACTATGCCGATTCTATAGTAAGGTTAAAGGAAAAACGGTTGCTAGACCGGGTATTGATCTCCCACGATGCAGGGTGGTACAAGCCCGGAGAGTCGGATGGGGGCCAGTTCACAGGGTTTACCAATATTTTCAACGAGCTCATGCCTTTACTCGATAAGAGAGGTTTTACTCAGGTCGATTATGAGCAGCTGCTCGTTAAAAATCCTGCCTCCGCATTTGCAATAGGTGCTAAGAAAGTTGAGATTTTTTGATTTAACCCATTAATTTATATGATATTTTAAATATACAATAAATAAATATGATTGGTTTTGAAAGGGAAAATGATAATAGATATTCTTATGATCAGTTTCTGTTAGTCTTTTTGAATGTACCGAAATCAGCTATTGCCTACACGAAAAACTGTATATATTTGCCCTATGCGAATGACAATATCCGGCCTTCCACGCCATTTCGACAAGTTTGACCTTCAACGACTTTTTAACCCATTTGGCTGGGTAGAGTATACAAAGATCCTCATCGACCCTCTTTCCGGTCTAAGCAAGGGAAAAGGAATCGTCGAGATGAGGGATGACCAGGCGAAAGTGGCCATGGCTGAGCTGCAGGGCAAAGTGCTGGGGACGAATCCCCTTAACATTAAAGAGGCTAAAGAAAGTGGTCCCAGGACCCGGTAATTTATTTTAGCTGGAGTGATCGTGCAGGATCTTCCAACCGTTGGCGGTGTGGATCATAACGAGCGAATACCGGCCCGAGCGTTCCGGCAGATTATTGCCGGACAGGGTGAATTTTCCTGTTAGAAGAGCGTAATTATTGCCCAGCATCGTGACTTTTAGTTCATCATAACTTAAGTTTTGTTTGGGCATTTTTCCATTAAAATAATGCTTCTCGTAGAGATCCCGGATGGCGGACAACCCCGCTGGACCGGTTGGCATCATCATGGTGGATGCGTCGGTGTACATCTTCATAAAATTGGTGAGGTCGCCTTTGTTCCAGTCGTCCGCAGAATTTTTCATTGCTGTTATTATGGCGGTTTCGGCGGATTGGGAACCAGGGTTTTGCTGGGCGGTCGAAGGGAGCGAAAGAATGGCAAGACTGAGAAAGCAGGAAAGAACGATCAGTAATTTTCTATAAGCCATGGCAAGACGGGTTTGTTTGGTAGGATAAATTTATGCATTAAAAAGAAGGAGCCAAATTTAATCCTGTATAGGAGAAGG
>Ga0310811_10012881_pt1 | contig 10878 bp, 8 predicted proteins | sample YCmetagenome_FD_207642 | JGI IMG/M metagenome (GOLD analysis project Ga0310811, IMG submission 207642) | Soil microbial communities from experimental microcosm in Duke University, North Carolina, United States - YC | ecosystem: Engineered > Artificial ecosystem > Soil microcosm > Unclassified ...
CTGGGGGCCGTCGCCGTGGTGGACGTCGACGTCGACGTACGCCACCCGCTCCACGCCCCGGGCCAGCAACCAGGCGATGGCCACGGCCACGTCGTCGTAGACGCAGAACCCGCTGGCCCGGGCGGGCATGGCGTGGTGCAGCCCTCCCGACGGGTTGAAGGCGTGGTCGGCCCGCCCCGACAGCACCGCCTCGGCGGCCACCAGCGTGGCCCCGGTGACCCGGGCCGCGGCGGCGTGCATGTGCGGGAAGACCGGGTTGTCGGGGGGGCCGAAGCCCAGCTCCCACAGTCCACGAGCCCCCGACCCCGCCCCGCGCACGGCGGCCACGTAGTGCGGGGCGTGCACGAGGAGCAGCTCCTCGTCCGTGGCTTCGCGCGCCGGCACCGCGACCACCCGGTCGCCGCCGAGCATCCCGTAGGCGTCGATCAGCCGCTCGGTGAGCAGGAAGCGCTCGGGCCGCATGGGGTGGCCCTGGCCGTGCTCGTAGAGCGGAACGCCCTCGCCGTAGCGGACGAGCTGCACGCGGTCCCCCATCCGCGCCAGTCTGCCCCGGGCCGACCGTCCTGGTCGCGCCGGTACCAGCAACTATCATGAGCGGAGGCTCGGCGGAAGGGAGTGGCCGATGGCCGACGAGCACGCAGTAGCCCCCAATCACTGGTCTTTGGCCGACGACGTGTCGGCCGACGAGGTGATGGACTACCCGTCGCTGCCCGCGTCGGCCTTCGACGAGCCCGTCGAGTGGCCCGAGGTCATGGAATGGCCGCCCCCACCCGCGCCGCTCGGCGCCGGTGATTTCGAAAGCCCGCCCGAGCCCGCACCCGAACCGGACGTGAACCTCGACCTCGACGTGACCGACCAACGGGCTCCCGAGGCCGATGTCGCCAGCCCGGAAGACGTCCCGGTGGACGACATGGCCGCCGTGCCCATCGCCGCCGCGCCCGAGCCGCCGGTCGACCTCGACCTGATCCCCGACTCGATCTGGGGCCCGGACGCCGCGCCCCCGCTCGCCGATGTCGAGCCCCTGCCGCTGGAGGCCTTCGACACCGTCGCCGTCGAGCCACTGCCCCGGGAGGAAGAAACCGCCTTCGAGCTCGAGCCCATCCCGGACTCCATCTGGGCCCACCAGCCCGAGGAGGTCAGGGTGGTGAGCACCACGGTCACGCCCGCGCCCCCGACGGTTCATGCCGAGCCGGACCGCCCGGGTGGCTCCCGGCGCGGTGGTTGGTTCCAGGTTCGCCACCCCAACGCGGCCATGGCCGGCCTGGCCGTGTTCGTCGTCCTGGTGGTCGTGGGCCTCGTCCTCTCCGTTCGCAGCCGACCCGACTCCTCGCCCACGAATGCGGCCCAGCCCGGCGGCACCATCGCCGCCCAGCGCCTTCCGAGCACCACCGCTGTTCCGACCACCACGGCGACGACCATCCCCGCGCCCGTGATCGACCTCCAGCCCCCGCCGACCGACCCCGCCCCGGGCGACACCACGGCGACGACCACGGCCACGACTATCGCGGCCGCGGGCGGGCGGGCCCCGGCCGCCACCACGCCCACCACCCGTGCCGCCACCGCCACCCCGCCGGCCACCTCCCCGAGCCCGGCGACGACCACCGCGACGACGGCCGCACCCCCGCCCCCGCCCGACACCACCCAGCCGCCGGCCACCGACCCCGCCACCACGGCGCCGAACACGAGCACCCCGCGGCGAACCACCAGCATCCCGGACTTCACCATCCCGACGACCCCGCCGACGACGCAAGCGTCGACGACCCCGTCGTTCACCATCCCCGACGTCACGAGGCCGACCTTCCCCGGACGCTGATCAGCCGGGCGAGCCCTCCTCGACCCGCTCCTCCTCGACCCGCTCCGGCTCGACCCGCTCCGCCTCCACCTGTTCCTCGCCGACCGGCGCCTCGGCATCGGCACCGACCGCAGCGGCCACGGGGCGGCCGGCGCCGGTGACACGATGGGCGGCGGTGGCCCACACGGCCAGCAGGAGGGCGGCGGTGCCCACCCACGGGGCCCGGCCCAAAGGCGACGACGGGGCCAGCTGCCGGGCCATCAGGGGCTCGGGGCGGCCGGCGTCCACGCTGGGCACATCCGGCGCCTGGGCGCCCAGGGGCGCGGCCACCGCGGCCTCGGGCGTGCCCTCCACCCGGAGCGTGAACAGCGTCGACCGCAGTTGCAGCACGGAGAAGAAGCGGTGGCCGTCGACGGCCATGGGCCCGGAGTCGCCGTCGAAGGTGATCTCCAGGGGGCGGCCCGACGGGCCGGTACGTGACACCTCGACCCCCCGCAGGGCGCCCCGGTAGCCGAAGCGGGATCCGAGCTCGGCCAGCGGCAGGCTGGTCGCCCACAGCTGGGGGTCGGCCACCGGGTATTCGACCGGCTTCAGGTAGGGAAGGTCGGGGCTGTCCGGACCAAACCCCTCGGCCGGCGTGGCGGAAATGCCGCCGCCACTGGCCGAGTAGACGGTCTCGGCCAAGCCCCCCTGGTAGGTGAGCACTTGGCCCTTGGTGGCGGCGACCGCGGCATTGTTGGCGGCCGACTCGTTGCCGGCGCCGATGTAGACCTGGCACTGCTGGTCGTCACACAGGGTGCGTCCGGCGGAGGCGGCCCGGATGGCGAAGGTGCGGGCGGCGATGGCCTGGGCCTGCAGGGCGGCGGCGGGCCAGCTGGCCGGCATCTCCCCCATACCCCGCAGGTAGAGCTCGACGTCGAGCTCGTCGGTGAGCTGCATGCCCTGCCCGCCGGCGCCGGCCACCAGTGTTCCCCGGTAGCTGCGGCCGGTCCCGGGCACGGCGACGAGCCCGTCACCCTTCGGCACCGCCCACAGGCCGCGAGACGTGAGGGCCACGTTCGCCGCACCCCCGCCTGCGCCGGCCGCCCCGCCCGGCGCCGCCGAGGGCGGGGTCGGCGGGACGGTGGTCGGGGGCAGCGTGGTGGGCAGCAGGGCCTGCAGGAGGGGGTCCAGGAAGCTGGTGGTGGGCGGGGTGGCCTGCGCGCCGGTCGCGGAGACGGGCGACGGAGACGCGGTCGTCGTCGTCGCCGAGGCTTTGGTCACCGTGGCGCCCGACAGCGCAGTGGCCTTGTACTTCGAGCCGTCGAAGGCCAGGGACACGGCCCCGCCAGGGTTCACGACGATCGGGAAGCCGGTGGACTGGGGGCCCGAGGGCGCGTCGCGGACCTCGCCGCCGGCCGGCAGCACGACGGTCACCGAACCCGGGGCGTCGTAGACCCCCACCCGCACGGACGCCGACCGCTTGGCCACCACCGTCCCGGGATAGAAGCGGTTCAGGATGGACGCGGCCGAAGCTCCGGCGGAGGCCATGGCCAGGGCCCCGTCCTGGGCCATTCCCACGCCGTGGCCGAACCCCCGACCCTCGATGACCACCACCGGCGCCGCCGGTGCCGGATCTGCTCGCGCCGCCGATGGCACCAGAGCGGCCAGAGCGGCCAGGAGCGCGGCGGGAGCGCCCAGAGACCTGCGAGGCATGGCCCATTCTGCCACCCGCGGGCCGGCGGGGGCCGGGGAGGCCCGGTTTGGCAGATCCAGCGCGCCGGGGCGCGCCGGATCTGCCAAACCCGGGAGAGCCGCCGAGGCTACCGGCGGCGGAGGTTGGCGCCGGTCTTGCAGGCCACGCAGAGGGTGGCCTCGGGCACGGCCTCGAGCCGGGCTTCGGCGATGGGCTGGTGGCAGGACTCGCAGACGCCGTACGTGCCGGCCTCGACACGGCCGAGGGCGGCGTCGATTTCGGCCACCCGGGCCTGGGCGTCGGCGGCCACCACCAGGAGGCGGTCGCGCTCGACGTTGATGGTGTCGCCCTCCCCGAACCCGTCCTCGTCGGCCATGTCCTGGCTGGCGCCCTCGTCGGTCAGGTCGAAGGCGCTGGCCGTGGCCTGCTCGGCCTCGGCCGTGTAGGCCGCCCGCCGGGCCTGGAGCTCGCGGCGCTGGGCGTCAAGGAATGTGGTGGTCGTCATCTCGGTCTCTTTCTCGGCTTGTGTTCGTAGACGGGCGCCGCTTCGTACGTCAGCGGACGTCGTCCTCCAACTCGGCCAGGTCGGCCACGACAACGTCGGCACCAGCGTCGCGCAACGCGTCGGTCTGTCCGGCGCGGGCCACGCCGACCACCAGGCCGAAGTTGCCGGCCCGCCCCGCGGCGACGCCGGAGAGGGCGTCCTCGACCACTGCGGCCCGGGCCGGCTCGACGTTCAGCTCGCGGGCCGCTTCCAGGAAGGTGGCGGGATCGGGCTTGCCCGGCAAACCCCGCTCGGCCGACACCACACCGTCGACCCGGGCGTCGAACAGCTCGAGCACGCCGGCACCAGCCAGCACCTCCTCGGCGTTCCGGCTGGCGCTGACCAGCCCGATGGCGACGCCCCGCTCGCGCAGCTCCCGGATCAGCCGCACGGTGGACTCGTACGGCCGCACACCGTCGGTCCGCACCTGCTCGAGGAAGTACGTGTCCTTGTCGTTGCCCAGGGCCTGCACCGTGTCCGAACCGGGCGGGTCGTCGGGCGAGCCCTCGGGCAGCTCGATGCCGCGCGAGGCCAGGAAGCTGCGCACCCCGTCGTAGCGGTTCTTGCCGTCGACATAGCGCTCGTAGTCGCCGTGCTCGTCGAAGGGCACGAACGGCTCGCCCGTCTCCTCGGACCGCTGGCGCAGAAAGGCGTCGAACAGCTTCTTCCACGACGACGCGTGGACGACCGCGGTCTGGGTGACGACACCGTCCATGTCGAAGATCACCGCGTCGAGGTCGCGGAGGGCGGTGGCGCCCGGCGGGGTCATCGCTGCCATCCCATCATGGCTGCCCTACCCAGGACCAACCCCCGGCTCCCCGCCGGCCGCGGTGGCTCCCGCGCCCGAGCCGCTCGGCCGGGCCGGTGCCGAGGGCGACGCGGGCGTCGCCGTCGAGGTCGACCTCGAGCTCGTCGCCGCGGACCTCGACCGTCACCCGGGTCCCGCGCCACCGGAACGGGAAGGCCAGCACGGTCCACGAGGCCGGCGGCCGGGGGTCGAGCCGCACCGCGTCGCCATCGGCCCGGACCCCGCCGAAGCCCATGACCGCGGCCTGCCACAGCCCGCCCATGGTGGCGATGTGCACCCCGTCGCGAGCGTTGCCCATCCGGTTGCGCAGGTCGACGCCACCGGCCAGCTCGAAGTAGCCCTCCGCGGCGTCCAACTGCCCCACCCGCGCCGCCACCAGGGCGTGCATGGCCGGGGAGAGGGAGCTGCCGTGCGACGTCAACGGCTCGTAGTGGGCGAAGTTGGCCGCCTGGACGTCGGGGCCGACCTCCCCGGGCAGGAGCACGCCGAGCATGACGACGTCGGCCTGCTTGACGATCTGGGTGCGCCGGAGCCGCTCCACCCCCACCACGATCTCGCCGGTGAACGGCCGGGGGGCCAGGTCGACGGCCCGTACGGGCTCCAGGGCGAAGAAGCCGTCGAACTGCTCGTAGAGCAGGCTCTGCCGGTCGAAGTTGTCCACCAGGCCGCCGGCCACCTCCGCCCATCGCCCGCGCTCCTCGTCGCCGATGCCCAACCGGGCCGCCACCTCGGGGAGCCGGTCGCACAGGTCGCCGGCCGTGCGCAGGTTCCAGCGGGCGAGCACGTTGGTGTAGGCGTTGTCGTCGACGCCCTCGTGGTACTCGTCCGGGCCGATCACGCCGCACACGTGGTAGCGGCCGGCCTCGTCCCGGCTGGCCCGCGACGCCCAGAACCGGGCCGTCTCCACCACGATCTCGGCGCCCATCTCGGCCAGGAAGGCGTCGTCGCCGGTCACCTCCCAGTAGTGCATAACCGCCCACGCCACGTCGGCGGCGATGTGGTGCTCCTGGAGCCCGGTGAGGATGGTGAGGCGGGTCCCGTCGGGCAGGTCGACGTAGTCGGGCGTGGTCTCCTCGCCGGTGTCGGTCGACTCCCAGGCGTAGAGCGCGCCCTCGTAGCCGAGCCGGGCCGCCTTGGCCCGGGCCGCGGGCAGGGTCCGGTGGCGGTAGGCCAACAGGGCCCGGGCCGTCTCGGGATGGGTCCACACGTAGAAGGGCAGGACGAAGATCTCGGTGTCCCAGAACACGTGGCCGCGGTACCCGGAGCCGGTGAGCGCCCGGGCACCGACGGACGCGGCGTCGCTCTCGGGATCGGCGGCGGCGATCAGGTGGTACAAGGCGAAGCGCAGGGCCTGCTGGGCGGTGGCGTCGCCGTCCACCACCACGTCGGCGTCCAGCCACCGGTCCCGCCATGCCCGCCGGTGACGGCCGAGCAGGACCGGGGAGTCGATGGCCCGGGCCTCGGCGAGCGCCGCCACCGCGCCCCCGCCACCGTCCCGGTCGACGGTGACCAGCCGGCGCAGCCCCGCCGGCCCTTCCTCGGTGACGACGGCAAAGGACGCTCGCCCCCCGCCCCGAGCCTGGAGGCTGGCCCGCGCCGGGTCCCCCTCCACGTCGACCTCGACCGCCTCCACCGGCCCGGTCGCCACCGGTACGGGCACCGGCCCCCCGGTCCAGCCGCCGCCGTGGGTCTCGAGCACGAGCAGCCGCCGGTCGGCGAGGGAGGCGAACCGGACCGCGTGGAGGGTGGCGGCGTCACGGAACAGCACCCCCTGGCGCAGGTCGAGGATGCGGCGGCCGGCATCGGCCGGTGGGTGGTCCCCCGGGGGTCGCAGCGACGTCCATGCCGGGCCCCGGACCAGCTCCGGGCCGGCCTGCTGGGCCGGGTCCTGCCCGAAGACCCCGGCCACGTAGAGGGCGGGATCGGAGCCGTTCCCACCCTCCTCCAGCGAGCCGCGGGTGCCCGTGCGCCCGTTGCCCACTGTCAGCCACGACTCCACCTCGCGCTCACGAGCCGGGTCGGCGCCCTCGACCTCCAGCCGCCACCCCGTGTCGGCGACCGGTCGGGGGAACCCGGCCAGGGCGGCCAGGGCCTCGTCCAGGGCCGCTTCGTCTCGAGCCTCGGCCACCGCGGCGGCCGGCGCCCCGGCTCCGAGGAGCCGGAGCCGGGCCCACGGCTCCGGATCGCCCGCCCCGCTCCACAGGATCATCCGGCCCGGGCCCCGTTGCGGATCCCGTACCGCGGCCACCGCCTCCGCCGATCCCGCCGAGGGCAGCAGGATGACGTCGATGCCGAGATCGAGCAGGCGGCGCAGCCGTCCGGCCAGGCCGCCCGGCGGCCCGTCCCAATCGACGACAAGCACCTCGACGTCAGGGCTCGGCATAGAACGGGGCAGGCTACCGCCCCGGACCGAGGGTCCCGGAAACGTACCCTGGAGCAGGATGACCATGGGCCCGCGGCGCGGCTTGACCGTCGCACTGGTGCTCGTCGTGGGCGGGTTGACGGGCTGCAGCGGGGATCCGGGACCACGGGCCGTGACGCCGGCGACGTCGACGACCACGGGGGCGCCGCCGTCGTCGACGAGTGTCGCTCCGACCGCCCCCCCGACCACGGCGACCACCGTCTCGCTCCGGGCCGCGACCTGGCACCCCCGATCCCCCGCCCCCATCGCCCGCCAGGAGGTGGCGTCGGCCAGCCTGGACGGCAAGGTGTGGGTGATCGGCGGCCTGACCTCGGCGGGGGCGTCGAACGTGGTCGAGTCGTACGACCCGGCCACGGACCGGTGGGCGCCCGGGCCCAGCCTCCCGCTCGCCGTCCACCACGCCGCCGCCACCGTGTACCGGGGCGAGATCGTCGTCCTCGGCGGGTTCGTCGAGGCCGGCACGCTCTACGCCCAGGCCACCGACCGGGCCTTTGCCCTCCGCAACGGGGCGTGGGTCGAGCTGCCCCACCTGCGCCGGCCCCGGGGCGCGGCGGCTGCCGCCGTCGTGGGCGACGCCCTCGTCCTGGTCGGTGGCCGGGATGCCGCCATCCTCATCGGCCCGACCGAGGTGTTCGACGGCACCGCCTGGCACGACGCCGAGCCCGTCCCGACCCGGCGCGACCACCTGGCCGCGGTGTCCGACGGCCGCTCGGTGTTCGCGGTGGGAGGCCGGTTCCTCTCGCCGGGCGCCACCTCCGGCGCCCTCGAGCGGTTCGACCCCGCCGCCAACGCCTGGGAGCGCCTACCGGCCATGCCCACCGCCCGCGGCGGCCTGGCCGCGGCGATGGTCGGAGGGCGGATCGTGGCCGCGGGCGGGGAGGACCCGACGGGGACGTTCGCGCAAGTCGAGGCGTTCGACGTCGCCGCCGGCGCATGGTCGTCGCTGGCCCCCCTTTCCACGCCACGCCACGGCCTGGCCGTGGAGCGGGTGGGCAACCAGGTGCTGGCCCTGGTCGGGGGCACCGCCTACGGGGTCGCCCCGTCGAAGGTGGCGGAGGCCCTGTCCCCCGTCAGCTGATGATCGTGCCCCGGGCGTGGAGCTGGGCCAGCATGACCAGCCCGGCGGCGAAGGTGACCAGGGTGGCCCGGGCCAGCCACGGCCGGCGGACGAGCATGTCGGCGGCCACCGCGAAACACGGGAAGGCGGCCAGCGTGTAGCGACCCATGCCCACGAAGTCCTTGGTCGAGATGGCGGTGAGGACCACGGCCACGATGACGAACGTGCCGTACCCCCAGCCGAGCCGGCGCACGACGGCAGGGATGAAGGCGGCGACCACGAACGTGGCCAGGGCGTTGATCAGCAGATGGCCGAAGTGGCCGTTCGTCCAGGGCCCGTGCCACATGGCCTTGATCCAGTGCACCTTGAACCAGGTGTGGAAGCCGGAGGGCTGGTCCCAGCCGGCGGCGCCGGCCGTCTGGAGGAAGGCGAACGGCTGGGAGAAGCGGATCCAGAGGAAGACGGAGAAGGCCACCAGCCCGCCGGGGGCGAGGAGCAGGCCGAGATCGGCCCGTCGCATGTGGAACGGCAGGTCGTACCACCGGTAGAGGCGGTGCTGGCGCAGGTGGGCGAAGACCCCCCGCCGTTCGAGGGCCAGGATCCACAGCCCGAGGATCAGGGCCACGCCGACCGGCCTGGTGGCGGTGGCCAACGCGGCCAGGAGCCCGGCCAGCACGGGATGGTCGAGCTCGAAGGCCAGGAACGCCCCCGCGGCGGTGAACAGGAACAGGGCGTCGGCGTAGACCGCCCCCATCAGGTAAAAGGCGAAGGGATAGAGCAGGAGCAGGGCCACCGCGTAGCGGGCGGTGCGGGAGCCGAAGCGGGCCACGCACCACCGGTGGAAGACGACGGCGGCGCCCAGGCCCGAGGCCAGTGTGATCAGGAAGCCGGCCACCAGCGCGCTGCCGGCCACGCCCGCCGTTTCCCGGATCAGCAGGGGGTACAGGGGAAAGAACGCGGTCGGCGACTGCCGTTCCGGCTGGAAGAACAAGTACCCCCGGCGGGCGATGCCGAGGTACCACCACCCGTCCCACCAGCCGAAGGCGTGGACCCAACGGGTCCCCTGGAGCTGCCGGTGCCGGTGGTGGAGGAGGGGAAGGTGGCTGTGGGCCAGCACCGACACCAGGACGATGGCGCCGGCGATGGCGGCAAAGGCGGCCACGGGGAACCACCAGTCCCGGCGGTCGGGCAGGGTCGCCGGGACCGCTCGCTCCTGGACGGGCGGGTCGGCGAGGGGCGCGGCTTGCCCACGGACCTCAGTTAGCCACATTGCGTCGCGACCCCCCCGGGAACCGTTTGGACGGGAGGATAGAGGCCTGGGGACCTGGGGGCCAGAACCTCACGTCGCGGTGGGCAGGCCGAGGATCATCCAGCCCCGGTCGGGGAAGCCGGCGGCGGTCGCCACCCGGGCTGAGGCCGCGTTCCCCCGCCCGTGGAGGTAGATCGGGACGCCGCCGGCCCGCAGGATCCGGCCCGACGCCCGGGCGACGAGCGCCCGGGCCAGCCCCCGCCCCCGCCACGCCTCTTCGGTGGCCACGGCCAGCTCGTGGCCCAGCTCGTCGTGGCGCTTGATGCCCACGCCGGCGACGTACTGGTCACCGTCCAGCACGACCAGAACCTGCCCGCCGAACGGCCGCAGCCAGGCCGGCACACGGGGATCTTCGGCCGGCACCCATTCGCCGACGGGCTCAAAGGGCGGTACCGACTCGGCGTAGCGGAACACGCCCCGCCCCACGACCGCCCCCGGGGCATCCAGGGCGTCCGGCACGCCGTCAAGCACGTCGTCGAGGCCCGCGCCCCCTGCCTGCACCCGTTCGACCCGCTCCGGGGCCACCGACAGCACCGCGCCCTGGGGTGTGGCCACGCCGGCGAAGGGCCGCACCACGCCGTCCCAGCCGGGTTGGCGGCGGCGGGGCGAGCCGACCACGGTGACCGCCCCCGACGGCGGCCACGCCCCGAGCCAGCTGCGCAGGTGGCGGTCGAGCCGGTCACGGACCACTTCGGACGGAGGCAGTGGTCCGTTCTCGTCCACGGCGGAGGTCAGATGGGCTCGGTCACGAAGTCGATGAGGCGCTCGACTGCGCCCACGAGGGGCGGCTCCAGGTCGGCGTAGGAGCTGACCGAGGCGAGGAGGCGCGGCCACATCGACGCCGCGTCCACGCCGAGGCGCCGGCAGACGCCGGCCTTCCAGTCCGTCCCCTTCGGTACGTCGGGCCACGCCGGGATACCGATCACGGCCGGCTTGACCGCCTGCCACACGTCGACATAGGGCGTGCCGGTGACCAGGACGTGGGGATGGGCGACCGCGGCGGCCAACCGGGCCTCCTTGCTGCCGGCGACCAGGTGGTCCACCAGGATGCCGAGCCGGGCGCCCGGGCCGGGGCCGAACTCGTCGACCACGGTGGCCAGGTCGTCGATCCCGTCCAGGCGCTCGACGACCACGCCCTCCACCCGCAGGTCGTCACCCCAGACCCGTTCCACCAGCTCGGCGTCGTGCACGCCCTCGACGAGGATCCGGCTGGCGCGGGCCACGCGCGCCCGGTGGCCGGGGACGGCGAGCGACCCCGACGCGGTCGTGGC
>Ga0310811_10012882_pt1 | contig 10878 bp, 10 predicted proteins | sample YCmetagenome_FD_207642 | JGI IMG/M metagenome (GOLD analysis project Ga0310811, IMG submission 207642) | Soil microbial communities from experimental microcosm in Duke University, North Carolina, United States - YC | ecosystem: Engineered > Artificial ecosystem > Soil microcosm > Unclassified ...
ATTATTTGCACGCGATGATTCCGGGGAGCACACGCGCCTCGCGTGTTATTTGCGGTGCCGCCGCCGCAAATGGAGGTTGGGGTAGAAAGCCACAACGTCGTTTGAAGGAATCCTTTGTTGTTCGTTACGTTCGGCGAGGCGCCGAACGGGGCACGCAAGGGCGCTTGCGCTCTCCGGTAATCGCGTTCGCCGTCGCGATTTTGTTCGCGATCTCCGCGCACGCCGCGGAAGTGATTCCGCCAAAGCCAGCGGGTTACTTCAACGACTACGCGGGAGTGGTTTCGAAAGAAGCCGCGTCCCGGTTCAACGAGCAGCTTGCTCAATTCGAGCGAGATACTTCCGACCAGGTCGTGGTGGCCGTTTTTCCGAAGATGCAGAGCGACTCGGATATTGCCGATTACACACAACGCGTGGCACAGGCCTGGGGCGTGGGCCAAAAAGACAAGCGGAACGGCGTGGTTCTCTTTGTATTCATCCAGGACCGCAAGATGTTTATCCAGGTCGGTTACGGTCTGGAAGGCGCGTTGCCGGATGCAACCGCATTCGACATCACTGAACGACACATCAAGCCATTATTCCGCGCTGGCAATATTGAGGCTGGGCTGGCCACAGGAATAGACCTGATCTTCAAAGCAATCCGGGGCGAGTACAAGGGATCGGGGAAAACTGTGGCGGAACGCAACGGCGTGGTCGGCGTGGTCTCCAATATTGTGCCCTTCATTGTCTTCATCATCGTGTTGATGCTCCTTTCGCATTTTTTCCGAAAAATGGGCGGCTACGGTTATTCGTCGCGAGGAGGTGGTCCTATTTTTATCCCCGGTGGTGGTGGCGGTGGCGGCTGGTCGTCGGGAGGAGGAGGTGGCGGTGGCGGCTTTAGTGGATTCGGCGGCGGCGGCGGAAGTTTTGGGGGCGGTGGCGCTGGATCGAGCTGGTGATCATATGCGAACGCAAGAATTCCTCAGCAACCTCGAGCACGACCGCATTGTTCAAGCAATTCGCAACGCCGAATCAAAAACCTCCGGTGAAATTCGCGTATTAGTCCAACGCGGGAAGTTGAACAGCGATCCTTTCGTTGCAGCGCAGAAAAGCTTTCATCGACTCGGTATGCACAAGACGCGCGAGCGCAATGCGGTGCTCATTTTTGTGGCGCCGCGTGTTCACAAATTCGCGGTGATTGGGGATAAAGCGATTCATGAAAAATGCGGTGATCAATTCTGGCAGCGTGTTGTGGAAAAAATGCGGACGCATTTTCAGAACGAGAAATTCAGTGATGCTTTGGTAGAAGCAGTCGAGGAAATCAGTGAGGCACTGGCCAGCGATTTTCCGAGGACGCGCGAGGATACGAATGAATTGCCGGATGACGTGATCGAAAGCTAACTGCTTTTATTAACACATGCCTTCAGGCAGGTGTTTCATGACCGCGGGAACATCAACTGTTTCAATGGCTTAGGAAGATCACGAAAGCCGTTGAAACGGCTCTCTAAGCACGCCACCGCCAGCACCGGGCCTGAAGTTCGGCGTTAATGAGAATTGGTGATTGCGAAGTGCATACCAACCGGTTGCTTGCAAAATCGCGGATTTAGTCTTTATTCGGACCTCGTAGCGAGTTTTTGAAATTACGTCGTTGGTCCCTGGGTCTCCGTCGCTGGATGTGAGATCGCGCTCGCCAGGGGGAACCCGGCGAAGGAATTGCAGATTTAAGATTGTAGATTTTCGATTGTTAAGGGAATCGCCAACGGCGCTTTTCTTCTCGCAAATCGCAAATCGGCAATCGGCAATCTCAAATTAATATATGCCTATCCGTTACGGTCGTTTTGAAATGCCGAAGATTCTCACGAAAGACGAGAGCACGGCCACAGACACTTACGCAAAGTTTACCGCCGAGCCGTTTGAAGCTGGCTACGGTCACACCGTTGGAAACTCACTCCGGCGCGTCCTGCTTTCCTCGCTCGAAGGCGCCGCCATTACCGCGGTAAAAATCGCCGGCGCGCAGCATGAATTCGCCACCTTACCCGGCGTGGTTGAGGACGTGACCGACATCGTCCTGAATCTCAAGAAAGTGAAATTCAAACTGGACGGTCAGGACCACGAACCGAAAAAACTGTCGCTCAACATTAATAAAGAAGGCGAAGTCACTGCCGGCGACATTCAAACAATTCAAGGTTTCGAAGTGTTGAACCCCAAACAGCTGATCGCCACCTTGGATAAAAAGCACAAATTCGACGCGGAATTTGAAGTGCGGGTCGGCCGCGGATTTGCTACTGGAGAGGAAAACAAGCGCCCCGATCAACCGATCGGCCTGATTCCAATCGACTCCATCTTTTCGCCGGTCACACGCGTGAAGTATGCGGTAGAAAATACTCGGGTTGGTCAGCGTACCGATTATGACAAGCTCATCCTGGAGGTGTGGACCGACGGACGGTTAACGCCAGATGATGCACTGCTCCAGGCTTCAGCGATTCTGCGGCATCACCTCGACGTCTTCGTCCACTACAACGAGGAAGTGATTGAGTTCGATCAGACCCCGGCGGGAGTGAGCGAAGAAAATATCAAACTGAAGAAACTGCTCAATATGAGTGTGAACGAGATTGAGCTGAGTGTGCGCGCGGCGAATTGCTTGAACAATGCGAACATCACTACGGTCGGGCAGCTTGCCCAGAAGACCGAGGCCGAAATGTTGAAGTACCGCAACTTCGGTAAGAAATCGCTCAATGAGATCAAGGACAAACTGCAACAACTTCAATTGGGTTTGGGTATGAAGTTCGAGTCTGGCTTGATCGATTTGCCGGTAAGCGCCGATGGCGCAGCCCCAGCGGCCGTACCTGCTGCTGGCCAACAGTAAACGTCTGTGCGAAGATCGCGTTCCGCCGCGTATGAGACATCAAAAGAAGACGATCAAGCTCGGGCGCACCGCTGACCACCGTCGGGCGTTACTCGCCAATCAGGTTTGCGCTTTAATCGAACACCAGCGAATCAAGACGACGCTCGCGAAAGCAAAAGCGGTCCGTCCTCTTGCCGAACGGATGGTGACACTCGGTAAGAACGGTTCGCTTCACGCGCGTCGCACGGCCCTGGCTGTGTTACGGCAGAAAAGCGCCGTCAAAAAATTGTTCGACGACATCGCGCAACGTTCCGCTGAACGGAACGGCGGCTATACCCGAATCGTCAAACTCGGCGCGCGGAAGAGCGATTCCGCCCACATGGCATTTATCGAGTGGGTAGATGCGGAGTACGTCGTCGAAGAAAAGCCAAAGAAAGAAAAGAAGGCGAAACGCAAAGAGCCAGAGGAGAAACAGCAGCAGGTAACACATGAGGCCGAGGAGGCCACGCCGGAAGAGCCAAAAGCCGAAGCTCCCGCCGCCGAAAAAGAGGAAGCTGCTGCGGCACCAGCTGAAGAACCGAAGCCGAAAAAGCGGCGTTGGTTCGGACGAAAGTCGGACGATAGCTAAACTAGCTGTCGTCCTCCTCGAGTGCGGCGAGATCCGCGAGATCCTGTGGGCGACCGACCGCTCGGTTGTTTCGGATCAATGTCAGGAGATCGGCGCCCGTGAAATGCGAGGCTCTCCGCGCCGACAATGACGTAATCAACGCCGCGGGAATTTAATAATTCGAGAAACTCTCTCCTGTCTTAGCTCAGGGCCATGATTGAGGAGCTCCACCAGAATTTGCAAACGCTCGTTGCCAGTCAGTTTCTTGTAAAAATCGTGGTCCGCCTTCTCAGCCTCTGAGAAGCTACGGAATTTTCTCGCTGTTCTCTTCACGCGGTAACTATAAGCTTGGCAGCAATCACTTCCGAGCGAATTTGATTGGAGACTGAATGAAGCCGCATCCGTATTTGTTCATCGTTATTTTCATTGGCGTGGCGCTGGTGTTTCCACTGGTTCCATTGGCACTTGCGTGGCTGTGGCGGCGATTTTTCCAACCGCCAAAGCCCGGCCCCGACAAGACTTCTACCTATGAATGTGGCATCGAATCGATCGGCGACGCGCAAATTCAGTTCCACGCGCAGTATTATCTCTATGCCATTATCTTTTTGATCTTCGACGTTGAGGCTATCTTTCTCGTTCCGTTTGCAGTCGCATTCACCGGTTTGCCGGTCGGCGCGTTTATCGCGATCCTCGTTTTCCTTGTGCTGCTGATCGAAGGGCTTGTCTGGGCATGGGGCAAGGGATGTTTGCAATGGCAGCGTTAGCGCGCGACCGCTAACGCGGTGGTTAAAAAGGTTAATAGAGTTACGTTGTCACAAGCGATTTTGGCGGCCTGACGATGTAACGTTTGTAAAGCTTGCGAATTCATGAACCAACTCGACGAACAGTTACGCACTGAACTCCAACGGCAGGGAGTCTGGGTGACTTCGATGCAGGATCTATACAATTGGGGACGCAAAAACTCGATATGGCCGCTGCAGTTCGGACTGGCCTGTTGCGCCATTGAAATGATCGCAACTGCGGCATCTCGCTACGACATCGCGCGCTTCGGCGGTGAAGTGTTCCGTCCGTCACCGCGTCAGGCCGATCTCATGATCGTTGCTGGAACCGTCACCAAGAAAATGGCGCCACAAATCGTGCGGCTTTACAACCAAATGGCTGATCCAAAATACGTGATCGCCATGGGCGCGTGCGCGATTTCAGGTGGACCATTTAAACAAGGGTACAATGTTCTCAAAGGCATCGATCGTTATATTCCGGTCGATGTTTACATCCCTGGTTGTCCCCCGCGGCCGGAAGCCTTGCTTCATGCGTTTATGGAATTACAGCGCAAGATCGACGAACAAAAGCTGACCGGCGCAAATAAGGCCGAATTTCTCAAGCCAGACCAACCAAGCGAGTTTCCCGTGCCAAGATTTGGCAAGGATGACCTGGAGCCGTCGGCCAATCGCGATGTCTTTCAGCCACCTTCGATCGAAAGGAAAAGTTAAAAGTTGTGGAGTCTTTAGATGAAATCAAAACCCGGATCGAAGCGGCAGTGCCCGGCGCGAAGATCGAGATTGTGCAAAACGGCAGCGCGGCGCAACAGCAATCACTATTGATCGACAACGAGCACGCGGTCGCGATAGCGAGATTTTTACGCGTAGATCCCGCCCTGTGCCTGGATTTTTGCTCCAATGTCACCGGTGTCGATTGGCTCGATCGCGTCGTGAAGAAGACAACGAAGGTAAAGAAGGTCGTCGACGGTCAGGAAAAAGAGGTCGTCGAGACCACCGAAGAGAAAATTCCAGGATATCTCGAGGCTGTTTATCATCTCTTTTCGATGACCCATAAGCAGGGCCCGGTAATTATTCGGATGCGCACGACCGACCGGGCAGACAGTACCCACCTGCCATCGCTAACGCCGATCTGGCGGAGCGCCGAGTTTCAGGAGCGCGAGATCTTCGATCTTTACGGTGTTCGCTTTGATGGCCATCCCGATCTACGGCGGATTTTGATGTGGGATGAATTCGAAAATTATCCGATGCGCAAAGACTATCGCGATCCGGACGATTACGAGTGGGAACCGACGCCGCACGATGAAGTGCTGGAGAAGGCGAAAGTGCACTACGCGGCGAGGCCAGCTGAGGAAGAACTAAAACCTTCCTGACCTGTCATGTTGAGTTCAGGCACAATTCAAAGATCCTCCGTCGTCTTCGCGACTCAGGATGACAATTTTGAATGAGCGCCGTCGTTGAAACAATCGAAGCAATGGAGCGACCCCCGCTCAGCATGGGCTCGCGCCTCGACGGCGAATTGCTCGAAGTCTCGATGGGACCGCAGCATCCATCCACGCACGGCGTGTTTCGGATGAATGTGGCGCTCGACGGCGAGATCGTTCGGAGACTCAAACCGGTGTTTGGTTATCTGCATAGAAATCACGAAAAAATCGGGGAGAACACCAGTTACCTCGGCTCAATGCCGTACACTGATCGGCTCGATTATTTCTGTTCGATGACCAACAACTGGGCGTATGCGCTTAGCGTTGAGAAACTCGCCGGCATCGAAATTCCGGAACGCGCCGAGTATCTGCGCATCATTCTGGCCGAGTTGACGCGCTTGCAGAATCACGCCTCGCTGTTGGGTTTTTTGCTTAGCGATATGGGCGCGTGGGGTACGCCATTGATGTACGCCTTTCGCGAGCGGGAGAAAATTCTCGACCTTTTTGAGTCGTTATCCGGTTCGCGAATGATGTGTGATTACATGCGTTTTGGCGGCTGCCGCGTGGATGCGAGCGATGAATGGCTCGCCCGGGCAAAACAGATTGTCGATCGCTTTCCAAAGTTTCTCGACGAATTCGAAGAACTGATCCTGGGCAACGAGATCGTCATCGCCCGCACCCAAGATGTCGGCAAACTATCAGCCGAACTGGCGATCAACGCCGGCATCACAGGTCCGATGTTGCGCGCGTGCGGTGTAAATTACGACATTCGCAAAGTAGACAGCTACGGATTTTATCCGCGTTTCAAATTCCGGATCCCGCTCGGGGAGCACGGCGACACTTACGATCGCTTGATGATGCGGGCCTTGGAGATGCGCGAGACCATCGAGATTTTGAAGCAGGCGTTCGCACAAATTGCACCTGGGCCCATTGTGAACCCGAAAGTAAAAGTACGCGCATTTCGTCCGCCGATTGGCGAAGGGTACGGTCGAATCGAAGGACCGAAGGGTGAGCTCGGTTTTTATCTGATCAGCGATGGGACTCCAAACCCATATCGCTATCGCGTTCGTCCCCCCAGCTTCATTAATCTCACCATACTTGAGGACCTGTGCCTCGGTCACACTGTTGCCGATGTAATGGTAATCCTCGGCAGCATCGATATCGTGATGGGAGAAGTGGATCGATAATGCAGAGTCCGCGTCAATCCTTTTAAAGGTTTAACTCTTCAAACGAACAGAATGATTGGCACAGGCATACTCAAGGGAATGGCCGTCACGGCGCGGAACTTTGTCGGAAGTTATTTCGAGAAGGAACGCCTGACCACGGTGCAGTACCCGGAGGAGCGCAGTCCACTTCCGGAAAATTACCGGAATTTTCCGTTTTTAATTTACGACGGCAACGACTCCCAGGCCGGCTTGCGATGCGTGGCGTGCAAGATTTGTGAAAAAGAATGTCCGCCGCAATGCATTTACATCGTCAAGAGCGACGACAAAAAGCCCGATTACATGGGCAAACCGCAGTTTTACCCGAAGGTGTTCGACATCGACATCTCCGTCTGCATGAGCTGCCAGATTTGCGTCGAGGTATGTCCATTCGAGGCGATCAAGATGGACAAGGAATTCGAGCTGAGTCAGCGGGAGCGGTTCGATCACTTGCTCTTGCGCAAAGACAAACTCTCCAAATCCAACGAGTACTATCACCGGATTCACCCCGTCGAAGCACAGGGGGTTGACAAGAATCTCGCGGACGCAGCAGCCGCCGCCGAGGCGAAAAAGAAAGCTGCAGCTGAAGCAGCAGCGAAAGCCGCAGCAGCGAAGGCAGCCGCAACAACCGCAAGCCCCGCTGTCACTGCTGAAGCGAAACCAGCGCCAGGCACATCGTCGCCATCTCAGACTGGGTCGTAGTTGGCGACGCGATCTGGAGGTGATTGACCAGGGGCGAACTGCGGCGCAGCATGTTCGGAGTAGCCCAAAGCGTAAAGCGAATGAAAAAGAATGCGCAAATGAAAACCCAATTTCTAAATTTCGTCGTCGCCACGTTGCTGATCGCCTTCGTGACGGCATGCCAGACCACGGCCGTTGGTCCAAGCGTGGGTTCTCAAAAAGAAACGCTTTTGGTGCAATCTGGATTCAGGCCGAAAGCGGTGACTACGCCCGAACAGCAGCAGCGCGTGAGCGCGCTTCCGGCGGGCGAGGTTTCCGAAGTCGGGTACCACGGAGAAATGTATTACGTTTATCCGACTGCAACCAAGGATCGCATCCTTGTTGGCAACAGGGTTCAGGACAACGCTTACAAACAGGCGGTGGTGGCGTACGGATTAACCACGAGCCCGGATTTTGTGCAGGATACCCATGGACAAAATCGCGTGCTCATTCAGCACTTCAGTGGTTTCGGCCCGCTCGGCGAATGACGCGCTGATCAAGGCGAAAGATTCTCGCGCCCGTTGCGGAGAACCCGCGCCATCCAGACCAGTTCGTTCAGGAATTTTTCTACGCGGCGGCTGTAGGAGGGGTCAGTGATTTTGCCGGTTGCATCAAAAAGCTGTCCGGCATTGCTGAAGTACACATCCCAAAAAATTGTGACCAGGCCCAGCTCGCGGAGCACCGGGAGGAAACTCTGGATCATTCGCGCACCGCCAAAGGGCCCAGCTGATACGCCACAAACGCCGACCGCTTTGTGAACGTATTCGGTCAGGTTTGTATCGAGCACATGTTTTAACAGGCCCGGGAAACTGTGATTGTATTCTGGCGCTACAATGATCAGGCCGTCGGAACGTTGGACAGTGGCGCAGAATTGAGGGTCCTTCAGTGCTTCACCAGCGTCATCCGAGCGGATGGGAATCTTCCTGATGTCGATCAATTCCGTTTTGATATCGCTTCGCTTCGACACCTCACCGAAAACGAAATTTGCCGCAGGTTCGGTCAGCCGGCCTTGTCGCGGAGTGCCGATAATGATCGGAATGAAAACGGGCCGGGAGAACTCTTCCGAAGGCATTGTTCGATTTGTCGCAGGAACTGGAGGACGGTTACAAGCGCAATTTGCCCGATGCGGCCAACAAAGCGACCGTTGTGATCCATCGGCATTTGCCAGGGTGGCGAAATTGGCAGACGCGCCAGACTTAGGATCTGGTGGAGAAATCCTTAGGGGTTCGAGTCCCCTCCCTGGCATCTCGCAGGCCATCGTTGGGTGCGTAAAATCTTACTTCTCGCGCGAGGCAGCCCAGCTATACTCCACAGTGCCGTGAAAAGGGAATGGTACGCACGGGCGCGCGTTCCACGAGGTGGCTATCTCTCCACCGATAGCCACGTCAGGAATAGCGTCTGCATCGCGTTTTCTGGAAATTCTTTTACCGAATAAATGAAAAGGACTTCCCTCGCCTTCGAAGCTGCTGGCGTTCAATCGGCGCTACCGGGCTCGCATACCACAGGTGCATTTTTTGACCGGCATAGTTTGATGATCGGGTTGTGGGTGTTCGCTGGATACTATCTTGGATGCAAAATCGGTTTTGCACTGACGTTTCAGCCGCATCCCGTATCCGTTCTTTGGCCTCCGAATTCAATTCTGGTTGCAGCTCTTTTGCTCACACCACGCCGTTTGTGGTGGTTCGTACTTCTGGCGGCGTTCCCGGCGCATTTGGCGGCGCAGTTACAGAGTGACGTTCCACCGCTAATGATCATTTGCTGGTTCATCAGCAACGCTTCAGAAGCGCTGATCGGGGCGGGTTTGACACGTTACGTTATTGGCGGCCCAATGCGCTTCACTAGTCTGCGCAAGGTAGGCATTTTCTGCCTGTGTGTAGTGTTTATCGGCCCGTTTCTGTCTTCGTTTCTGGATGCTGCATTTGTGGTGTGGAATCAGTGGGGACACGACGGATACTGGGAATTGATCCGAGTCCGGCTTTCTTCCAATGCCGTCTCCGCGTTGATCATCGTGCCCTTAATCGTGACATGGGTTACGGATGGAGTTCAGCCCCTTAGAGCAGCAGCCCGCTCGCGGTATCTGGAGGCATGCGTCCTTTTTCTCAGTTTGTTCGCGGTCAGCTACGTTGGCCTCTATGAGTTAAAAGCGGGCGCTGATCTCGCTCTGCTTTTTCTCCCTCTTCCATTTCTGCTTTGGGCGGCGGTACGGTTCGGTGCCTTGGGAGCAACGACTGCTATCCCGATTGTTGGTTTCCTTTCGATTTGGAGCGCTTCGCACGGACATGGGCCATTCTCGGGTGAAACAGCCGATCAAAGCGCTCTTTCAATTGAAATATTTTTGATCGGCGTAGCGATACCGCTGTTGTTTCTGGCAGCCTTGATCGAGGAACGCGCAACTGGAGAGAACGAGTTGCGTGAAAGCGAATCACGTTTCCGAATCGTGGCGGATGCTGCGCCTGTTCTCATCTGGATGTCCGGCATGGACAAGCTTTGCAGCTTTTTTAACAAGCCGTGGTTGGAGTTTACGGGACGCAGCATCGAACAGGAGCTTGGAAACGGCTGGGCTGAAGGCGTGCATCAAGATGACTTGGAAAGATGCGTCCACGTTTACGGGAGCGCGTTCGAGGCCCGGCAGTCATTCGTTATGCAATATCGTTTAAGACGATACGATGGTGAGTATCGATGGGTATCAGACCAGGGAGTGCCACGGTATGACACACATGGAACGTTCGCCGGCTACATCGGGTCGTGTGTCGACGTAACTGAGCTCGTAAACAAGGATCGGGCGCTCCGGGAAAGCGAAGAACGGATGCGTGTGGCCACAGAGGCGGTCAATCTTGGGATTTGGGAATGGGATCTGAGCAAAGACGAGATCTGGGCCACCAATGCGCGACGGGCGCTTCTGGGGCTGCCGGCTTCCGGCACAATCGCGTTGGAAGATTTTATTTCCAGGCTTCACCCCGATGACCGTGGTCGCGTACAACGCACAATGGACGATGCCATTCACACCGGTGAAGATTTTGATTCCGAGTACCGACTGATTTTGCCCGACGGAATCGTGCGCTGGATGTCAACACGTGGCAGCGTCCACTTTGATGATTCCAGGAAACCGGCACGGCTTTTGGGAATCAGCATCGATATTACCGAGCGCAAACAGGCCGACCTTGATGCGCAGCAAGATCGCGCAGAGCTATCTCATCTGAGTCGCGTGGCGTTGATAGGCGAAATGTCTGCCTCCATTGCCCACGAATTGAATCAACCGTTGGCGGGAATTCTAAGCAACGCCGCAGCTGGACAGCGCTTTATCGAGCAGGGAGACGTTGACCTTGGC
>Ga0310811_10012883_pt1 | contig 10877 bp, 6 predicted proteins | sample YCmetagenome_FD_207642 | JGI IMG/M metagenome (GOLD analysis project Ga0310811, IMG submission 207642) | Soil microbial communities from experimental microcosm in Duke University, North Carolina, United States - YC | ecosystem: Engineered > Artificial ecosystem > Soil microcosm > Unclassified ...
TCCCCTTTTTTGACTTCCTGCCCTTCCGCGAAATGCACCTGGCTCAGCTGTGCCGTCACCTGTGCACGAATCTGCACGGTCGAGATGGCTTCTGCTGTCCCGACCGCGGGAATCGTGACCGGAACGGCCTTCTCCTCGACGCGTGTCGTGGTCACGGGAACCGCTCCGCCCCCATCGCCTCGGCGTCCGCCGCCGCGGCCGCCGCTGCCACTCGCACCGCCAGCTTCCCCACCGTTCACCGCGGCATTCGGCTGCGACGAACCGCCGCAGGCAGAAACTGGCAAGCTCAACAAAATCAATAAGATGACGTGGATTTTCGACTGGGTAGACATGCGGAGAGACAGCGGGCTGTTCCTGTAAAGACGACGTTGTCCACGCCGACGTTTACCAGGCAGTCGGAACTTCCTCTCGAGCAGGGCCGTCCTTCCGTGCCATATGTCCAGCTTTCTGCAGGATCTCCGCTTCGGCGTTCGCACGCTCCGAAAAACGCCCGGCTTCACGGCGGTCGCCGTGGCCGTGCTGGCACTCGGCATCGGCGCCAACAGCGCGATGTTCACGATCGTCAACGCGCTGCTCTTCAAACCGCTCGCCGGCCGCGCCGACGAGCTGGTCGGCGTTTACAGCCACGATCGCACGAAGCCGGACTCCTATCGCGCATTTTCGTACCCGGAGTACCTCGACATCCGCGACGGCAGCAACGTGTTCGACGGACTCCTGGCGCACAACTTCGCGATGGTCGGTGTACCCGAAGGCGACGCCACGCGCCAGACCTTCGCCGATGTGGTCTCGTCCAATTTCTTCGACGCGGTCGGCGTCCACCTCGCGGCCGGTCGAACGTTCACCCGCGAAGAGGAGCGCCCGGGCGCGCACATTCCCGTCGCGATCGTCGCCTACGACCACGCATCGCTCCTCGGCCAGACGACGAAGATCAACACGATCGACTTCACCGTCGTCGGCGTGGTCCCGCGAGGCTTCACCGGCACGATGGCACTCGTCTCGCCCGAGGTCTGGCTGCCGCTGGGCATGCACGACGTGGTGGTCAACGACGTCTTCAAGCGGAAGGCGACAGGTCTCGACGATCGAACGAATCATTCGCTGGTCCTGGCCGGACGATTGAGAGATGAGGTGTCGGCGCAATCGGCAACGGCGAGGCTCGACGCGCTCTCGCATCAGCTCGAAGCGGCATATCCGGCCGAGAACCGCAACCAGCTCCTGACGATCAGTCCGCTGCCCCGGTCGAGCACCAGCACATCGCCTCAAACGGATTCGGGGATCGACGTCGCGGGGGCTCTGCTCATGGCGCTTGCGACGGTCGTACTCCTCATCGCCTGCCTGAACATCGCGAACATGCTGCTCGCGCGCGGAGTCGCCCGGCGCAAGGAGATCGCCATTCGCCTCGCAGTCGGAGGGGCGCGCCGGAGGCTGATCCGTCAATTGCTGACGGAAGGGCTTCTGCTCGCCGGAGCGGGAGCCGCCGGCGGCCTGGTGCTCGCATTCTGGACGACGCGCGCGCTGGTGCAGTCCCTGCAGAATGTGATGCCAATCTCGGTGCAGTTCGATCCGAAGCCCGATGCAGTGGTCACCGCGGTGACGACGGCCTTTGCGTTCGGGGCAACGCTGCTGTTTGGCCTCGGGCCTGCGCTGAAGCTTTCCCGCACCGATGTCGTGACCGACCTGAAGGAAGCAGGAAACGACGGCGGCGTACTGGGAAAACGGTTTTCGGCCCGCAACGTGATGGTCGTCGGACAGATCGCGCTATCGCTGATGCTGCTCGCATCAGGCGGCCTGTTCGCTCGCGGCGCGTTGAAGGCCGCAGCCGCGAATCCCGGCTTCAGCTACTCCCAGGAACTGCTCGTCACGATCGATCCGAGCCTGGTGCAGTACACGGAACCGCGCGGGCGCGAATCCCATCGCTCGGCGCTCGCCCGCATTCGCGCGCTGCCGGGGATCGCGTCGGCAAGCCTGGCCTCGAGCGTCCCGTTCGGCGATTTTCATGAAGGCCGTCCGGTGGAGCGGCTCGGGGGCGGCGCCGAACGTCCCGTCGAGGCCGTCTTGCGCATCGTGGGATCTGAGTATTTCCGGACGCTGAACCTGCCGATGCTTCGCGGACGCGAATTCACGGCCGATGAGGAAGAATCGCCGCAGGCGCCGCGCGTCGTGGTCATCGACGAGCGTCTCGCGCGACGGCTGTTCGGTGACGAGGATCCGCTGGGCCAGTCGATCCGGTTCCAGGACGGCGAGGAGCTTCAAGCGCAGTTCGACACCCAGCCGATGCAGGTCGTCGGGATCGCGCCGCCGATTCGCGACGAACTCTTCGATCGCGAAGCCGGACCCGCGATCTATTTACCGTCTGGCCGCGCGTACCGCGCCATGACGAACATCCACGTCCGCCTGGCGCAGCCGGGAACGGACGCAACGGCGCTCGCATCGATCCGCCAGGCATTGCGGTCGCTCGATCCGCGGCTTCCCGTCATCAGCGCAACGACGATGGCGGCCTTCCACGATCGCAGCATCGAACTGTGGGCGGTGCGCGCCGGCGGACGGCTGTTCCTTCTTTTCGGAGTACTGGCGCTCGCGCTGGCCGTGGTCGGCCTCTACGGCGTGAAGTCGTACGTGGTGTCTCAGCGCACGCGGGAAATCGGCGTGCGGATGGCGCTCGGCGCCGATCGCACCGATGTGCTCCGCATGATGCTGAAAGAAGGCGCCGTGCTCGCAGGCGTCGGCATCGCGATCGGCCTGCCGCTGGCGGCGGGCCTCGGCAGGTTGCTGAGCTCGATGCTGTACGACGTCAAGCCGCTCGATCCGATCGTCTTTGCGTCCGCGCCGGCGCTGCTCGCCCTGGCCGCATTGCTGGCGACGTGGATACCTGCACGACGAGCCACGAAGGTGTCTCCCCTCAGCGCCCTGCGATCGTGAGCGAAATCAGCGGCCGCCGCTCTTCTGGCCCTGCGACGCTTTCGCGGGCTCGTAGAGCGGCGTGACATCGCGCTTTCCGCGCTCCAGGTAGGGCACCCCTTTGTCCATCCACCGCGGCTTCGGCGCACCCTTCAGGTAGTAGTCGAAGAACTCGTCCAGGTGGACGGTCCAGTACTTCTGATTGTCGCGGTCGTGAAGGCTGTGCTTCTCGCCATTGAACGAGAACATGTACGCCTCCTTCCCGAGGCGGCGCATCGCACTGAAGAACTCGATGCCCTGATACCACGGCACCGCGTCGTCTTCGTCGTTGTGGATCGTCAGGTAAGGCGTATGGACTTTCTCCACCCAGAAGATTGGTGAGTTCTCGATGTACTGCAGCGGGTCAACCCATGGCGGACCGCCGATGCGCGATTGCGTTTTCTCGTATTGAAACGCGCGCGACATGCCTGTGCCCCACCGGACGCCGCCGTACGCGCTGATCATGTTCGCGACGGAGGCACCGGCTTCAACGGCGCGGAACATGTCCGTCCTGGTGATTAGATAGGTGATTTGATATCCGCCCCAGCTGTGTCCCTGGATGCCGATCCGCGTCGGATCGATGAAGCCTTTCGCGACAATCGACTGCACGGCCGGAATGACGCACTTGAACGCGCTCTCGCCTGGATAACCGGTGTCGTAGACGATGTCGGGTTCGAGGACCACGTAGCCGTTGCTCACGTAGCGCGTGATGTTGATGCTCGTACCCGGTGCCGGTGCGTGATACGTGTGCAGGCCACTCGTGAGCTCCTCGTAGATGTAGACCATCAGCGGGTAGTGCTTCGAGGGATCGAAGTTGTCCGGCTTGAAGAGAATCCCTCGGAGCGGCTTGCCATCGGCGTTGACGTAATCGATCAGCTCCGCCTTGCCCCACGTGTATTGCGACTGCTGCGGATTCGCGTCGGTCACCTTCTTCATGTTCGCGAAGCTGCCATCGCTCACCCACAGGTCGGGGAATTCCTCGAAGCGCGAGAGGCTGTAAACGAGCACGTCGGCGTTCTTCGCCCTGATCGGGCGGCCGAACTGCTTGTCGAGCATCACGATCTTTTCGGGCAGCGACGAGCCGCCCAGCGTCGTGCGATAGAAGCCGCTCGCTTTCGTGCGATCGTCGGTCGTATCGAGCAGCAGAGCCCGGTTCGACGGGACCGTCCGCTCTTCCGGATCGAGCCGTTCGTACCGAAACACCAGGTGCGCCTGGCGTCCGGCGCCCTGCGTGATCATGTGCGCGCCGCTGCCGTCCGGCCTGACCTCCCAGATGTCGTAGCGGTCGTAAAGCAGGACCGACTTGTCCCCTTCAGTCCACCCGGCCACGCCATAGGGCGCAGACGGGTTCGGCCTGTCCCACGTTTCGTCTTCGAAGCTCACTTTGAGTCCGCGGGTCAGCGGCACTGCCGTCGTCGAGCCGACTTTCTGCGCGAACCATGCGTGCGTGTCGTCGGCGTACCAGAGGACGTAATTACCGCCGGGGGACAGCGTCGGCGCGAAATGCTGCTGCGTGAGCACGCGGGTCTTTGCGCCGGTGTTCAGGTCAACGACATACGCGTCGTTGTAGTCGCCGTCCCAGGAAATGAGCTGCTGATACGGTACGTCGGATTCACCGAGGGCGACCGGCGATCCGTCGGTGACGTGCACGTCGGGCATGTCCGTCGTCGCGAGCTGGAAGAACTTTCGATCCTTCAGCCGGACTTCCGCCTGATAGCTGCGCTTCTTCTCCTCATCCGCCCGTGCGCGCTGCATCGGCTGCAGGAGCGGATCCTTGTAATTCCAGAGATCGACTTTAATCGGTTCGGCCGCATCGTCCGGCTCCGGTGCAGGAACCGGCGCGGTCCCGAAGAACAGTCTGGCGCCGTTCTTCGAAAACGAGACCTTCCCGTTCTCGCTGACGCTCATGCCATCGGCAACGCCGGCGGTTTTGGTCGTCACGAGCACGGCGGCTTCGCTGTCGGACGGCGTCCAGTAGTACAGCTCGTACGGGCTCCTCCCGTTCCTGTAGTCGTCGCGATCGCTGACGAACGCGAGCTGCTTGCCCGCGTCGTCGAACGCGAAGTTGCCGTAGTGACCGACGCCTCGCGCGACCGCCTTCGTCGAGCCCTCGGCGGTGCGCACGAACGCGCCGTCCGCGTCACCGCCCTTCGACGAGGTCCCATACGCGAGTAGCGACCCGTCCCTGGACCACACATACTCGACCACGTCGGCAATGGTGGTGGACGTGCCGGCCTGAAGGTCGCGCACGATCAAATCGGATCCGGGATCCTTCTTCTTCTCCTTCTTCTTCTTCGACGCGTCATTGACCTCCTCGCTGTCCGGTTCTTTCGCATCGTCCTTCTTTGCGGGGCTCTTCGCCGGCTCGAGGAGATACGCAACCGAGCGCGAGCCATCTTCGGCGACCTTGAAGCTCTTGATCCGATCCACCGTGAATACCTGGCCGTCGGCCAGCGACATCACGCCCATGCCGCTCTTCGGCTGGTCCTCGGGTTTCTTCTTCTCCTTCTTCGCCTTGTCGAGTTCGGCGCGTGTCGGCGATATGGCGAACACAACAAAGCGTCCATCGGCGGTGATCACCGGCGCGCGGCCGCGCGGGGATCGGTATTCCGCCCCGCTTTTCAGATTCTGCGCGACCAGTTCGCCGTCTGCCTCTTCGGGCACGAGCGCGTAGACGAGCCACGTTCCGTCGCGCGAGAGTTGCGTGTTCTGGATCGAACGCCAGCCATCGTATGCGTCATAAGGGAGCGGGCGCTTCTGCTGAGCCAGCGGTTGGGCGGCAGCGCTGACGGCGAACACGAGGGCGAAGATGAAGTGGCGGCTCTTGCGCATGCGCGAATCATAGTTGGACGAAGATCCACCACACAACTGTGCAACTCACGATTGCTCGAAGGGGCGGCGTTCAGGACGAGCGCCTTGCGTGGCTGGTTGCCGCACGTCGCGCCGTCATCTCCCTCTGAACGTCTCCGCACTCCCCTGCGACGTGAATTTGTACTGATGCGTGGCGACTCGAGCGTCCACGTCGTAGCGCGCTCTCATCTGCAGGAATTGCAGGCCATCGCCAACTCCGCCCCGCCGCATGGGCGTCACCGTTGTCTGATCGATATCCAATATCAGCGTCGCCTGGAGCGATTCACCGCTTGCGCGAACGATGATGCCCGACGGGCGATCCGATCCCACGGTGTTCGTCTCCTCGATGGACGCGTCCGTCGAAAACGCGAGCGGTCCCGAAGGGCCAAGAACGGCCAGGAAGCCCGGGACGTGGGCGGGGTCGGCGGCATCGGCGGGCGGACGCACTCGCCCATACACGAAAGACACGCCGTCGTGCTGGACCTGCCCCCATTGCCACGAGACCCCCTCCCAGAATCCCCAGTTGTGGTCGTGATACGCCGTGCCGCCGCCGAGCGCGACGTCTGCGGACCCGACACGCAGCGTGCCATCGATCGTTCCCGACGTGACAGGAACGGTGTAGCCGGAAATCCAGCCGCCCGCGCCTTCGAGTTCGAACGGCGGAACGGCCCGATCCGGATTCGCGTGGACGATGATGTCGCCGACGACGCGCGCGCGGGTGGACTCGGAGGGCAAATCGAGATGGATCCGGTAGTCGGTGCCGACGAGACGCACGTCGCTCGATCCGACCCTCAGATCCGGCGCGTCCTCGACGAGCGCGCCGGCATCGATCTCCGAGTGATCGGAAAACGACGACATGACACCTTCCCGTTCGAACTGGAGGCGCGCCACGAGCGTCCGGCGGCCCTGCGCGTTCACGGGCCCCGCCAGGAACGTGAGGTAGAACCGTCCGTCCTGGGCGATGCCGTTGAAGTAGAGCCACTCCGCCCACGAGTGCGCCCGCGCAGGAACGTCGGGCACCGCATGAAAGCGATCGATGCTGCGCAGAATGGACGAGGGATCCGCTTCGAGCCATCGCCGATCGGCGGTCGTATCGGTCCAGTGAGCGACCGCGGACGTCTCGGGATCGCCGAACGCGCGATCGGCAGACGGGATGCCGCCTCGCAGCGCGACCGGGATGCTCCGGCCGTCATGACGCAGGTAGACCGTATCGCGCGACGACGGCGCCATCGCTCGAACGGCGTTTCCAAACGGCCCTCCCGGACGGAGTTCGTACAGAACGAACGCCGGGTTCGCGATGCGACCAGTAGCCGAACCGACGCGTACGTCGCCGCCGCCGACCAGGGCCGGCGCGCGCGCCTGTTCGAGAATCACGTCACCCACCCCCAGCAGCACCGCCATGACGCCGACGCCGAGGCCGAATCCGACGGCAAGGACCGCACTTCGGACCGGTCGCGCAATGAGCGATCGCCAGGCAAGCGTGAGAATCACGACCGGTGGGACTCCCCGACAATCGAGCCGTCGCGCATCTGGATCGTGCGGCCTGCGCGCGACGCCACGGCCGCGTCATGCGTAACCACGACGAGCGCGGTCCCGTCAGCGTTCAACCGATCGAACAGCGCCACGATCTGCGCACCCGTCGCCTGATCGAGCTCGCCAGTGGGCTCGTCGGCAAGCAGCAGCGCGGGCCTGTTCGCGAGCGCCCGCGCGATCGCCACGCGCTGCATCTCGCCGCCCGAGAGCTGCGCCGGACGGTGGTCGGCGCGCTCGGCCAGCCCGACGTATTCGAGCAGGTCCTTCGTCCGCCGCCGGCGCTCGGCGCGGCCCACGCCCGACTCCGCCAGCGGCAGCTCGACGTTCTCCCACGCCGTGAGCATCGGCAGCAGGAAGAACCGCTGGAACACGAGCCCAATCCGCTTCAGGCGGACCGCGCTGCGCGCGTTGTCCGGCAGCGAGCCGACATCCACGCCGTCGACCATGACGGATCCGGTCGTCGGCACGTCGATGCCTCCGAGCAGGTGCAGCAGCGTGCTCTTGCCGCATCCCGACGGCCCGACGACGCTCACGTACTCGGCGGCGTCGACTGCCAGCGAAACGCGCCGCAGGGCGTGGACCGGTCCCGCGGGCATCTCGAACACGCGTGAGATGTCGCGTGCGGCGACCACGGGCGGCTTCAGGACACGACCTCGCGGCGGAGCGTTTCCGCAATCGGCAGCACGGCGACGAGACGCATCGGATACAGCGCCGCAAGCACGGCGCCGGCGACGAGCAGTGCCGCATGAATCGCCAGGGCACGCGCGGTGAACACGAAAAACCGTGCGTCGGCGGGAATCCCGGGCAGCGACCGCAGGATGTGATCCAGCCAGATCGACAGCATTCCGCCGATCGGGATGGCCGCCGTGCCGCCAATGCCGATGAGCAGCGCGGATTCGCAGAGGACTCCGGCCATCACGCGGCCGCGCGAGAGCCCCAACGCGCGCAGCGCCGCCATCTCACCCAGCTGCTGGTTCACCGACACAGTGAGCAGCACGGCGACGAGCAGCAGCCCGAAGAAGAGCGTCACGGCGGTCAACACGCTCGAGAGCTGGCGGAAATACGAGAATTCGATCCGGCTGAACCGCTCGACGATCTGTTCGTTGGTGAGCACGTGCAGGTCTGGCAGCGCGGCACGCGCCGCAGCGGCAGCCGCATCCGCGCCACCCGCCGCTGCGTTCGATCGGATGAGCAGCATGTCCGCGCGATCGCTGTCACTTTCTCCGCAGAGCGCCGCAACGGCCGCATACGAGGAGGCGGCCGTCAGCGCATCGGTCGCGTCGTTCTGAAACGCCGCTATGCCGGACACCTGCGCCTGCAGCGGGAGCGGGTGCAGCGCTGCGCCGCATCGTCCTTCGAGCACGAGCCGCGATCCAACCATCAGGTGGAAGACACGCGACATGTTGCGGTTGATCACGATTGCGGCCGGGGGTCCCCCGACACTCGGGAACGTCCCGTCGATCATCGACCACGGCACGAGTGCGTCCGGATCCACACCTGCCACGGTGACGTGATGCGCGGCTTGGACGCCCTCGACATCGGCCGAACCGAGCCGGACCCGCTGCACCGCGGCGATCGACGGCGCGCGCCTCAAGATGGCCGTCTTCGCGGTCACACGCTCGATGGGTGGCCCCGCAATCACGGCGCTCTCCGACGCGATCACCCGGACGTCGAAACCCGAGCGGTCGAGACGTTCGCGAAACGACACGAGCAGCCCGTTCCCGAGCAGGAGCATGTCGAACAGCAGCGCGCCGATCGCAGTGATGCCGGCAACGCCAAGGATCGTCCGTCCCTTCTCGCGGCGGACGCGCAGCCACGCCAGCGCGATCGCACGCCGGATCATCGGCCGACCTGCAGGAGTGTCCGGCGTCGGAGAACCGTCCATCCGGCAACGGCGCTGGCTGCCAGACCGACGGGCACGGCGAAAGCGACCGAGCGTATGGCAATCGCCGGCGTGACCCGGACGAACACCAGCGCGGTGTCGTAGCGCCACTGAAAGAAGCGGTTGAACGCGGGCTCCGCGGCGGCGGCGAACACGATGCCGAACGCCGCGCCGGCGCCGGCAATGAGCGCCCCTTCGATCAGGATCTGCGTGACGAGCCGCGCTCGCGTGAGTCCGATCAGCCTGAGCGTCGCCACGGTCTCCCGCCGTTCGTCCACCAGCATCACCATCAGCGCCAGCAGAAACGCACCGCTGCCGAGCAGCGTCACGATCGCTATCGCCAGATGAAAACGGTCGAGGACGGTGAACGTGGCCACACGGTCGTCGGAGGCTGATGTCGATCGCGCCGTGACGCCCGGGAGGCGCCGTTCCACGTCGGACGCGAAACCGGCGGCATCGGCAGCATCACGCAACTGAACGTTGATGCCGGTCACCGGAACACCCGGCGGTCCGCTCGCGGCGAGCCCCTCTGCGTCGGGCAGGTGCACGCGCAGTTCGAGGCGTTCCTGCGCGAAACGCATCGGATCGGGCGTCGGCTCGTACACGCCGGCAATGCGGAAGTGCTTCGCGGCGCCGCCGGACGCGCTGCGCGACAGCTCGACCGTCTCACCTACCGACAGGTGCTCGCGCTCGAACAGCTGTCGTGAGACCAGCGCGTCGGGCAGCAGGGCCGGAGAGGACGAGGACCCGAGCGTGCTCCACGCAGTCACCAGCGCCGGGATCACGAACGAAAGTCGCCGCATGTCCCATCGTACTCGTGGACGCGAGAACGATGCAGAATAGGCGAGCTGAGGAGCCCACGTGAAAGCGCTGCTGCCCGCGATCATCATGACCGTCATCCTGCAGACCACGCCGTCGGACCGGCCGCGCGCGCGCGACCTGGGCATCACGCCGGGAGCGTTCGCCACCGGCCGGTCCAACGCCATAACCGACGTCGCAGGCGTGAAAGTCGGCCAGAGCACGATCGTCGCAGGTGACACCGTGCGGACGGGGGTCACGGCAGTCCTGCCGCACGGCGGCAATCTGTTTCAGGAGAAAGTGCCCGGCGCGGTTTTCGTGGGGAATGCGTTCGGCAAACTGGCTGGATCGACGCAAGTCAACGAGCTCGGCACGATCGAGACGCCAATCGTGCTGACGAACACGCTGTCGGTCGGTACCGCCGTGGACGCCGTCGTCCGATGGACGCTGGCGCAGCCTGGCAACGAGAACGTTCGGTCCGTCAACGCCCTCGTCGGCGAAACCAACGACGGCACGTTGAACGACATCCGCGGGCTCCACGTCACGGCCGAACACGTGCGCGCCGCGATCACGACCGCGACGACCGGGCCCGTCGAGGAGGGCGCCGTCGGGGCCGGCGCGGGCACGATCGCGTTCGGCTGGAAAGGCGGCATCGGCACCTCCTCGCGCATCGTCGGTATCGGCCAAGACACCTGGACCGTCGGCGTCCTGGTGCAGACCAACTACGGCGGAAAGCTGGTGATCAACGGCGTTCCGGTCTGGCGCGATCTGAACCTGAATCAGAACCGCGAAGCCGAACCCGAACGAGGAGCGACACGAACTGCCGCATCCCCGACCCCCCGCACACTCGATCCTGCGGCCTCCGGTGACGGCTCGTGCA
>Ga0310811_10012884_pt1 | contig 10876 bp, 12 predicted proteins | sample YCmetagenome_FD_207642 | JGI IMG/M metagenome (GOLD analysis project Ga0310811, IMG submission 207642) | Soil microbial communities from experimental microcosm in Duke University, North Carolina, United States - YC | ecosystem: Engineered > Artificial ecosystem > Soil microcosm > Unclassified ...
GTACGCGGTCACCGGTTTCGACCACGCCCTCGACCTGCGTCGATGGGCCAAGGCCTTTCGCCTTCTTCCGCACGTATTGCAGCGGCAATTGCAGCGCGTCCGCAATCCATGCAGCCAGTGCTATTCCACTGGACTCTGCGCCAACGATCGCATCGATGCCTTCAAGGCAATTGCGTTCGGTTAGCAACTGCAGGCCTCTATTCAAGAGGTCGCGGCGAAGCTTTGGAAACGAAACCAGGCGGCGGCAATCCATATAGACCGGGCTGGTCCACCCTGACGGCAGGCGAAACGGCTCGTCAACGCGAAACTGAACGCAACCTGATTCAATGAGTGCCTTCGCGACGGTAGTGGTGAGCGCGAGTTCCGTGCGTGAGGTCGACATACAAACTCCGATACTCGTTATGGCGAGTGCAATGATTTACCGCGCAACTGCGTTCTGTTCCCGACCGGTTCGCGGGACAGAAATGATGCTCGCGAGGCTTTCGCAAATACCCGGTTTTGCTCGTAGCGTATGCACGTCGTAGTACGCCCGCTGGGGCACCTGTCTTTCGGCGAGCAGGTCATACTCGACACGGAATTGCTGATTGCTCATCGTGCTCTCCGAAGGATCGTCCAATAGCGATTCAGGTGTTAGACGGGTCGACGAGGCGCCAGTGCAGGTCGCCGTCTCCCATGAACGTTTCAATCGATTTGCCGTCCCCGAGTGCAACGCTGCGCGGGGCGTCGTTACGCTCACGCGTCAGCGTGACGGTGCCTTCATTCGGCGGCAGGCCGTAAAAGCGGCGACCGTTGTCGCTCGCGAAAGCTTCGAAATGTTGGAGCGCATTCTCTTCGTCGAATACCGTCAGATAGGCTTCGAGCGCTGTCGGTGCGCTGAAGATACCGGCGCATCCGCACGCCGCTTCTTTCATGCCCCGCTCGTGCGGTGCTGAATCGGTGCCGAGAAAAAACGAGCGCGAGCCGGAAGTCGCGGCGCGCCGGAGCGCAAGCCGATGCTGCTCACGCTTCAGGACCGGCAGGCAGTAAAAGTGCGGCCGCAATCCCCCCATAAGCATCGCGTTCCGATTGAATAGCAGATGCTGCGGCGTAATCGTCGCGGCAAGGCGGCCACTGGTGTCCGCCGCCACGAAGTTCGCGGACTGTTCGGTGGTGATATGTTCGAGCACGACCTTCAGCGCGGGAAACTTCTCGAGCAAAGGTTTGAGCGTGCGATCGAGGAAAACGGCTTCCCTGTCGAAAACGTCGACATGGGGGTCGGTGCTTTCACCGTGGATGAGAAGCGGCATCCCGAGTTCCTGCATCACATCGAGCACGCGGGCGATCTTGTCGATACCGGTCACGCCATACTCGGAATGCGTGGTCGCGCCCGCGGGATACAGCTTCACCGCGGTGAACACGCGTTCTTCGAATCCGGTTTTGATTTCAGCTGGTTCTGTGCCGTCGCACAGATAGCAGGTCATTAGCGGTTCGAACGCCGAGCCGGCGGGCAACGCCAGCACGATACGCTCGCGATAGCCTCGCGCCGCCGACACGGTCGTGACGGGCGGCTTCAGATTGGGCATCACGATCGCGCGCGCGAACTGCCGTACCGAATAGGGCAGCACCGTACGAAGCATCGCGTCGTCGCGCAGATGCAAATGCATATCGTCCGGGCGGCGCAATGTAATTGATTGAACCATGACTATTCCTTGGCCGAGGCGGATTCTTTAGAGATGATCGATGGTGTCGGCAAGCACGCGCACGCCCAGTAAGAAATCATCGAGGTCCATCGCTTCGTGCGGATTGTGGGAACCGTTCTCGTTACGGATGAACAACATGCCGCTCGGTATGCCCGCGTTCGCAAACAACGATGCGTCGTGTCCTGCGCCGCTCGGCACGATTTCATAAGGTGTCGCAATGCGTTCGCATGACCGCGCAAGTTCGGCGCAGATCTTCTCGTCCATCGTGGCCGGCGACGATTCGAGCCGCCGGTCGAATTCGAATTTCACGCCGCGTTCGCGGGAAATCGACCGGCACTCGGTGCGCATCAACTGGTAGAACCCTTCGAGCGTGTCCTGACTCTTGCTGCGTGCTTCGAAGCTGAAGTGGACGGTACCCGGAATACGCGATATCGAGTGCTCTGAAGGATCGGTGCCGACGATACCCGTCGTGACGACGAGGTCGATTCCGCGCTCGAGCAGCACGCGCCAGTGTTCGTCGAGCCGGGTGATCAGATCCGCTACGGCAAACATCGCATCGTGACGCAGCCAGCGCGGAACCGCTCCTGAGTGGCCGGCTTCGCCGACACAGGTGATCCGGTTGTGCCGGACATTGCCGCGAATACCCGGAACGACGCCGAGCGCAATCTTGCGGGCGACCATGATGGGACCCTGCTCGATATGCAGTTCGAGATAGGCTCTCGCCGCCGACTTATCGAATAGCGGTTCCTGAGATGCAATGGCGTTGACGTCCGCGCCGACCTGCTGCATGCAGCTGGCGAGCGATTTTCCGGAGGTTCGGTGCTTGAGTTCGAGATCCTCGGCGGACAGCTTGCCGAAGATCGAACCCGAGCCCATATAGGCCTTACCGAACCACGCGCTTTCCTCGCCCCGGAACGCGATCACACGCAGCGGCGTAGGCGAAGGCTGATCACGGGTCTTCTGCTCGACGAGACACAGCAGGCCCGCGACGATGCCCGCGAGGCCGTCGAAATTGCCGCCCTGGGGTACCGAATCCATATGCGAGCCGACCCAGACCGCCGGACGCCCGCAATCGTTTCCGGGCAGACTGAAGACAAGGTTCGCGGCACGGTCTGCTTCGACACGCAAGCCTTGCCGTTCGGCAAAGTGCCGCAGATAATCGGCCGCCGCGGATTCACCCGCGCCATAGCTGTCGCGTGTGACGCCGACTCCATCGGACGAGAGTGCGCGAATATCATCGAAGAGCTTCTGCGCGAGCCCGGTAAGCTCAAGTATTTCCATGATGCCTGTCCATTAGCACGATCAGCCGGTACGCTCCGGCGTCTTCGCGAAGGCAGCTAGTGAACGAGCCGCCTTCACGTATCGAGGATTCAGCCTGACTGCTGCGCGAAGCGCAGCCAGCGGTCGCTCAACTGACGGTCCAGCTTCACCTTGCCAGTCAGGTCCCGAATGCTTTCGACGCCCATTTCCGTGCAGTACGCGCCGAGCCCGTCGATGATCTTCTGCATCACGCCGGGATCACGGAACGATGCCGTTCCAACCTGCACGGCACTGGCGCCCGCGAGCATGAACTCGACCGCGTCTTCTGCATTCTGGATACCGCCGCAACCGATAATCGGAATCCGCACCGACCGGTAGCACTGGTGCACGAGCCGTACCGCGATCGGTTTGATCGCGGGACCGGACAAGCCGCCCATCACGTTGCCGAGTTTCGGTTTGCGGGTGCGAACGTCGATCGCCATGCCGAGTACCGTATTGCCCATCACGATTGCGTCGGCGCCTGCGTCCTCGGCGGCCCGCGCAACCGTCGCGATGTTGCTCGCGTTCGGCGTGAGCTTGACCCAGAACGGGTGGCTGGTCCGGCGGCGGATCGCGGCGACGGCCTTGTAAGTCGTATCGGGCGACATCGCGAACGCCATGCCGTCCGCTTCAAGATTCGGACACGAGATGTTGGCCTCGATCGCGGCGACTTCCGGCAATGACATCTCCTCGCACGCGTCGGCGAATTCGTCGGTGGTATCGGCCGAAATCGAAACGACCACCGGCGTGTCGAACTTGAGATAGGGCGGCAACACGTGCTCGCGGTAGTACTTGAGTCCCTTGCTCGGAATGCCGATCGAATTGAGCATTCCGCTGTAGCTATCGGCGACGCGCGGTGTCGGATTGCCGGCCCGCGACTTCGGCGACACGCTCTTCACGACGAGCGCGCCGAGACGATTGAGATCCAGTGCTTCCTGATATTCGATCGCGAAGCAGCCTGACGCCGGCATGATGGGATTGCGCAGATTCAACTCGCCAACCCGGACATTTAAATTAGCCAAATTCCACCTCCCCAACCACCTCGCGGATGGGAAACACTGGGCCTTCGCGACAGACGCGAAGGAATCTACGGTCACCGTCGCAATCGAACAGCCTCACGCACGACAGGCACACGCCCATGCCGCACGCCATGCGCTGTTCCATTGCGACTTCGGCGGTGATCCGCGGATAGTCGGCAAGCACGCGCTGCAATAGCATCAACAGACGATGCGAGCCACAGGTGTAGATCGCGTCGGGGCGTTGCGTTTCGATAAGCTCACGAAGCAGCACGTCCATCGCCTCGACCGACGAGCTTCCGTCCGCGTCGAACACACTGCGAACATCCGCGCTTGCGCCGCGCAGAAACTCTTTTTCCATCAGGTCAGCGGGGGAGCGTGCCGACATCACGGCCGTGATGTCGACGCCCGCAGCGTGCGCCTGCTTGATCAGCGGCGCCATCGTCGCGAGGCCGACACCTCGCGCGACCACCAGGATGCGGCGATAGTTCGCACTGAAAGTAAAGGTGTTGCCGAGCGGTCCGACGATGTCCATAGAGGCGCCTTCGGCCAGGCTCGCCATCGCCTTCGTGCCGACGCCCGTGACGTTGTAGAGAAACTCGATCCGATTGCTTTCCGGCCCCGCGCCATAAACGCTCATCGGCCGTAGCAGAAACGGCTCATGTTCGAGCGTAGTAGGGCATTTGAGCTGGTAGAACTGACCAGCCTTCGTGATCGACGCGATGGGCGCGTCCGCTTCGAGACGGATGTACTTGTATCGCTGATTGACCCAGTAGTGCTCTGCGACTTTGCAACGATAGGAAGCGACAGTGGCGGCGTTCTCAACGCTGCACGGGCTTGCTGACATGATGACTCCGCTCTTCGATAACGCCGCGAACCGGGCAGGGAACCGGGAGGCTCGCGGCAAAACTGCCTGGTTATTCCAGTTCCGCGCCCTTCAACTCGGGGATGAGAAAGATCGTTGCGACCATGTCGAGCACGTAAATGCTTGCGAGCAGCGCAATGGCGAGTTGTAGCGAATAAGCTGCGGCGATACCGCCGACGACGATCGGTCCCAGGCCGCCGACCGCGCGGCCAATGTTGAACAGGACGTTTTGCGCGGTAGCGCGCGCGGCCGTCGGGTAGGCCTCGGACATTAGCGCGCCGTAGCCACCGATCATCCCGTTGACGAACATTCCCATCAGCGCACCGGCCCACAGCATCACGCCGGGATCGGCGAGTCGCGAATACGTGATCACCATCACGACCGCACCCGCCTGGAACAGCAGGAAGGTCGGTTTGCGTCCGATGCGGTCCGCCAGCTGGCCGAACAGATAGACCCCAACCATCATTCCGACGATGGTGACGGACGTCCACAATGCCGACTTCGTGAGACCGAAGCCCAGCGTTTTCGCGAGGTAGGTCGGCAGCCAGATCATGATGCCGTAGTAGCCGAAGTTCTGAACCGAACACAGAATGACGATGCCAAGACTCGTGCGAGTGGTGCGTGCATCGGCGACGAGCAGCCTGAACGCATTGCGCCTGTTCGCCGAGGTTTTGGCACTGCGCACGAAGACTTCGGGTTCGTGGAGTTTGTTACGTACGACCCACGCGACCAGCGCGGGCGCCACGCCGATCATGAACATGCCGCGCCAGCCGATATGCGGAAGCAGCAGCGGGGTGAGCAACGAGGCGGCCAATACGCCGGTTTGCCAGCCGAGCGCGACATACGACGAGACGCGAGCGCGATGTTTCGCTGGCCAGGCTTCGGCGGCCAGCGCCATGCCGATGCCGAATTCGCCGCCGAGCCCGATACCCGCGATAGTCCGGTAGGCCAGCAGATCCCAGAAGCCACGCGCGAAAGCGCACATGCCGGTGAACAACGCGAAAATCACGATCGTCCACGTCAGAACGCGAATACGGCCGAACCGGTCCGCCAGCGCGCCGAACAGGATGCCGCCGGCGACCGCGCCGATCAGCGTCCATGTCACGAGCGCGCCCGACTGCTCGGTGCTCAGATGCAACTCGAGAGCGATGGCCGGCAGCATGAACCCGAGAATGAGCAGATCGAAGCCATCCATTGCATAGCCGATCGCCGAGCCTGCCAGTGCCTTCCACGCATACTTGTTGGGATGGCCGGCGTATGCCGCGGTTGCGGCGGTATCGTGTGCCGTCGCATTTGCATTCGCTTCCATTACTTCCTCCATGTGAGACTTCCTTTCCTTCAATCCGAAGCAGGTGTGTGGGCCTCTGCTGCTGACAACGACGTCGTCTGTGCAAAAAAATAGACGATTCGTGCGACACAAGTCGTCTCAGTGAACAACGAGTGGGAAACTTATGCAATGCACTGAGTTGCGACGCCCAAGGCGTTGGATTGTAGGGAAAGGCCGCTGTCTCGGGTGCTGAATTTCAATGATTTAGCGAGTTGTCTAAATATTTAGACTACGTGGTTTTAAAACGGCGCGCAATGCAATTTACGTTAGTGAAAACCCGTAAGGCACCATCGGGCCATGCGTGGTCCGCCTGGCTTGTTCAAAAGCTGTGACGAACGCCAGCACCATAAGTCAGACCGGTGGACAGGCTCGAGTAATGGTCGTATTTGAATGCCGCGTAGACGTCCGTCCGTTTCGAGAGCGGGTAGTCGTAGCCCACGGCCCACGTGGTGCGGTGAACGTTGCCGCTGTTCGGCCCGGACGATTTCGAATAGGCGAAGTCTCCGAGCACCGAGCCGACGCCTACCGGTACCGAGACACCGAGCTGCTCCGAGTTCGTCGTCGTGGTGCCGAGCGTGGCGTGGTCGCGAATGTTCATATAGCCGGCGAACACACGCACGATCGTGAAGTTGTACGCGCCGCCGAGCTGCACCGTCTCCTGGCTTTTGAGACCCGCGATGGCCGGCAATGCGGTGGCGATGTCTCCCGCTACATTGCTGTAGTTGATGTACTGGTAATTCGCCGCCAATACGAGCGGACCGTTCGCATAGTTGAGTGCGCCGCCCCACTTGTGCGCACCGGCGTCGCCCGCGGTGTTGCCGAACGAGTAGATCAACGTGCCGCTCACGCCGCCGATGGTCGGCGATGAATACGCGACCGCGTTATTCCAGCCCGAGTCGCCCACCACACCCTGTGGACCCAGTCCCTTGTACGTGTGGAAAATCCACGGAGAAAACGTGTACGAATTGAAAAACGGATTGAGGTTGATCGTGGAAATGTAGAGCGGCGTGGTCAGTCTGCCCGCACGAATGGAGCCATAGGGTGTGGCAATGCCGACATACGCATTGCGGGAGAAGAAACTGTCGTTCGTGAAGCGGCCGTAGGTGCCATTCTGAGGCTGGAAATAGCTCTCCAGCACGAAGAAGGTGGAATAGCCGCCGCCCAGGTCTTCGGTACCGCGCAGGCCCCAGTAAGACGTCGACATCCCGCCGCCTTGAGTCACCACCGCGGTCTGAGCGCCGGGATTTTTCGCGGCGCCAACGAACGCATCGATCAGCCCGTAGAGTTGCACCGAGGATTGCGCGAAAGCCGGCGCGCTCAGCGCGGCAGTGCCGAGAAGACAAAGACTTGGCAGGAGTTTGAATTTTGCACCAGACATGAAAACCTCTTGTTCGTTTCTGCTGACAGCCGCGTGGTGTTCCGTTTTGCGCCGTTCGTGTGGGGTCGACGCATACGGGGCATCTGTGGCGCTCTTGGACCGGCGTCACGCAGATATCTTGCAATCGTCTAAAAAACAAGACAAGTATACAAAATAGAAAAGTCTCTAGATTTTAGGCAAAAACGCCCTAGTAGTTACCCTGGTATGTCAAGTTTTTGAGGTGCTGTGAGTTGCAATTAGTTTGGTTTTGTATACGAGGATGTAACGTGGCCGACGTTTCAGGTTTCCGCAAAACATCGCCCACTTTCGACTTCCTCGCCATCGGCGAGCGCCTTCGCGCCTATCGCATGGCCCGCGGGCTGCGCTCCGATGACATTGCCGAGCGGCTGGCCATTTCGCGGGCAGCCGTCTACAACCTCGAGCGCGGAGAGATCATCAAGATCGACACGCTCGAACGTCTCGCGGCGCTGCTGGAAGTGACGCTTCCGAACCTGCTCGGCGTCGAATCCGAATATCACGATTCCGCGGTCAGTTACTTCGAGCGCATGCGTCAGCTCGAGTCGCGTTCCACGCGCATACTCGCGAACTTCGATCCGATTTCATTCCTGCTGACCTCCGACGCGTACGCGCAGTATCTGCGCGCGATGCTCGAGGAAAGCGTGCCTGCGGAACTCACCGGTGAAAGCTCGAAGCGAATCAACAGCGACGTTCTGAAAATTCTGGCTGCGCGCCGCAGATTGTTCGAGCAGCATCGGCCGAGCATTCTCAGCCTGATCGGCCTTCGTCAGGTCGAGCAGTTCCTGCACCATGGGCAGGTAGGGCGTTTGGGTCTTCGGTCCGGGATACAGCTTGAACGCAAGCTCGCGGCGCGCAAGGAAGTCGCGCATATGATCGAGGTGTTGAACAGCGACCCGATTGGTGTTCAGGTTGGGATCGTGAGCGATAACCTACCGAGCGAGACCTTCCAGATTTTCGAGGAGCCGGGCAGTCAGCACGTCGCGGTATCGCCATTCCGGCTTGGCAAACTTCCGAACGTACGAACGGGCATCGCAACGATTACGACATCGGCGGACGCGGTCGGAATGTACCGCGGTTTGATCGAACGGCTTTGGGCAGGCGCCGCCAAGGGGCGAGACGGCGCACGCCAGCTGCAGGCGTTGCTTGACCGTAGCTAGTCGGCGCACAACGCCGTTGTGCGCGCAAACTTCAGACGACGATCGTCGGCGCCAGTCGGGCCGCAAACCGGTTCAGCGCCTCCAGGAAAGCAGCATCCGACGCCGCGCTGGACTCCTTCAACGCTTTCGTGTCTTGCCTCAATCCGGCAAGGAACTCGTCAACCACGTCCGTCGATATCGCCACCCCTTCATGGCGGTCGCTGAACGCGGCCGCGCGTTCAGCGAGTAGCACGAGAGCCGCGGACTCGCGTCCGGACGCCGCGGCCGCGTCGCGACACTGAGTGGCAAACTGGTGGATATCAGAGAAACCAACGTGTGGGCGCTCAAGCCAAACACTTGCGAGCTGCAGATCCATTTTGTGTCCTTCAACGGTGGGGAACAGACGACGACGTCCGGCTATCGTTACCTGCCAGCGGGTCGTCAGCTACATCATGCATCCGTCTAAAAAAAAAGACAATGGATAAGTTGGCGATGAGCTGCTGACTAGAGATGCCGCACCATCTCATGCCATGACATCCCACCATGATCCGAAGTGGACGGCCTGACATACCGATAGCCCTGGCGTTGATAAAGCTTCACGTGGTGTTCCTTGCACATCAGATGGATGGTCTTTTTACCCAGCTCGGACATTCGCGCCACGAAGCTACGCATCATTAGCGACGCGTAGCCCTTTGCCTGGTGCACCGGATCTATCACCACCGACATGATCACCACGTTGAGCGCGGCCGGGTCGTGTCCGACCAGTTCCTTGAACGCTTCGTCGGACATGACGACCTCGTGTGCGCAGCCGCCGTTGATGAAACCGACCACCGCGCCGCCTAGCTCCGTCACGGGGAAGCCTTGCGGATACTGCGCAATACGAGTGGCGATCTTTTAGAGCAGCCTCGAATCGCTCGATTGCTTCGTGGACGACTACGTCGTTGTCGTTCGCAGCAAGCATCGACGGATCAGAAAAAAGCTGTCGCTCGCTCAATACCTCGCCGAGAGGCATGTCGTCGTGGTCCCCTGGAACAGCGAGGGCAGCGTGATCGATGCGGCGCTGCTACGCGTTGGGCTCACTCGCAATGTGGCGGTACGACTCCCAAGCGTGATGGCCGCTCCATTCATCGTGGCGAAATCCGAGCTTCTACTTACGCTGCCTCGACGGGTTGCGCTTCAACTCGCGGATCCGATACCGCTCGCGATTCACCCGGCGTCATTCATCGTTCCGCGCTACGTTCTTAAGACCTTGTTCCACAAACGGCACTCAGGTTCACCGGCACATCGCTGGATCCGCGAGAAGATGGTCGACGTATTAGGCGCGACTCCATCGCGCGGCGGAGGTGAGTTGACGGCCGCTGATTGAGTGTTGTCCCGCGCCGCGGTCAGCTTTTCATTTCGGCCAGAATCTGCTCGGCGAGGAAATCACAGAGCAGTCGGCCGGAGCGGGCACTGCGCGCAAGGACGACTTCGAGTTCATCGAGCGGTGGCAATCCCTCGTTCCGCGAAAGCTGAACGAGGTGCGCCGGCACGCTGCATCTTGCGAGGGGCGCAACGGCAAGCCCCGCTTCGACCATGCTGATCAGGCCGAGCAAACCCGGGCTCTCGTAGGACATTCGATAGCGGATTCTTTCCCGCTGGAGCGCGTTGATGGCATGCGAACGCGCGGTACCGCCAGGCGCAAAAACGGCGATCGGAAGCGGGCGCTCCTTCCACACCTCTCTCGCGGGCGATGCGGCCCATACCATCGGTTCGAACCGGATGAATTCGCTCGCAACGCCCCGGGTTTTCGTAATGCAGGCGAGGTCCAGCGTGTTGTCTTTGAGCAATGGAACAAGCGCGCTGCTGGGCAGGCCGATTACCCGAATTTCGACACGCGGATGCGCAACCGCGAACTTCGCCAGAACCTGCGCCGCTGTCAGATCGGTAGACGCCGGTTCGATTAAAGCTAATGAACTGATCGCTCTGACCACGCCAGTTACAACTCGTCGAGATGCCGTTTAACATCCTCCAGCACGGACTCCGACAACGCCGGATCGTCTATCACCCGTGACATCGTAATCGCACCGATCATCGCCGATAGCGCGAAAACCGCATCCGCTCGCGCGGCTTCAGGTTTCCGTCGCCGGATATGCCGCGCGATCATGTCCACGAGATC
>Ga0310811_10012886_pt1 | contig 10875 bp, 5 predicted proteins | sample YCmetagenome_FD_207642 | JGI IMG/M metagenome (GOLD analysis project Ga0310811, IMG submission 207642) | Soil microbial communities from experimental microcosm in Duke University, North Carolina, United States - YC | ecosystem: Engineered > Artificial ecosystem > Soil microcosm > Unclassified ...
CGCGGCTGACGAGAATTGACGGTTATCGTCAGTGAATCTCGGGACTTCGGCGCCCCACTTTCCTTATTGGGTCCAGGTAGCTTTTACCAATCCTCTTGAGCCGCCGAACGGGAAGGTCAAATTGATCGTGCAAGTCGAAGTGTCCAGCGTTCCTTGCAGGCCGCCCGCCGGGCATTGAAGTTGTTGATCGCCTGTTTCGGAAAAGACAAAGAGCGGTAATGACATCGCATCGAATTTGATCTACTCATGAACTGACTCAGTAACGTATTCACCGCGACCGGCACCTCGTCAATCCCTGATCTGGAGAATGCCCTGCTGGATGGCTACGGCGACGGCTTCAGTGCGGTCGGAGACGTCCAGTTTGCCCATTACGCATTTCAAGTGATTGCGAACGGTGTTTTCGCTGATGGTGAGCGCGCAGCCGATCTGTTTGTTGGTCAGGCCCTTGGCCAACATTTCAAGAATCTCAAGCTCACGGGCCGTCAGATTGGAACGCATCATGCGGTCGGCTAGTCGCGCGGCAATTTCTTTGGGGATGAATCGTTTTCCGGCGTGAACGCTCACGATGGCTTCGAGCATCTGCTCTTGCGGAGCATCCTTGAGCAGGTATCCCTGAGCTCCAGCGCGGACGGCCCGGTAGATGTTTTCATCGGTTTCGAAGCTGGTGAGCACAATGGCGCGAGTCGTCGTGTTCATTTTCTGCATCGCGGTGAGTGTCTCGATGCCGTTCATCCCGGGCATGCGGAGGTCGAGCAACAGGATGTCGGGTCTCTTTTGCTCGAGAATTTTCAAGGCTTCGGTGCCGCTGGATGCGGAGCCAACGACTTCGATCCCGTCGTTGCTGTTGAGCATGCTGGTGAGGCCGGCCTGCACGACGGGATGATCGTCTGCGACAAGGATGCGGATGGGCGAGTTAGATTTGCTCATGCGATTGTGCGGTGGAGAGGCGCTTCCTCACTATACCGGGAATGGAGTGAAGCGTTAAGCGGGACGGCAAGGGCGCCGTGACTGTAACCGTAGTCCCGGTTCCCGGGGTACTGGCGATATCGATTTCCGCGGATATGGCAGCGGCGCGCCGGCGCATACCTCTGACGCCGAATCCCTTGCGATCATTGTCATGGCGGAATCCGATTCCATCGTCCTCGACACTGACCTGAATGCTGTCGTCAGTATACGCCACGGTAATCGCTATGCGGGACGGGGCGGCGTGACGAATAGAATTCGCCAGAGCCTCTTGTCCGATTCGAAGGAGCGTTCCGCTGATGCGTAGCGGCAGGTAGTGAGCATCCCCAGCGGTAGTAATGGTGAGAGCGATCTCGCCGGAGTGCAAGAGACCACGCGCGCACTGTTCAAGCGCTCCGGTCAAGCCGAGTTGACTGATGGAGTCGGAGCGCAGCAGAGCGATGTTGCGGCGCGCCTCCTGGTGACTGTGACGCACCAGATCGCAGGCGAGGTCAAGCTGCTCCTTTAGTGGAGCCACGTTTTCGGGCAGTCGATTGCGAATGGCCTGTAGCTGAAATCCGAGCCCGGCAAAACTCTGCGCCAGCGTGTCATGCATCTCGTGGGCGAGCAATTCGCGCTCTTCGAGCACGGCCCGCAAACGCCATTGCTCAATTCGGCTGAACACAAACACTCCGATGAGGAGAAGAAGAAGAAGTCCGAATCCTCCGGCGACAAGGTTCCGCGCGCTCCACCACGGCGGACCGTTGACGGTCTCGATATCGTCGAGCGATTGGAGGAGCATAACGAAGGGAAGACGGTTGTGGGTGTAGTGAGGATCGACGACGCATACACCGCGAAGCCGCAGTAGGCTGTGGAGTTTCAATCGCCGGAATGCGGCGTCTCCGCGGCCACCCTGAATCAAGGCGCGGAACGACTGCTGACCCCATTCGAGATTAAGGATCAGCTCATTGCCGGGCCCGCGTTCCTTGCTACGCAAAAAGCCTTCCACCTCGACCAGGGTGGCCGCGGCTGAACCGGTCGCTGCTTGCGACGCGGTGACAGAGAGCGGTTGAAGGGGAGTTCGCGCCCAGAGAAGCTGGATGGAGGCTTGAACGATGGAGGAGCTATACGGTCCGGGTTTTACGATGCCAGTGACCTGGATCTCGTCGCCGGTTTTGAGCGGTTGGCTGAAGATTGGCTGTACAGCCACACCGCCGGTAGAATCCTGGACATAGATCATCGGAACGGTTAAAGAGACGACACCGCGGATGGTGGCTGTGACTGGTCCCGAAGCCGAGAACGCGCCCAGAGAACCGATAGGCTGAATCTGCCCGACGGAGATGGTTTTCTGCAGCTCTACGGGGGAGGGAAGCGAGCCGGATCCAAAGAGGGAAGACACATCTGCGCCGACGGGTTGATCGCGAACATCGTAGATGGGTGTGCCCTTGCGGATGGCTGGCTCGTCAGCAGCGGTGGCAGCGCGCACTCGTACATTTCTCCACGCCCCTCCGGCGGAATACGACCGCAGGCCGATGCGTCCGCTGCCAAGGCATTCATGATCGCGGACGGCCATTATGCGTTCCGCTGTTACTCCGGTTTCCGGTGTTACGGATACAACGATCTCGCATCCCAGCGCGAGAACGCGCAGGTGATACCAACGGAAGGCTTCGACCTTGCCGAGGACCGGCGTATTGCGGAACTCATACCAGCCGTGATCGGCGCGTCCGAGGATCAGCCGGTTATCTCTTGTCCTGAGGCCGGCGTAATAGCCGCTGTAGGAATCGACGCCCGGCTCCTCGTCGCTGCTTCGAATCACTACTCCGGCATCGCCATCCTGCCCCAGAAGCTTTACGTCGGCATCGAGAACGAAATCTTTCCAGTAAAGAGAACCGGTAATCAGTTTTGCGCCGCGTTCATCCGAGTCGTTGCGCACAATGCCGTCGATGGTGGCCCATGTACCCCCGAAGGCTTTCCACTCATCCGTTTCACTTCGGCCAAACGAGTCGGCATAAGGCAAGCCGTGATGCGGGCTTCGAGTATAGATCATCGATGCCAGCACCGATACCAGAATGGCGCCGAGCACAAAGGAAGCGATGGCGAGGAAATGCCGAAAGCGAAAGAGCCGGAGCGGTGTCTTGATCATTCCGTAAGCCCGAGAATCTTCCGGATATCCGGTGACCGAAGGTTATTTTTGGTGACCAGGATCGGCTGGAGGCGGGTGATGGGCGGAACGGCTTTGCCATCGCGTGTGTTGGCGACGATCTCGACGGCTTTGCGTCCCATCTCGAAAGTGTTCTCCGCGAATACTGAGTCGATTTCGCCGGTCACGAGGGGCATCAGGAGATCCTGGTCGCATCCGATCAGCTTGACCGTCCGGGTTCGATGCAACTCCACAAGCGCGGAATAAGCGCCTCGTGTGGCATCTGCGGAAACAGCAAAAATGGCATTGAGATCGGGGTGGCTGTTCATTACTTCTTCTGTGATCTGTTGCTCATTGGGAACATTGAAGGAGCCGCTCCGCCTTTCGATGACGCGAAGCTCCGGGAACCGGGATGCGAGGGTCCGATCGAAACCTTCCACGCGCTCGGGAATTCCGGCAATGGCGGGATTGATCCCTATGATGGCCACGGTGCCCTTGCCCTGCAAGATCTCTCCCATTCGCGCCGCGGCCATCGTGCCCATATCGCGATCGTCGTTGAGCACGTACGACAGCCTGCCGCCAGGTTCGAGGGGCAAGCCGGATCCTACAATTACGGTGGGTATGTTATGTGCGAGAGCGCGCTGAACGACCGTGATGAGGGCAAGGTTCTGGTCCGGAGAGAGGACCAGGCCGGCATATCCGCGCTGAATGATTCGCTCGACTAGGGCGATCTGGCCCTGCACATCGTCTTCCCGCGTGGGCGCATTCCAGTAGACTCGCAGGCCGAGACGGCTGGCGGTGAATTGAGCGCCCGCGTGTTCAGGTTCCCACAATGCCATGCCGGTGGTACGAGGGATGACGGCTATGGTGGGTGGGGTCATGCGGCATCCGAAAGCGCACCCCAGGAGCAGGGATGCGGAGATCTGGGCAGCCATGGAAACGCGAGGCGCGAAACGCTGGTGTCCCAGGTTTGGCGTGTCTTTCCGGGAGCCAATCTGAAAAAGTGCAGACATTAACGGGGAAATTCTCATTCGGTAAAGATGGCTAGTTCATCCGCTCCGGTCGATGATAGTTCAATCGGGCTATATCCGCGCTGGGAACCGTTGGTTACGCTTGAAAACGAGGCTTCATCCGTCCCCGGCGCTAGCGGCTTTCTTCTGGCTCAATCCATTCCCAAAGACTCTTCGAGGAGTTATCGGTGCTGAATCGGCGCGAATTCGTCTCTCTACTTGCTGCTGCGTCCTTCTCAATGAATGAATCATCGTCGCTCTCCGCGGAGCCAGAAACGGTGCCAGAACATGCGGGAGGGAAAGCGAGAGACAAGAACGCCGGGTTTCCTAACGGAGACTACACCCCATTCGGCTATCTTGACAATCCGTGGCACACATGGAACATGCATCCGAGCGGAGTATTTCGTTCACTTCCTGGAATCGGATTCGGTCTCTACTATCCGGCGGGGCCGGGAGGGTATTTTGACTATCACCGCAACGGGGTTTACGCTGCCGAACTTGCGCTGGGGTTCCGTATCGGGGGCCGCACGTGGATGGATGCCGGCGATTTCGAGCAGGGACAGCTAACCGCGAAACATCACACCAAGAATATGCTCGTCTATTCGTGCGAAGCAGAGGGCATGCAGGTCGAGTGCGCTTTCTTCCAGGTGAATGAAGATGCGCTGGCGATGGGGCTGACACTCACCAACAACAGCGCCGAAACGCAAACGGCTGATGTGCTGGCGCTGCACAAATATCAATTGGGCGGCAGTCAATGGTGGGGAGGCGATGGAATCTCGGGCGGGTTTGCCGAAGACAGCGGTTGTTTATGGACGCGCTCGTTCGCGGGCGGCACGATGTTTGCGGTGATCAGCGATGAGCGCAGTGTCCGCCAACAATTCTCAGAGCGCGCGGAAGACCGCCAGTCGTGGTTCACGGCCGATGCGACACTGGGGAAGAAGGTGAGTTACGTGACCGATCCGCTCCACGGGGGGCTGATGTTTGCGGCAGCCATCCCGGCGCGTTCGACCAAAAGCATGATGGTCGTGATGGCGAGAGGAGTGAACCTTCCTGCGGCGCTGAAGCACGCCCGTGTTTCTCTCGACCAGGCCGCGGTGGTGAAGCGCACCCGGCTTGGTGAAGACGCTGCTTTTTGGAGCGCGGCTCCCAAGCTGAACGGCGACTGGCCGGCACACTGGCGGAACGGGTGGGTTTACGATTTTGAGACTCTTCGCACCATGGTCCGCAAGCCAATCGGGCTGTACAAGCACAAGTGGGATGCGATGCAGATCCAGGCGCCGCGCAATGTGCTGGCTGAAACTTCGATCGATATGTGGGCCTTGAGTTATGCCGATCCTTCCAGCGCAAAGGAAGTATTTCTTGGGCAGTTCCTGGATGCCATTGAGGACAACGTGCCCTGCATGCGCGAGGACGGCGTGATGAACATGGTAGCCGCCGACGGTTCAGAGTGCGGTACATCGATCTCGTGGTGTTTTCCTTTCTTCTGCGCCGAGAGCATCTTTAATCGTGCGCGAGATCGCGAATGGCTGCGGCAGCTTTATCCGCGCATGTCGGCGTTGCTTGAATGGACCCTGAAGAACCGGGTGGATTGGGCTCGGTACGTGGTAGGGAAGTGCAGCTGGGAAACCGGCATGGATACTTCAAAGCGCTTCCAGATCCAGCAGCCGACCGGAGGGGAAGTGGTGGATTTCCTGCGCCTGGTGGAGCTGCAGGCCGCGGCTTCGCACGCGGGAGGAGTGCTGGCTCAGTTTGCGGCCGCGCTCTCAAAACACGAAGACGAGGCGCATTGGCGGCGCATTCAGAAGGACTACGCGGAGAAGACACAGTCGCTATGGAAAGACGACTGGTTCCATGACTTCGACAGTCGCGCGATGAAGCTGGTGGAGAATGCGGATCGTGATCCTTCGCAGGCTGCTCCGGCCTTCTGCGGAATTTCAACTCGAGAGCAAAACACGGCGATGCTCCCGACCCTGAAGGCCATGTACGAACGGATGCAGAAGAATCGTGAGCATCCCGAGTCTTCTGCCGATGAGGCGCTGAATTGGTCCTCGTTCGTGTTGCCGTTTATTGAGGCGGCGTATGCCGCAGGCGACCGTCGGCTGGCGTCCGCTACGGTCGAAGCCATTTGCGAGCGAATTTACCGCAGCATGGATCGGCGGACCCTGGCGAGCGTGGAAGCGCCGCAGGCACGCCTGGGATGGCCCGGCACTAGTTGCGAGATTTGGGGTGCCCACGGAGCCTTCGGTGGGGAAGTGTATGGATGGGGAGCGGTAATGCCCGCGCACATCATACGAACCATCCTCGGATTCCGCGAATCAGACCGCCCGGGGGAGTTTTTGCTCGGCCCTGGTTTTGGTTCGGAGTTGGCGATTGCGGGAAGGCGGTATGGGCTCGATGGCCTCGCGTATGCCGGCCGAAGGATCGGAGTGAATTACTCGTTTTCCGACACACAACGGCTGACGGCAGAGCTGAAGCTGCCTCTATCGGCGCACTTAACCAGCGTTGCGGACGCGAATGGAGGGAAGGTGAACTTCACGCGCAAGGAGAGCTCCTGGGAGATCCCGATGGAGAATCATGAACAGTACCGGATCAGGGTCGAAGGGCTCACCGCCGATTAGACGGTAGTTCATTTGTACTAGGCCGAGGGGGTTGGACCGCGTCATGCCAAACTCCTCCATCTGCTACTAGCCTTCGAACAGGATGACGAGCAAGCCGGCACGCAAGCCGGGCAGCCGTAATCCCCATCCCCGATCAGCCGAAACATGCGGACCAAACATAGGCAGGTTACCTGTTAACAGAGGCAGCAGGCTGGTGCGATCAAGACGCCAAGCCGGGTCCATTCGAGATTATCTTCAGGAGGCAACACATGCGCAGGCCACTCATTTTGTTCGCGCTTTGCGTCATGCTCGCAGGAGCAGACGCGATCGCACAATTCTCATCGAGCGTGCAGGGCACGATTCTCGACGGAAACGGGGCGGCGGTTGCAAATGCCAATGTAGCCCTGACGAACACGGACACCAAGGTGACATCGGAACGAACGGCTGATTCTTCCGGTGTCTACCGGTTTGCCAGTATTGCTCCTGGAAATTACGAGGTATCGGCCTCCGGACAGGGATTCAATACGGTCAAGGTAAGTTTCAGGCTGCAGACTGCGGAAAATCGCGACATACCGATCACGCTCGCGGTGGCGCAAGTTGCCTCAACGGTTTCAGTAACGGCGCAAGCTCCGCTTCTCGACACGTCTGACAGCCGCAATCAGTTGACTATCGATAGCGAGTCGATTCAGTCCCTCCCGCTCGCTGCGCGGAATCCCACTTCTCTTATTGGGCTTACGCCGGGCGTCTCGGGACTCGGTTCTGCGGGATATACCAATTTCTTCACCGAGAATGCCGACTTCAGCGCCAATGGGCGCGGCACCAATGGCAATCAGTATGTCCTCGACGGGCTCGATATCAACATCGATGTGAATCCCGGGGTGCTCACGCTGGTTCCCAACGCCGATGCGCTTTCCGAGATGTCGGTGCAGACCAACACGTACACGGTGGACTACGGCAAGACCAGTTCCATGCAGACGATTATGACTACCAAATCCGGGACGGACACGTATCACGGATTTGGAAGCATTTACTACACGTACCAGGGGCTGAACGCACGCGGCGAGTTCGGGCCGCCGTCCTCAGTGAAGATCGCGCCATTCCACACAACCAATATGTCGTTCGGCATTGGCGGACCGGTTTTGCCCAAAAAGCAGTTTTTCTTTTTCTTTAGCATTGAGCCGTATCTTGCTCTCACCGCCAACGGCAATCGTGTGCGTACCTATGAAGATCCGGCATTTGTTGCTTTCGCGCAGCAGGTGCGGCCCGATTCTCCTGAAGTGCAGTTGATGGCCAAGTACAAGCCGAGTGGCGCGACTACCACCGGAGTTGCGGCCACGGCTCTGGATGCTTTCGGACCGCAGGACCTGGCCAACAATACGGGCTGCGGGACGCCTTCGACGGATAACATTCCATGCGCCACGCCAGTGTTTGACCACGGCAACTTCAACAGTTCGAGCTACGACAACGCCAAGCAGTTCAACTTCCGCATCGACAAATATTTCTCCAAAGACCGCATTTACGGCACCCTCTTCCGCGATACCGATAACTCCGGAGGCCCCGCCGTCCGCCCGGACTTCGCAACCACCAATCCATCTTCAGTGATTGCGGTGCAAGGCAGCGAGACGCACACCTTCTCAGCTAACACGCTGAACCAGGCATTCTTCGGCTACAACTATCTGCAGGGAACTGCCAGCGCAACAGGATTGCTATCGGTTCCGGTGGTGAGTGTAAATAACCTGGGCGTCGGCTTCGGCATTGGATTTGCCGACGGCCAATATGCCGAGCACAACTACCACTGGCGCGATGTGCTCACCCACATTCACGGATCGCACGCCTACAGCTTTGGGTACGAGGGCTGGCGCGGCGACGATCTCGCCCTGTTCGCTCCCTCGTACGCTCAGCCCAGTTTCCAGTACAACAACATGATCGACCTGATCAATGACAAGCCGTATTCGGAAACGGGACTCTCTTACAATCCCATCACCGGCAAGCCCATGCCGGGACAATATGAATACGGCCAGATGACCAATGGCGTGTTTGCACAGGACACATGGAAAGCAAGCAAGCGCCTCACCGTCAACTACGGTATCCGCTACGACAACTTCGGCAATCCTTATCCGCTGGCGGGCACGCCGCTGGCGAATTTCCATCTCGGCTCGGGTACGACCTTCGCTGAGAGAGTCGCCAATGGCGCGAACGTGCAGCAGCACCATGTTTACAACCAGGACATGAACTGGATCTTCAGTCCCAGGGCGGGCGCGGCCTACGATCTGTTCGGTAACGGCAAATGGGTGCTGCGGGGTGGATACGGCATCTATCGCGACTGGGTAACACTCGGCAATGCGGAAAACAATCTCAAGGGCAATCCGCCCGGGTTTGTGCTGCCCACTTTCTACGGGAACGGCTCGACGGCTGCGCCGATCTTTGGCTATGGCACGCAGAATACGTATCCCTTCGGATTTCCGTACCCGGCGTTTCAGGGCAGTCCACTCGATGCGAAGGGCGGTATTCCCGGCGCGCAAATCGCCGTTGGCGGAGTGGATGGCAATTTGAAATCGCCTTACTCTGAAACATGGTCTGTAGCCTTGGAACATCAACTCACGCGAGACATGGTAGGCAGCGTGAGCTATGTCGGCCAGCACTCAGGCGACCTGCAGTATGGCGGAGGCAGTTCCTTTGGAAACTCATTCTCGGGAGATGTCAACGTTTACGAAGGCGATCTGCTCCAGCATCTGACATGCACGCCTGTTTCCCCGGCGAATGGCCAGCAGGCGACATGTGACGGCACGCAACAGCGTCTCAATAACAGCTTCGGGGTCATCAACTACACCTACAACGGCCCATGGTCGAACTACTCAGCATTCATTGCCGCCGTGAAGGGGCGATTCGCCAGCCGCGGATTCGTCACTGCGTCCTACACACGTGCAAGCTCGAAGGATAATTCGGGAGCACTGCCCGCCGGCAATTATCCCATCGAATATCCATTGAGCCGCTTCTACGGACCCTCGGCCTGGGATGTTCCGAATCGCTTTTCTCTGGGATGGAGTTATCAACTTCCATCGGTCAATAATGGGCTTGGAGTACTCGGACGGGTGGCGTCAGGATGGGAGATTTCGTCCCTCGCAGCGCTGCAATCGGGCCTGCCATTCACCGTGTACGCGAGCGGCCCACTCGCTGTATCCCGTGCAGCGGATGGCACGCTGCAGTACGATCCATCGAGCGGCGACTTTAACGCCGACGGCGACAACGCCGATTTCCCCAACGTATCCAGCTATCACGTGGCGACCAACCGCAAGAATTACATCCAGGGAGTGTTCCCGCACTGCTCGGGAACGAATCTTGATGGCTGCGGCCCGTTCTCGTTCCCGCAGCTTGGCCAGGAAGGCAATGAGAAGATCAACCAGTTCCGGAATCCGGGGTTTGCGCAGGTGGATGCGACCTTCAAGAAGGTCACAAGCATCACGGAGCGGGTGAAGCTTGATCTTCGGATCGACTTCTTCAATGTGTTCAACCGCGTGAACCTTACGGGGGTCAACGCGGACGCATCCAGCGGATCGACCTTCGGCACCTCAACGAGCACGCAGATTCCCCGGCAGGGCCAGGTGGGGGCGAGGCTCGAGTTCTAGCTAAAGAAAACCGGGTGTGCACCCTCGCATCATGATGATGCGAGGGTGCGTCACGCGAGCCTCCCCTCGCGAGGCTTCGCTTGGAGCGCAGCCTGACCGCGGAGACCGACATTGGATGATCGTGCATCGACCCTATAAAAAAAGCTTTTCGCGCCGGCGCTTTCTCGCTTCCGTGGGCGCCATGGGTGCGCTTTCCATTTCGGCGAGCGGAGCAAAATCGTGGGGCGGCAGTTCTTCTTCGTCCGCCGAGGATGCGCCGCGGCCTGTACCGGTGAAGAACCGCGCGCCTCTGCAGCGCAGCGCGTTCATGCGGCTTCCTCTGGGGTCGATTCGGCCTGCGGGGTGGTTACGCAACCAATTGCTGATCCAGGCTCACGGTCTTAGCGGGCATCTCGATGAGACATGGGCGGATGTGGGCCCGAACAGCGGCTGGCTGGGCGGAAACGGCGAGTCGTGGGAACGGGGTCCCTATTATGTCGACGGGCTCGTGCCCCTGGCGTACCTGCTTGATGACGATGCGCTGAAAAAGAAGGCGCAGCGCTATATCGACTGGACACTTG
>Ga0310811_10012887_pt1 | contig 10875 bp, 8 predicted proteins | sample YCmetagenome_FD_207642 | JGI IMG/M metagenome (GOLD analysis project Ga0310811, IMG submission 207642) | Soil microbial communities from experimental microcosm in Duke University, North Carolina, United States - YC | ecosystem: Engineered > Artificial ecosystem > Soil microcosm > Unclassified ...
GCAATGTATGGGACGGGCGCTGTCTCCGGCTTCTTCGCTATCCCTTACACGATCCTTATCTATCCTCTTGTGTATCTCCTGATGCCAAAATTCTGGTCAGTTTGTAAGCAGCGCGGCTATGTTACTGCTTCTGACTTTGTACGCGATCGCTTTGGCAGTAAAGGTCTTGCTCTGGCTGTGGCCTTTACCGGTATTCTTGCCACGATGCCGTATATCGCTTTACAGATGTATGGTATCCAGGTTTCGCTGGCGGCACTGGGCATTCCACTCTCGGTACCAATTCTCGGTATACATGTTGATATTCCGCTGCTGATTGCCTTTGTTATTCTGGCTGCTTACACATATACCAGCGGACTACGCGCACCTGCGATGATCGCCTTAGTGAAAGATCTGATGATCTTCATTGTTCTGTTCGCAGCGATCATCATTATTCCTGCCAGGTTAGGCGGATTTGCGCCCATCTTTGGGGCAGCCCAACAAAAAGCGATCGCCAATCCTAAAACCTTCTCTGCGCTAATTCCCAAAAATTCCTATGTTGCCTATGCGACACTGGCGCTGGGTTCAGCGATGGCACTCTTCCTGTATCCTCACTCCATCACAGGAGTATTAAGTAGTAGCGGCACAAAAATCGTCAAACGCAATGCTGCGCTATTGCCTATTTATTCGCTCATGCTGGGCTTTCTGGCGTTCCTTGGTTATATGGCAATTGCTGCGAAAGTGCCGCTGATCCCAGGATTTGCTGCAAACAGTGCTATTCCTTCACTCTTCAATGTGGAATTTCCTGGCTGGTTCGCAGGCTTCGCATTCGCCGCACTCTCTATCGGTGCTCTGGTTCCTGCGGCAGTAATGTCCATTGCCGCCGCGAACCTTTTTACACGCAACATCTACAAAGAGTATGTTCGTCGCAATGCAACCGACTACGAAGAAGCACGAGTAGCAAAACTCTCCTCACTGGTTGTAAAATTTGGGGCATTGCTTTTTATCGTCCTGATCCAACCATCACAGGTTGTTTACTTCCAGCTTCTGGGAGGTATCTGGATTTTACAGACCTTACCATCCGTCTTCCTGGGATTGTATACAAACTGGTTCAATCGCTGGGCGCTCATCATTGGCTGGGCAGTCTCAATGATTGCTGGTACCTACCTGTTCATTGCAGCAGGAGATAAACCAACCGCCAGTGTCCTTGGTGTTCCTGTCTATACGGCTGTGACTGTATTGATATTGAACGTTGTGCTGGCGATCATCTTAACACCAATTTTTGAGGCTATTGGTGCCAGACGCGGGCAGGACGTTACCCATTCTTCTGATTATGAAGAGGAATATGCTCCCATTGAGTCCAGCGAAACCGGGCAAGAAGCACTAGGCTAGGCTAAACATTCATCCACGTAATTTCACTGGCTTTTTGAGGGATACCTGATCAAGTGGTATCCCTCTTCTTACCATCTGCTCCTGTGTTACCTTCTTCCTTCAACGCATCCACCTGCACAAACAACCGACTGGCTTGCACTGCTATGCTACCATTATTATAAATATGCCATAGATCGACAAAAAGGACATTTGCCCAATGGATTTTGAGGACAACTTTTCTGACGAGACAACAGAAATTGGTAGTGATGAACTTCTCTCCGATGACAATCTTCGCCTCCCTGATGGTGCCAGCCCACTGGTACGCCTGCACGCTATTCGCGCATGGCTGGCACGACGTCAAAGAGAAGTCAAAATTGAGATGGGTGAGACTGCTCTGTCAATGCAAGAATTTCAGGAACACGATCGCTTAGAACCACAGATGCGTCGCCGCGAACGCGAGGCGTTGGCGAACCGTATACAGACTTTGCAGCAGCATATGCAAAAAACACAAGAACAATTAGAAGCGTATCAGGAAGCAGAAGTACGCTTAGAAGATTGCGTAGATCATACAACAGTCGGTGAACGCTTATTGGTGGAATACTATCTGGACCTTGATGCCATTATTCAGGATGATTTTCAGCAGCATGATCATACAATAACCCCACGTGTCGAAGCGCTGGTTGATGTGCAACAGCGGATCGAGCATGTTGGAACTTCACACGAAGAAGATTAGCCTGTTTGATACACGGATACAGAACTGAGAGGAACGCAGTTCTGATTTCGATGCCTGCGTTCTCTCCGCTCTGTCTGCATCGATTATGCTTGCAAGGGAATGGTCTGTGTCCCAAATTGCAACTTCAAGGCTGCGATATCGACCTGCTCCGAAAGGGGAAAATCGATGCCTCCACTTTGTGGTTGCCCTGGTAACTCGACCGCATTAATCGAGACATATTGCGCAGCAACGCTACGCCCATCAGGAAGGATAAGTTTCGCCAGAGAGGCATATTGTACCCCAACAGGCCCCTGTGTCTGATTGTTGGTATTCAGATAGACACGCACGGTATATGGACCACCATCCTTAATATCGTCTGAAAAACTGCTGGCAAGCACCGCTTTGGTAAAAGAAATAGCGACACCATGATATACAATATTATGCTGAAATGAGGTGGATGCGATAGCATTTGTGGTGACGACAGCCGGGGTAGCCGGAGCACCAAATAAGGGACTGTACTCAGGATCATGTGGTCCTGAACGTAAAACTCCTATCACCGCTAGTATAATAACAATAATACCAACGATTGTTCCCCAGCGTCGGGAGAGAAATGACTGCTTCTTCGCCGTTTGTTCCATATTCTTGCCTTCGTTCGTCTAAAAATCCTGCAATATGCTTCTTCGTATTATAGCAAAGGCAGTACAGAGCAAACACAGATGAATTATCATTCTCACTGTGAGGTCTTGCTTCAGATACAACAGACGATATATAGTAAACTCAATTATGTCGCAGGGAGTTACCAGTAGTGCAAACAACCCATGAATCTCATTCTCATGACAATGAAAACATCCCAACACCATCAACCAGAGCCATCTCACCTTTCCCGCTGACAATAGGCATCACCTGTATGTTACTCTTACTGGTGATGATTTTGCCACTACATGGACTCTGGTTTATGACTGCATCACTACCAGCAGGTTTACAGCAGGTCGTGCTGCTACCAGTGCGCACCCTTTTTCCGGCATGGTCCATTACACCGACGCTGATCGGTCAGAAAAACACTGCGCCCCCGATCTCTATAAGCTGGCTGACAGTCGTGATCCTGATCGGGGTCTTCGCGTTGCTCCACTGTTTCTATCTACTAGCCCTGCGCTGGCTACCCCAATCTATTTCACGTCGCTCAATCATACTCTCTACGCTTCTTTTTGGTCTGATCTGTACCTGTATTCCCATTATTACTTCACAGGACATTTTTTCATACATTGGTTATGCACGGATCGGCATCCTCTATCATTTGAATCCGCTGACAACTACGCCATTAGCAATACCACATGATCCGGTCTTTCCACTCATCTACTGGAAAAATCAACCTTCGGCCTATGGTCCAACCTGGATTGGCTTTCTCTGCCTGCTCCAATGGCTCACAACGCCATTTGGTACGACAACGGTTGCGCCAATGGTGCTTGCCCTCCGGCTCAGTGGCCTGCTAGCCCACCTCTGCTCCAGTGGGCTAATCTGGATTATCAGCGGTCGCTTACTTCCTGATAATGCCGCCAATACAAAGAGACGGATGCGAGCAATGCTGACCTTTGCCTGGAATCCACTTCTCCTCTTCGAGGCATGCACCAATGCGCATGTTGATACGTTTCTATTACTGGCGTTGCTCACTCTTCTCTGGTGCTTTGTCTACGCTATTCAGGAACACAATCGCTGCGCTCTGTTAGCAACAACCATTCTGTTCGCGCTCGGCACCTGTCTGAAAGTCAATCTCGTCCTTTTATTTCCAGCGCTATTGCTCTATTTATGGAGTCAGACAACACCATCCACCAGCATCATGCACCGCATAAAACCGCTCATCCTGCTTTGTGCGCTCTATCTGGGTATCATCCTGCTGCTGTATCTACCATTCTGGCAACATGGCGCGTTACTCAATCTCCTGACCGTCAATCCAGGTGCTTCTCGTAATATTAATAATTACGCGGAATTCCTGACCCATTTCATCAATGGCGTCTCTCCGTGGCTTGGTGCCCCCCAGGTCAGTGACCTCTATTCTCCCCTTGAGATTGCGCTACATACGATAAGCCTGATCTTGTTCAGTGTGAGCTACCTTGTGCTCATCGCACGCTCTATCTGGCCCAGGTACCAGTTACAGTCACCACTACAAATTATCCGCTGGATGGCTCAGGCATGGCTTCTCTATTGTTTTATTGGTGCGCCGTGGTTCTGGCCGTGGTACCTGATTACGTTTTTCGGCCTTTTCGCATTGCTTGAGGCAACCTCCACACCACTATTCAAGACGTGGACAACAGCACAAAATGAGGCTCGCATAGTCCATTTACTCTCATTTTCTATGCTGAGCCTCTATAGTTTTTATGCCTATGCCCCTTACGCGACAATGGCTCCGCTCCTTATTCGCTTCCGTTGGGCCTACATTCGTGGCATATGGGCATGGTGTATTCCAATGTTTGCATATAAGCGCGGTGCCAGAAAACCAGAAGCGTTATAAATACTGATTAATTGGTTAATGAATGCACAATATCCAACAATTCTCGCACATGAAATGGCTTTAAAATAACTCGTTCGACCCCCAGGCTCACAACATCACTGCGATGCCCAGCGGTAATAACAATAATAGCAGGCATGGGGGTAGAAGCATAAAGCCTCGTCCATTGTTGGCGCAAATGAACAAGGAACGTGCTACCATCCATCCCTGGCATTGCCAGATCAAGCAAAATGGCAGACGGACAGCGACCTTCCTGAGCAGCATTATAGATCCAATTGAGCGCTTCCTGGCCTTCAGTCGCTTCGGCTGCTTCAAAACCATCCATAGCTAAAGCCCAGGAAACCATATCTCTAATTGCAGAATTATCATCAACTATCAGGACAACTGGTAACTGATTTTGTGTTTGTAGCAATGATTGAGGCATGGGCACTCCTCATATATTCGCATCAGCGTTGCGCTCTTTATTAGGACAGCATCCCATATCAGGGATGCTGTTTTGTTCATGTTCTTTGTTGTTTAATGCAGTTCCAATTACACCGCTGTCAGCAAAAAGCTACGAATTGCCGCCAGAAATGCATCAGGTTGCTCAAGATTTGCGAGGTGACCGGCATGGGGGATCACAGCCATACGAGCACTGGAAATCTCTTTCGTATACTCCTGAACCACAGATGGAGGAGTTAACGCATCATGCTCTCCCACCAATACCAGTGTGGGAAACTGGATTTGAGATAGTAGATCAGTCGCATCCTGACGCTGAGCCATGCCACGCGATGCAGCGGCAATTCCCTGTGGACTTGCAGTGCTGATCAACTGTCGTACTCGCTCCTCAACAGCGGGATGATGCTGCCGCGTATCTTCAGAAATCAATTTGGACATTTGCAGATCCGCGATGGCATCAGCCCCCTGTGTCTCCGCGACTTGTGCCAGTCGCACCCGGTTTGCCTTGCCAGTTTCATCATCCGCGCCCGGTCGCGTATCAGATAAAATCAGACCACGGATGCGTTGCGGATATTTGCGTAAAAACGCAAACGCAGCATAGCCACCCATTGAGAGTCCACAGAGAATCGCCTGTGGTATTCCCAAAGCATCCATCACTCCGGCGATGCAATCCGCGAAAGACTCCATCGTGGAAATATCAGTTGAGAGCACACTCTCACCAAAACCAGGCCAATCCAGCGTGATCAGACGAAATCGCTGTTCATCCAATAATGCGGAAACCTGTCCATCCCACATATGGCGATTCAGGGGAAAGGCGTGCAGGAATATGACGGGAATACCAACCCCATGATCATCATACGCAACCTCAACAGAATTGATTATCAGCCTCACTGCGTGCATTACTCCTTTGCGGCTTCTATCGCCTCGTCATCCTGTTCATGAGCATGATAGGAACTACGCACAAATGGGCCTGCCTCAACATGGCGGAACCCCATCTTCTTGCCTTCAATCTTCAAGGCTTCATATTCTTCCAACGGCGCATAACGTTGGATCGCCAGATGCTGGAACGATGGGCGGAGATACTGACCGATGGTCAAAATATCAACATCATGCTCACGCAAATCATGCATAACTTCCAGAATCTCATCCCATGTCTCGCCCAGTCCCAGCATAAAACCAGACTTGGTGCGTGCCACCGGATTCATCTCTTTTGCCCATTTCAGCACCTGCAACGAACGCTGATAGACAGCCTGCGGACGTACTGGCTTGTAAAGTCTGGGAATCGTCTCAACATTATGATTGAAGACATCCGGTTTCGCGTCAATAACCACTTTGAGGGCTGCCTCGACACCTTTGAAATCAGGGGTCAGGACTTCCACCCGACAGTCGGGATTCAGGCGGCGAATCCAGCGGATCGTGGCGGCAAAAACTGCGGCACCACCATCGGTTAATTCATCACGGTTTACCGACGTCACCACCGCATGACGTAACCCCATCTGCTGTACCGCTTCGGCAACGCGCTTTGGTTCTTCCCAGTCCAGCCCCAGAGGTCGGCCTGTAGCGACCGCGCAGAAACCACAGCTCCGCGTACAAACGCTGCCAAGAATCATAAATGTCGCGGTCTTATGCCCCCAACATTCACCAATATTCGGACAACGGGCCTCTTCACAGACGGTGTGCAGTGATTGCCCACGCATCAGTTGCTTGAGATTGCTATAATTTTCACCTTTCGGTGCTCGCACACGCAACCACTCCGGGCGGCGCTGTGGAATAATGGTCGTCATGGTCTGTTCCTTTAATATTCCTTCTTTAAGTAATTGGTTCTGTCTTTAGTATACATCTATCTCACGACCATAGCTTTGCAACCTGGTTCGTACCACTTGTAAAAAACCACCTGCTCCTGCACCATCCAGAACACGATGGTCAAATGAGAGTGACATATACATCATATGACGCACCGCAATTGCATCATCCTCAATGACAACAGGCCGCTTCACCACTGCATCTGTGCTCAAAATGCCCGCATGAGGCTGATTGATAATCGGCATAGATATAATTGTACCAAACACACCAGGATTATTCACCACAAAGGTGCTATTCTGCAAATCTTGCACTGTGAGTTTATTGGCACGAGCACGTTGCGCTATTTGCGCTACCTGTCTGGCTAATCCTGCCAACGTATACTGGTCTGCATCATAAATGGTGGGCACAACCAGACCCGTTTCAGTGGCAACCGCTACGCCCAGGTTGATGTGCTTCTTAATGACGATGGTGTTCTCCGGCGTCCAGGTCGAATTGATGATTGGGAACTTGCGAATTCCTTCACAAACAGCTTTCATGACAAAAGGAACAAAACTAATGCCATATCCTTCCCGACGCTTAAACTCTGCTTTATTGCGCTCTAACCACCGCGCAATGTTGGTCATATCAACTTCAACCACTGTGGTCGCATGTGGTGAGGTACGCTTACTGCGTACCATATGCTCGGCAATCGCCAGACGCATACGATCAGGAACGATGATTTCATCGTCGGCTGCTATCACTGGTGCCACTGGCGCGGCAGCAACAGAAGGTGTGACAACCTTTGCCGGATGCTCAGTACCATTCATAGCAGGTCTATCCAGTACGGTGGCAGCAATTTTCCCCTGGCCTGGCTGATGTTGCGCTACATACGCCAGAATATCTTCTTTCCGTACGCGCCCACCTGCACCTGTGCCAACAATATCGCGCAAATCCACACCGTTATCACGAGCTAGTCGACGCGCTAAAGGCGAAATACGCTGCCGCTCCTCTTCCTCTCCATCGAGCACACGCTCAATAGTTCGCTTGTAACCATTCGTTGACGAGCCTGTACTGATCACAGGTCGAGTCCCCTGCGCTGTCGATTGCACTGGAGCAGCATCAGGGCCTGGAGCTGGATGTGGTGCGGCATTATCCGGTGCAACGGCAATATCTGCACTTTCTTCGATCAAGGCAATATCAGTCCCGACCGCAACTGTTTCATCAGTCTGGACGATAATTTTTGTTAGCCGACCTGCGACAGGCGAAGGAAGCTCAGCGTTGATTTTATCGGTAATGATTTCAGCAATAGCCTCGTCTTTTTCTACCAGATCACCTTCGTTTTTCAACCAGCTCCCAATAGTTCCCTCTGCAACAGATTCCCCCAGGCGCGGCATCGTTACTGGCGTTGCCATAAATCCACTCCTTTTTCTCCGTTGCTTCTACGGTTTCTGCGATCTACCGCTCGTCTGACATCATCCAACATAAAACTTCTCAACCTCTATTTTCTTCGGTATCTAATATGCAGCCAGTTCTCTAGCTGCGGCAAGAATTATTTCAGCATTGGAACCATATGCTTCATTCAGGAGTGAGGCATAGGGCGAAAATACATCCGAGGTCGCAACCTGTGTAATTGGACCCTCCAGATATTCAAACAGGCCTTCGGTCAGCAGCGCGGATAACATGCTACCAATACCACCTGTGAATGTGTTTTCGTGGACAATTAACGCTTTGTTCGTCCGTTTCACGGATTCGAGAATCGCATCTCGATCTAAAGGAGAAAGGCTGCGCAAATCCAACACCTCGGCGGCAATATCGTCATCTTCTTCTAATACCTGCGCCGCTTTTAACGATTGATGGACCAGTGCTCCATAGGTCAGAATCGTCATATCATCTCCTTCACGCCGGATAATGGCTTTTCCCAGGGGGACGGTATAATCTTCCCCTGGCAGTTCCTCACGCAAATCTGACATGCGATAGAGCAATTTATGTTCTAAATAGAGTACCGGCTCGTCGTCTCGGATCGCGGCCTTGAGCATTCCCTTGGCATCATAAACGGTCGAAGGCGTAACAACCTTCACACCAGGCATATGGAATAACCAGGCTTCCGGGCTTATCGTCCGCAACACACTCTCTTTCATTCCCCCACCAGAAGCACCGCGAATCACGAGAGGCACAGGCATATCAATGCGCCAGTACATTTTCGACGCCATATCAATGATCTGATCAAAACCACAGGAAATAAAATCAATGAGGTTCATCTCGGCAACCGGTCGCATTCCCATCAATGCTGCGCCCACAGCAGAACCAATCACTGCTGCCTCCGACATCGGGGTATCAATCACACGCTCTGCCCCGAATTCCGCCAGTAGACGCGCACTCATACGGAGAGCTCCACCGGAATCATCTCCATCTTCACCTAGAAGAAAAACAGCATCATCACGGCGCATTTCTTCACGAATGGCCTGACTGATTGCTTCCAGATAGGTCACTTTGTTGTCGCTCATCGTCGCCCAGCGCTCTCCTCTGCCTTATCAATACTAGAAGATAGTTAGCCGCTACGATCATCAAACGCGTTTGTCAAAACGCCGACCATACACATCATGGGCACTTACTAATGGCAATCGGCTCACCCGGCACAAAGCTATACATCACCCCCCTGATCTTTCCCTTTCTCCACTGCTCACGCTCACACCTGGCGATACTGATAGCCTATCCTTCACAGGTCTAGTCCAGATCAGGCCCGTCTCCTCTTATGCTAACATGCCATTCAGGCACAAAGTAGACATAAACTCACCAGAGTACCACCATGCTAACATGCTCCCAGAAGGGGTGTCAAGCTCGCCCAAATCGCTTCAAATGGCCTTCTGCCCGGACCCTTTTACAGGCCACTCAATAACACTACTGCAAAGCCATCTCTGCATCAATAATATCTTTGCGTAGCCGTTGAATTCGCTGCCGATAGGCATCTTCTGGCTGGATATAGCCCAGCTTTGGCTTATCTCCCATATTCACATGCCATTTACGAAATGCCAACCCTATCTCTGTCTGATACAGGGCTTCCACACGCCACCATTGCTTTATACCATGATGGAAAAAGACCTGTCGCTCGACCTTTGTACGCAAGAACGAATGCTGTAAAAGCGCGTATTCATCGACGGTGACAACCCCCCGCTCGACCTCCGCCGCCAGAAACTCACGGATAATCGCAGCCTCATGAGCCAGTGCTCGCATCAAACAATAAAGAATACCCAACTGCGCTATAAAAGGAAGAATATAGTCACTCACACTGGCGATCAGTGAGAAAAGAACGATCTGCGAATTATTCGGATACGTTAAAATCAGCGCATTCGAGAAAAAATTGACGAAATCAAAGGCAGTATGTAATCCAACAGCCAGCAGATAGCTGCCAAAAGGAATCAAGATATGCCGCCAGCGTATTCTAGTATGACGAATATAGCCCAGACCAACCCCAAAAATAGCAGTGAAGGTAGAATGGCTTAGCCATCCTAGAACAATACGACCAATCACCAGAAAGAAAACGGAATGAGGATTACCAGTAAAAATCAGAAAATTTTCACCCATCGCGAAGCCCGCACCAATCAACGCGCCATACACAATTCCGTCAGTCACATTATCAAACTCATCACGCAGCACAAAAAAGAGCAATAACAAACCCAACCCTTTGATTGTTTCTTCTGTCACTCCTGCGTTTAACCCATCAAAAAAAGAGCGTAACGCATTACTTGGCTGTGTGCCAATGAAAAACGCCTGCTGGTTCAATATAAACTGTTCAATAAGTGCGGTAGCTGGAATAGAAATAAGTGCTCCCCATAGGAAAGCAGAGAGGCGCAAAACCCAGGGTTCACGCTCAAAGCGATCAATGAAATTAACAAGTAGGGTAATCCCCAACGCTGGAATGATTGGAATAGTCACGACTGCCATCACATTTAATGGACCTTCCTGAATAGTTCCCCCTAGTAGATGATGTACCGTAATAACCAGAACCGTACCCAGCAGGAGCATCAGCAGAATAAGCAATGGAATCAACCAGCGAGCGCGTTGCCTTAAAAAAGCGGGAAAGGTAGACTGTAAT
>Ga0310811_10012888_pt1 | contig 10875 bp, 10 predicted proteins | sample YCmetagenome_FD_207642 | JGI IMG/M metagenome (GOLD analysis project Ga0310811, IMG submission 207642) | Soil microbial communities from experimental microcosm in Duke University, North Carolina, United States - YC | ecosystem: Engineered > Artificial ecosystem > Soil microcosm > Unclassified ...
CGCATTCTCGCGGAGACGGGTATCAGTCCTGACGCGCGCGTGCGCGATTTGCGGGACGCCGAGGTGGCACGACTGCGGCAGGTGATCGAACGAGATTACAAAGTCGAAGGCGCGCTCCGCACCGAGACGGCGATGAACATCAAGCGCTTGATGGACATCGGCACGTATCGCGGCGGCCGTCATCGCAAGAATCTGCCGGTGCGCGGCCAGCGCACGCACACGAACGCGCGCACCAAGAAGGGACCGCGGCGCGCCATCGCGGGCAAGAAGAAGCCCGTCCTGAAAAAGTAGAGGCTCATGGCTGACGAAGCGAAACCCGACGCGAAGCCAGACGCGAAACCCGACGCGAAGCCGACGCCCGTCCGCGCCCCGAGTGCGAAACGCGCGAAGAAAGTCGTCGAGGCCGAGGGCGTCGCGCACATCACGGCGACCTTCAACAACACGCTCATCACGATCAGCGACCTGCAGGGCAACGCGATCACGTGGGGCAGCTCGGGTAAGGCCGGCTTCAAAGGCTCCAAGAAGTCGACGCCGTTCGCCGCGACCGTTGCGGCGGAACAGGCGGCGCGCGAAGCGTTGAACCTCGGCGTGAAGCGCGTCCACGTGCGCGTCCAGGGTCCCGGCTCGGGTCGCGAGTCCGCGATTCAGGCGCTCGCGAGCGCGGGCCTGCAGATCCGCTCGATCCGCGACGTGACGCCGATTCCGCACAATGGGTGCCGGCCGCCCAAGAAACGGCGGGTCTAGCATGGCGCGCTATACAGGACCCGTGTGCCGGCTGTGCCGCCGCGAGGGCACCAAGCTGTTCCTCAAGGGCACGCGCTGCCTGACGGAAAAGTGCGCCGTCGAGCGCCGCGCGTACGCGCCCGGCCAGCATGGGCAATCCACCGGACGGCGCCGCAAGGCGTCGGAGTACGCCAAGCAGCTGCGCGAAAAGCAGAAGGTGAAGCGGATCTATGGCCTGTCCGAGCGCCAATTCCGCAACCTGTTCGAGCGGGCGATCAAGGAGCCGGGTGTGACGGGCGAAGCGCTGCTCGTGGCCCTCGAGAGCCGGCTGGACAATCTGGTGTACCGGATGGGGTTTGCGACCTCGCGCAAACAGGCGCGCCAGCTCGTGCGCCATCGCCACATCCTCGTGAACGGCCGTGTGCTGGACATTCCGTCCTACCGCGTCCGCATCGGGGAAGAGGTGAAGGTCGCCGACGCGAGCAAGGAGCTCGTGCAGGTGAAGGTCGCGCTCGAGCAGTTCGGGCGCGGACAACCGGTTTCGTGGATCCAGGTGGACACTGACAAAGTGCTGGGCAAGATGACGGAGCGGCCGACCCGCGACGCCATCCCGCTCGCGGCACAAGAACAGTTAATCGTCGAGCTCTATTCCAAGTGATTACCACTCTTGATTTGACGGGGTTGGTCCGGCCGCACCTGGTCGAGATGACCAAGCGCGAGGACAACCCGAATTCCGCCGAGTTCCGCCTCCAGCCGCTGGAGCGGGGCTACGGCTACACGTTGGGCAACTCGCTTCGCCGGCTGCTGCTGTCCTCGCTGCGCGGCGCCGCGGTATGGGCGTTCCGGATCGACGGCGTGGTGCACGAGCACCAGACCATTCCGGGCGTCGTCGAAGACGTGCACCAGATCATCCAGCGCCTGAAGCAGCTGACGCTGGTGCTGGCGCCGGAAGTCGACGAGGCCGTCCTCCGCCTCAAGGTGGAGAAGGCTGGTCCCGTGTACGCGCGCGACCTCGAGCAGCACGGGTCCGTGACGATCGTGAACTCCGACCAGCTCCTCTTCACGGTGCAGGACGACCGCGACATCTCGGGCGAGCTGTACGTGAACAAGGGTCGCGGCTACGTCGAGGCCGAGCAGCATCCGGTCGACCGGACGCTGGCCGTCGACGTCGTGCGCGTGGACTCGATCTACAATCCGGTCCGTCGCGCGAACTTCACGGTGGCGGAAACGCGCGTCGGCCAGCGCACCGACTATGACCGGCTGACGCTCACCGTCGAGACGAACGGCACGATCTCCCCCGAGGACGCCGTTGCCTACGCCGCGGCGCTCGCGCAGGAGCACTTCCGTTTCTTCGTCGACTTCGGCAAGGTGCCGATCGTGTCCGGCGAAACGAGCGGGGCCACGAACGGCGGCAGCGAGGGCGGCCGGTTGCGCGACGTGCTGAACCGCGCGATCGACGACGCCGGCCTGTCGGTCCGGTCCGTGAATTCGCTCAAGAACTCCAACATCCGCACCCTCGGCGATCTCGTCCGCTACAAAGAAGACGATCTGCTCAAGGTGAAGAACGTGGGTGAGAAGGCGCTGGGCGAGATCGCGGAGCTGTTGCGGCGTGAGGGGCTGAACTTCGGGATGCAGCTCGAGGAGTCGCCCGGCGGCGAGCTGCGGATCGTCGACCCCGGCGTTGCGCCGCAGGCGCAGCTCACGGGAGCCGAGGAAGAGTAATGCGTCACCGCGCGAAAGGCCGCCAGCTCTCCCGCACGTCGAGCCACAAGAAGGCGACGCTGAACAACATGGCGACGAGCCTGTTCATGCACGGCGGCATTCAAACGACCGAGGCGAAGGCCAAGGAGCTGCGGCCGTTCGCCGAGCGGCTCATCACCCTCGCGCGGCGCGGGGACTTGCACGCGCGCCGGCTGGTCGAGCGGCGGATCAAGGACCGTGCGGTGACGACGAAGCTGTTCGCCGAGATCGGCAAGCGCTTCGCCGCGCGGCCGGGCGGCTATACGCGGATCGTGAAACTGGGCCATCGCGTCGGCGACGGCGCCGACGTGGCTCGGATCGAGCTGCTCGCTGAGTGACCGGGGCGGAGTGCCGGAAATGAAAAAGGGACCCGGAAGGGTCCCTTTTTTCTTGAGCAGCCGCTGCTTAGGACGCTTTCGCCACCCGATTGGATTTGATGCACTGCGTGCACACCCGGATGCGGCGTACGGCGCCGTTCACGACGACGCGGGCGCGCTGTAGGTTGGGGTACCAGCGGCGGGGCGTCTTATTGTTTGCGTGGCTGACGTTGTGTCCCGTGATGGGACCCTTGCCACAGATTTCACACACTCGAGCCATAGGCCGTCCGACAAAAAATGAGTAAACAGGGCGCCGCAAAGAGGCCTAAACCTAAACAGGACACCGGGAAGCAGCAACCCCGCAAGACCGCCGTCATCACCGGAGTGACGGGCCAGGACGGATCCTACCTCGCGGAGCTGCTGCTCGCCAAGGGATACGAGGTCATCGGCGTCGTGCGGCGCACGTCGCACGACTCCTACGAGCGCATCGGCCACCTGCTCGACAAGGTGCACGTCGTCGCCGCCGACCTGCTCGACCAGCACTCGCTGACCACCGTGATCCGCGACGCCAAGCCGGACGAGGTCTACAATCTCGCCGCGCAGAGCTTCGTGCCGACGTCGTGGAACCAGCCGGTGCTCACGGGCGAGTTCACTGCGCTCGGCGTCACGCGGCTCTTGGAAGCGATCCGGCTCGCGCATCCCGAGGCGCGGTTCTATCAGGCGAGCTCATCCGAGATGTTCGGCAAGGCGATGGAGACGCCGCAGCGCGAGACGACGCCGTTTTACCCGCGCTCGCCGTACGGCGTCGCCAAAGTCTACGGTCATTGGATCACGGTGAACTATCGCGAGTCGTACAAGATGTACGCCGTGAGTGGGATTCTCTTCAATCATGAATCCCCGCGCCGCGGCCTCGAGTTCGTGACCCGCAAGGTCACCGACGCCGTCGCGCGCATCAAGCTCGGCAAGGCGAAGGAGCTGCGCCTCGGCAACATCGATTCCGCACGGGACTGGGGATTTGCGGGCGATTACGTCGAGGCGATGTGGCGCATGCTGCAGCAGCGCCAGCCCAAGGACTACGTCGTCGGCACGGGACAGAAGCACACCGTGCGCGACCTCTGCGCGGTCGCGTTCTCGCACGTCGGCCTCGACTGGCAGAAATACGTGAAGACCGATCCCCAGTTCGTGCGCCCCGCGGAGGTGGACGTCCTGCTCGCCGACGCGAGCCGCGCGCGCACGGAGCTCGGTTGGACGCCGAAGGTGACGTTCGAGCAGCTCGTGCACATGATGGTTGACGCCGACCTGGAGCGCATGGCGTGAAGGTTCTGGTGACCGGCGCGAACGGGTTCGTGGGGCGCCGCGTCGTGGATCGGCTGCTCGCGGGCGGACACAGCGTGGTTGCGGCCGTGGGGCCCGGCGCCACGCCGACGACTCGAAACGTCAGCACCGTGTCGCTCGACCTCTCGAGCGATCTCTCGGTGCACGCGGCGGTCGGGGGAGAGATTGACGCGGTCATCCATCTGGCGGCCATCGCGCTCACGCGCGCCGCCGACCGTGACCCCGCGCAGGCGTGGTCGGTCAATGCGGCGGGGACGGGCAAGCTCATCGCGGCGCTTGCGGCGCGCGGCGGCAAGCAGCAACCGCTCTTCCTCCTGGCGTCGACCGCCGACGTCTACGCATGGCAGACGCGTCCTATTAAGGAAGACGACTGCGTACAGCCATCGACCGCCTACAGCGCGAGCAAGCTCGGCGCCGAGCTGGCGGTGCGGGTGGGGGCGGCAGCCGGCGATCTCAAAACCATCATCGTGCGGCCGTTTCCGCATTCCGGTCCGGGTCAGGAAGAGAGCTTCTGGATTCCGGGCCGTTGCCGGTTGCTCGTCGAGGCGAAGCGCCAGGCTTGGGCCGCGGTTCCGGTGGGTGACTTGACGGCGGTGCGGGATTACCTGCATGTGGACGATGTGGCGGACGCTTATGCATTACTCCTCGAGCGCGGAACGCCGGGTGAGGTGTACAACATCGCCTCCGGCCAGCCTGTGACGCTGGACGAGATCCATAGCCGCCTCGAGCGGCTCATCGGGATCTCGCCCAAGCGCGAAGTGGACGCCAGCCAGGTGCGGCGCGAGGCGCGGCCCTACCTGGTCGGCGACGCGAGTAAGTTGCGAGCGGCGACGGGCTGGGGCCCGCGCCGGTCGCTCGACGATATGCTGCGGGACGTGATCGATGCCCAAGCGCACTGACCTCCACCGCATCCTCCTGCTCGGGTCCGGGCCGATCGTCATCGGCCAGGCGGCGGAGTTCGACTACTCGGGGACCCAGGCGGTGAAGGCCCTGAAAGAAGAGGGCTATACCGTCATCCTCGTGAACTCGAACCCGGCCACGATCATGACGGACCCCGAGCTGGCGGACCGGACGTACATCGAGCCGGTCACGCCGGAGTGGGTGCGCAAGGTGATCGAGCGCGAGAAGCCCGACGCCCTGCTGCCCACCATGGGCGGGCAAACGGCGCTGAACGTGGCCATGGCGCTCGCCAACGACGGCACGCTCAAGCAACACCAGGTCGAGTTGATCGGCGCGAACGAGCGCGCGATTCGCATGGCCGAGGATCGCGCGGAGTTCAGCGCGGCAATGCAGCGGATCGGCCTGGCGACCCCGGCCGGCCACACCGTGACGTCGGTGCCGGCCGCGCTCGAAGCGGTCCAGGACCTCGGGTTTCCGGCGATCATCCGGCCTTCCTTCACGCTCGGCGGCACGGGCGGCGGTGTCGCCTACAATCGCGCGGAGTTCGAAGAGCTGGTCGAGCGGGCCCTGGAGCTGTCGCCCGTTCATTCGACGCTGATCGAGCGCAGCGTGCTCGGCTGGAAGGAGTTCGAGCTCGAGGTGATGCGCGACCGCCGCGACAACGTGGTGATCGTGTGCTCGATCGAGAACCTCGATCCAATGGGGGTGCACACCGGCGACTCGATCACCGTGGCGCCGGCGATGACGCTGACCGATCGCGAATACCAGCGGATGCGCGATGCGGCGATCGCCATCATCCGCGAGATCGGCGTCGAAGCGGGCGGGTGCAACATCCAGTTCGCCGTGAATCCGGCGGACGGCGAGATGTTGGTAATCGAGATGAACCCGCGCGTGTCGCGCTCGTCCGCGCTGGCGTCCAAGGCGACCGGTTTCCCCATCGCGCGCATCGGGACGAAGCTCGCGGTGGGATATACGCTCGACGAGCTGCCCAACGACATCACGAAGACGACCCCCGCGTCGTTCGAGCCGGTGCTCGACTACGTCGTCGTGAAGGTCCCGCGCTTCGCGTTCGAGAAATTCCCGCGCGCCGACTTCCGCCTCACCACGCAAATGAAGTCGGTGGGGGAGGCCATGGCGATCGGGCGCACGTTCAAGGAGGCGTTCCAAAAAGGCCTGCGCGCGCTCGAGATCGGCCGGCCGGGCTGGGTGGTCGGCGCCACGCTGGCGGACGACCGGCTGACCAGCGCGTCGCCCGACGATCTGCGCGTCGCGCTCCGCACGCCGACGCCCGAGCGGATCTTCCAGGTCAAGCACGCGCTGCAGGCGGGCATGACGGTCGACGAAATCGCGCAAGCGTCGGGCATCGACCCGTGGTTCCTGTATCAGCTCGCCGAGCTCGTCGAGGCGGAGCGCTGGTTCGGCGCGCTCGCGGCCGTCGCCGCACCCGAGCTCAAACGTATGAAGCGGCTCGGATTCTCCGACCGGCAGCTCGCCGCGCTCCGCAACACCACGGAGCAGGCGATTCGCGAGCAGCGTTGGGCGCTCGGGATTCACCCCGCCTACAAGACCGTGGACACGTGCGCCGGCGAGTTCCCGTCGTCGACGCCGTATCTTTACTCGTCCTACGACGAAGAGAACGAGTCCGACCCGTTCGGCGCGCAAGGCATCGTGATTCTCGGGAGCGGTCCCAACCGCATCGGCCAGGGCGTCGAGTTCGATTACTGCTGCGTGCGCGCCGGCCTCGCCTTCCGCGAGCTCGGGTTCAAGACGATCATGATCAATTCGAATCCCGAGACGGTGTCCACCGACTTCGACATCTCGGACAAACTCTACTTCGAGCCGCTCACCCTCGAAGACGTGTTGGAGATCACCCGCTGGGAGAAGCCGAAGGGTGTGGTCGTGCAATTCGGCGGCCAGACGCCGCTCCAGCTCACCAAGCCGCTCGAGGCGGCCGGCGTTCCGATTCTGGGCACGTCGCCCGACGCGATCGACATCGCCGAGGACCGTGAGCGATTTGAAGAGCTGGCCGACCGGCTCGGCGTCACGCAGCCGCCCAACGGCATCGCGCGCTCGGTGGACGAGGCCGTGGCGGTCGCGCAGCGCATCGGCTATCCGATCCTGGTGCGCCCGTCGTACGTGCTCGGCGGCCGGGCGATGGAAATCGTGTACGACGACGGCTCGCTGCGGGAGTACTTCGTGAAGGCCGCACGGGTCGCGCCCGAGCACCCGGTGCTGATCGACCATTTCCTCGAGGATGCCTTCGAGGCGGATGTGGATGCCATCGCCGACGGCACGCGCTGCGTCATCGGCGGCGTGATGCAGCACATCGAGGACGCGGGGGTGCATTCGGGCGACTCGGCCTGCGTGCTGCCGCCGTATCTGATCGGCGACCGGCAGGTGGAGGAGATGCGGCGGCATACCCAGGCTTTTGCCAAGGCCTTGGGCGTCATCGGGTTGATCAACGTGCAGTATGCCATCAAGAACGGGGTGGTATACGTGCTCGAGGTGAACCCCCGGGCCTCGCGGACCGTGCCCTTTGTCAGCAAGGCGACCGGAATCCCGCTCGCCAAGCTCGCGGCGGCGGTCATCGCCGGCCGGACCCTGGACGATTTGGGCCTTCCCGATGAGCTTCCCGTCGCCGGCGTGGCCGTGAAAGAGGCCGTCTTCCCCTTCACCAAACTGCCCGGCGTGGATACAGTGTTGGGTCCCGAGATGCGCTCCACCGGGGAGGCCATGGGCTTCGCCGACAGCTTCGGGATGGCGTTCGCCAAGGCGCAGATCGCGGCGGAAGGCAGCCTGCCCCTCGAGGGCACGATCTTCGTGACGGTGAACGACCACGATAAGCCGACCGTGCTGCCGATTGCGCGGCGCTTCCACGAGCTGGGATTCCGGATCCTGGCGACCGAGGGAACGCAGCGCTATCTGCGCGGCCGCGGCGTACCGGCGGAGCGCGTGCTGAAGGTGCACGAGGGGCGCCCGAACGCGATCGACCTCATCGTTTCGGGCGAGGTGCAGCTGTTGATCAACACGCCCCTCGGGAAGTTCACGCAGGTGGACGACTATGCCATCCGGCGCGCCGCGCTGGTGCACCGGGTGCCGTACACGACGACCATGTCCGCGGCGAGCGCCGCGTGTGATGCGATCATTGCGCTCCGCAGCCGAACCGGGAGCGTCAGGAGCTTACAGGAATGGCACGAAAGAGCGAACGGCGAAAGAACGAGCGGCGGAAGAGCGATGCCCGGAGCCCTCGGGGATCGCACGGGCCCGCGCGCGCCGGCAAGGGCGTAGCCAAGGCAGCGCCGCCGGCGACTCCCCCGGCTCCGCCCAAGATCAAGTTTCGCGGCAAGCTGCTCGAGAACGAGCCGTTGGCGCGCTACACCACGTGGCGCATCGGCGGTCCCGCCCGCTATCTCGCCCTGCCCGCCGACAGTGAGGACGTGGTCCGCGCGTTGGAGCTGGCGCGTGATCGCGGCCTCCCCTGGGTCGTGCTGGGCCTCGGATCGAACGTACTGGTCAAGGACGGCGGTTTTCCCGGCATCGTCATCCGCATGGGCAAGGGACTCGACCGCTTCGAGATGAAGGGCGCGACCGCGATCGTCGGGGCCGGCATGCCGACGCCGATTCTGGCGCGCCGGACGGCGGAGGCGGGGTTCGTCGGAGTCGAGCGCTTCGTCGGAATTCCCGGCACGGTGGGCGGCGGCATTTTCATGAACGCCGGCTGCCACGGCGCGGAATTCGCCGAGATCGTCACCGAAGTCACGGTGATGGACGCCAAGGGCAAAGTGAAGCAGCTCTCGCGCAAGCAGATCTCATTCAAGTATCGCTCGAGCAACATCGAGGGCATCGTCCTCGAAGCGAAGCTGGGCCTCGGCGAGGAGTCGCCGGCCAAGCTGAAGGAGCTGCAAGGGAAGCTGTTCCGCTGGCGCAAGGCCGGCACGCCGTTCGATCAGCCGTGCTGCGGCTCGACGTTCACGAATCCGAGCGGCAGCACCAAGACCGCGGGCACGCTCATCGACGAGTGCGGGCTCAAAGGCTTCCAGCTGGGCGGAGCGCAGGTATCCACGCTGCACGCCAACTACATCATCAACAAGGGGACGGCCACCGCGAGCGACGTGCTCAAGGTCATCGAACACGTCCGCAAGACCGTCGCCAAGAAGACCGGCGTCACGCTGGAGCTCGAGTGCAAGATCATCGGCAATTGAACTATTTCGCTCACGAGTCCAGCTACGTCGACGAGGGGGCGGTGATCGGCGCCGGCACGAAGATCTGGCATTTCTCCCACGTGATGCCCGGTGCGGTGATCGGCGAGCGCTGCAACCTCGGCCAGAACGTCGTCGTGATGCCGGGGACCAAGCTGGGGAACAACGTCAAGGTCCAGAACAACGTCTCGATCTATGAGGGCGTGGAGCTCGAGGACGACGTGTTCTGCGGCCCGTCCTGCGTCTTCACCAACGTGCTGAATCCCCGCAGCCACGTCTCGCGCAAACACGAATACCGGAAGACGCTCGTGAAGCGCGGGAGCTCGATCGGCGCCAACGCGACCATCATTTGCGGCGTCACGCTCGGTGAGTACGCGTTCATCGGCGCGGGCGCGGTCGTCACGGCGGACGTGCCGGCCTACGGCCTCATGGTGGGCGTGCCCGCGCGCCGCGTCGGCTGGATGTGCCAGTGCGGTGAGCGCCTCCATACCAGCGCGGGGCGTGCGGCGTGCGGCGTATGTGGGGCCACCTACGAGGAATCGGGCGGTGCGCTCCGGGTGACCAAACCTTCGAAGGTGCGCGCGTCATGAACGTCCCCATGCTGGATCTCGTCGCGCAGTACCAGACGATAAAGGACGACGTTGTACCCGCGATGATGAAAGTCGTCGAGACGCAGCAGTTCATCATGGGTCCTGCGATCCCGCAGCTCGAGACCGAGATCGCGCGGCTGTCGCATGCCAAGCACGGCATCGGCTGCGCGAGCGGCACCGACGCGCTGCTCTTGCCCCTCAAGGCGTTGAACCTGAAGCCCGGCGACGAGATCGTCACGACGCCGTTCACGTTCTTCGCGACGGCGGGCACGATTCACAACGCCGGCGGCACGCCGGTCTTCGTCGACATTCAGCCCGACACGTTCAACATCGATCCCGCCGCGGTGAAACGCGCGATCACGGCGCGCACCCGCGCCATCATGCCGGTCCATCTCTACGGCCAAATGGCCGACATGCTGGAGCTGATGTCGATCGCGCGCGCGCGAGGAATCAAGGTCATCGAAGACGCCGCTCAGGCGATCGGCGCGCGCCGCAAGATCGACGGCGAGTGGCGCGTGGCGGGTGAGCTGGGATGGGTCACCGGTTATTCGTTCTTCCCGAGCAAGAATCTCGGCGCCTGGGGCGACGGCGGCATGATGGTCACCTCGGACGACGCAGCGGCGGACCGGCTCAAGAAGCTCCGCCTGCACGGCGGCGCCAAGCAGTACCATCACGAAGAGGTCGGCACCAACTCGCGCCTCGACACGCTACAGGCTGCGGTGCTCCTGGCGAAACTGCCGCATCTCGCCCAGTGGTCGGCCAAGCGGCGCGAGCACGCGGCCTATTACACGAAGGCCCTGGCGGACGTCCCGGAGGTGAAGTCTCCCGTCGTGGATCCGGCGAACGAGCACATCTTCCACCAGTACACGCTGCGCGCCGAGCGGCGCGACGAGCTGCAGGCGCACCTCAAGAAGGAAGGGATCGGACACGCCGTCTACTATCCCATCCCGCTGCACCGGCAACCGTGCTTCGCGCACCTGGGATATAAGGAAGGAAGCCTGCCGGAAGCCGAGCGCGCCGCGCGCGAGGCGATCTCGCTGCCGATTTATCCGGAGCTGACCCGGGCGCAGC
>Ga0310811_10012889_pt1 | contig 10875 bp, 9 predicted proteins | sample YCmetagenome_FD_207642 | JGI IMG/M metagenome (GOLD analysis project Ga0310811, IMG submission 207642) | Soil microbial communities from experimental microcosm in Duke University, North Carolina, United States - YC | ecosystem: Engineered > Artificial ecosystem > Soil microcosm > Unclassified ...
ATCAAGCAGCAAAATTTCATTTGATGTGGCGATCACAAAAGGTTGTATCTCTACCAGCAAACTTCCGGTTGGCCTGCTTTGTAACTGATGTTCATCTTCATTAAACGGAACAAATAACTTGGTTTTGTCAACGGTAAACGTGCCTTCGCTAAGAGGAATGATCTTCATAAAATTCCAAAAATACAAATTTCAAATCCCAATCTGCTCCTCATTAAACCTGGCATTCGTGATTTCATGTTTGGAATGTCTACCTCAATACCATTTGCCTGTCGGCATCAAGCCGAATGAGTATAAAAAGCAAAACGGTGAACGTAAGAAGAGAGGTTCCTCCATAACTGATAAACGGCAATGGGATCCCGATCACAGGAGCCAGTCCGACCGTCATACCCACATTGATCACTAAATGAAAGAAATATACTGCAGCTACTCCGTATGCATAACATCGGCTGAAAACACTTCGTTGCCTTTCGGCGATCGTAACAATTCTGAACAGCAGAAGCAGGTAGATTCCAAGAAGTATGACACTGCCGGTAAAACCAAATCCTTCCCCAATGGTGTCAAAAATAAAATCCGTTCTTTGTTCGGGTACAAAACCATAACGTGTCTGGGTGCTCTTCAGCAATCCTTTCCCTGTCAGGCCTCCGCTTCCAATGGCAATCTTCGATTGCTTTACATTGTAGTCAGTGTCCTTTTTCTTTGCCGCTGGTGTTGTTTCTTTCTGATGTGCTGTAACATACTCGGACGGTATTTCCTTACCCACAGTACTATAAATGCGCTCCACCTGGTAGAGCTTTAACACATGCTTGAAGGCGAAAGGAACACCGAAGCGCTGGACGCCTACACAGACTAACCAAAGAAGGACCACGTTGAATAGAATGTATCTCCTGCGCCGGATCTGTCTCCATGCAAAAAAGATAAACAATATGGCAACCGCCGTAAGTATGAGCGCCAGTGTATTTTTTTCGACCAACAAGGTGGCTACTACTAACGCTGCTAGTGAAAAGCCGATCACAAGAATTGTTGACGGCAAACCCTCCCGGTACATGACAATAAAAAAAGAAAAATACACAAGCGCTAAACCTGTTTCGCTCTGCATTAATGTTAATGCAGCCGGGAACAAAACAATTCCGGCGGCGATTAATTGCGATCTGGTTCTTACAAATTCTGTATCTGGCCGCGAAAGGTATTTTGCTAATGCAAGACACACGCAGATCTTACAAAATTCTGCAGGTTGAAATTGAAATCCACCAAAACGAATGATCGATTCGGTTCCTTTTACACTCGAATGAAACGGAAAGACAAGCAGCAACAAAAAAATCCCGAAAGCATACCAAATATTGGCCGTTGCAGTAAAAAACTTACTGTCGGTCAGCAAAATAAAAACACCGATGATGGCTGAGGCGACAAAAAAATAAAACTGTTTGCTGTAATCAGTTTTAAAGCCAAGAAAACTCTGAACGATCGGATCTCCCTCTTTATAAGTGACGGCGAATATGGCAGTAATACCAACTGCTACTAATATTAAATAGATCCATGCCAAACTCCAATCAACCCCTTTCGATATCGTAGGATTTTTTTCGTTCATGAAGGCACAGAATGGGTTTTCTTTCTTAAATTTTTATCATCGATAATTGCCATGAACGGAATAGCCGATCTTCTTCTAGCAGGTGAAGGGGATTCTTTCTTCGGAATGAAAGGCACTTCAAACTCCTGGTAAGTATATTTATCAATGTAGCTGCTGTCTTTTGTCATTTTAAACCATTCAAAGGCACGAATCGAATCAGCTTTGAATTGTTCCCTTGTAAGATAAGAAGGCATCAGGTTAGCAGCAGCTATTCTGTCTACTTCTTTCCGCCGGTCTTCCCTCAATGAATCAGTCAGGTACTTTTCAATCAGGAGGTACGCCATCGGACCGGCCCAGGTGGCACCATATCCTCCATTTTCAATGATCACTGAAATGGCGATTTTCGGATCTTCTCTTGGTGCAAAACAAACAAACAAAGAGTGGTCTTTTAATTCGACAACTTTTTTATCGAGCACCCTTTTATTTTGAGCAGTCCCTGTTTTGGCGCAAACATTAATACCGGGAATTTTGGTAATTAATGCGGCAGTTCCTATTTCTGTAACATCCTGCATTCCGCTGATGACTGTTTCGTAAGCAACGTCAGAAATATGCGTAAGCACGTCATGCCTTTTCCTGAATTTATTTACAAGCACTGTGTCATCCTCATTTTCATCATCAATTGATTTCACGAAGTGCGGAAGATAATAATACCCTTTATTAGCAACAATACAGATAGCATTAGCGATCTGTAACGGAGTCACGAGCATTTTATCCTGGCCAATGCCCAAACCCCCACCTGTCATAGTACAGGAGTTCCATTGCCCGCGGTATTCTTTATCGTAAGCGGCAGTGTCTGGAATGTTTCCGCCATTTTCATTAGGTATGTCAACGCCCAATCTATGGCCATACCCAAAGGCATTGCAATACTCTTTCCATTTTGTTAGTCCAATTCTTGGATTATGATATTTTGGATTGTCAATAGTTTTGCGGATGGTACTGCTGAAAAAGGCATTGCAGGAGTGTGCTACCGCTAGCCGAAGGTTTGCCGCATGGCCTGCCCATTTCTCAAGACATTTAACAGGGCGTGTACATTCCAAATATGCTCCGTGACAAGGATAGCCGCTCTCAGGCGTGATCACGCCTTCATCTAATCCTATCAATGCTCCCAGTGGCTTATACGTAGAACCGGCGGGATACTGGCCTTTAATGGCGCGATTGTAAAGAGGCGTGCTTACATCCAGTAGCATTTTACTATAATTCTTTTGCTTGGACGATCCTGTCAGATCATTCGGATTGTAGTCCGGAGCGGAAGCCATTGCTAAAATGCCTCCTGTCTTTGGCTCGATCGCAACAATAGCACCTACTTTATTTGACAGTAATTTTTCTGCCAGTTGCTGAAGGTCGACATCCAGGTACGTCCTGAGATTCCTTCCCGCCACCGCCGCCGTATCAAAAATCCCATTTTGATAGTGACCCACAAGCCTGTTGAAGTTATCCTTTATCCAAAGTTCGGTTCCTTTCTGTCCGCGCAACACCCTTTCGTAATACTGTTCCAATCCTGTTCGACCAGCATAGTCACCCGATTCATAGAACCCATTCGACCTGTTAATGATCGCTGTGTCTACTTCGTTAATATAGCCGAGAATATGTGCCGCAGCATTAAATGGATACAATCGCACAGGCCGTGGCTGAAGGAAGAACCCGTTATTAAACCGCCACATATTTTCTTCCATCCTGGCATATTTCTGGGGTGTCAGCAATTCCTCAAATACAGAGGGACGAAATGCTTTATTTTTTACAATGGCAGTCCTGATTCTTTTTCTGAATTCGGCCGTATCGATCTCCATCAACTGGCAAAAATAACCTGTATCAATTGCCTTTACTTCCGATGGTGTAACCATCAGGTCATACATAAGTATGTTGTTGAGAATTGCCTTGTTCTTCCTGTCGAAAATGATACCCCTGGATGGATAAATGCGCTTGGCGAAAATGGCATTGATATCTGCCTGTCTTTTGTATTCACGGGAAACAACCTGTAAGTGGAATAACTGCGCGGTCAGCACTATGAAGGATGCTAAAAAAATTGCTCGGATAATACGGCTCCTCGATTGGTTAAACACAGGCATAGATCAGGGAAAAGAAAAATACACAGTAAGAAATTTTTATCAAAGCTACAATGCAAATTTTTTTTTACGCTATTTAAAAAAATTTTATGAAGACTTTTTACGCAGTATTTGTTCTGTAACGCGTCCTCCTTGGGAATAAAAGTTCCGTAGCTAAGATGAGCAAGAGGCTTATCCCGGTTGTGGCAACGAGTTTGATCAGGAATGTCAACAGGCTTCCGAAAGACAGCCATTCCAGCAAAAGCATGTATCCGTGATGAAATATGGTAAGTATAAGAACATATATCCCATAAGGTGTCCATCCCAGTGTTCGGGGTGAAGGTTCTCTATAGTTGAATTCGGTACTGTCTTTTGGCAGCAATAAGTTGATGACAAAAGGACGGATATAGGCAATCAGCAAACAGGCTGCCGCATGAAGGCCCGGCGTCTGGGTAAAATAGTCTAATGAAAGCCCTGTCAAAAAACCAATCACCAGCAGCCAAAACCGTGGCGTCGCAAAAGGAAGCCAGAGAATAAAGAGATAATACAAATAAGGCGTAATGAAACGATGCAGGTGGGGCACTTTAAATAAAACATACACCTGTACCATTATAAAAACAACGAAGCGAAGAATATTTTTAACGAGATCACTCATTTAGCTTTTTTTACGTCGTCAATTTTTTTACGGGTTTCCTTGTCCAGCGTTTCCTGCTCATCGGCCTGCAGATTTTCCACGACAAAAACATGCTGAAGATTTTGAAAGTTGGCAGCTGTTCTTATTTGCAATACATAAAAGCTGCTTGAATTATCTTTTACAATGGAGGCCACTCTTCCGATCATTCTTAAAGGGGGAAAGCTTAACGAGTAGGTCCCGGTCAGCACGGTATCTCCTTTGTTAATCGTATCGCTCTTTGGAATGCCTGTCATTGTCAGGTACAAAGGATTTTTCCCGTCCCAGCTTATAGTTCCCGCATTTCCACTTCGCTTCATTATAGCATTCACATTATTCTTTACGTGAAGAAGACTCATGACCTGGCTAAAGTTGTCGCTGGTATTTACAACAATCCCAACGAGGCTCAAATCAGAATTAAGGACCGCCATATTATCACGGATGCCTTGCTTCGAACCCCTGTTTATTTGTAAATAGTTCCTTTCAGAATTTACCGAATTGCTCACCACGTCTGCATCACGCCACACATAACGACGCCGATGACCGAGGGTGTCATATGGTATAGTGTCCTGGACAAACTGTGCGGCTGTGTCAGGATTTAAAAAATTAGTCTTTAATAAATTGATCAATGAATCATTTACATGATGGATACGATCGCTCTCCTGTTTAAGGTGAAAATACTGATCAACGTTCGCATACTTGGAATTCATCCAACCTGTTAATTCATTCGCAACACCCAAACCAACAGCATGATGATATTTATTATACCGGAATAAGAATGATAACGCTAAGACCTGGAATCCCAGGAAGGCAAAAAAAGTGAAATAGCGACCAATGAAAAGAAATATGTTACGCATACTCCTGTCCCCTAAAGGGGAACTTAGATTTTATAGTTTTATTGTGAGCAGTTCGTTTAAAGCTTGTGAAAATATTACCAAAAGAAATCTGTATTTGTTGATTAGAATTACCGAACCTTGAAGTGAGTGACCCCGATGGATCGGGGCAGGCTACACCCGAAGTTGAAGGTAGTAACGCTGTTGACTTCATAATCAAAATCCACTCCGGGATACGCAACAAAATATTAAAGTTTGATCGACTTAAGTTTCTCTGCCTTCAGCGGAGAACAGGAGCTTTATCTCATCACAAACGGATACCTGTCATAATTTTTAAGAGCAATACCGGTACCCCTCACCACACTTTTTAGAGGATCATCTGCTACGTGTACAGGCAATTTGATTTTTTGACTTAATCTTTTATCCAGTCCACGCAAGAGTGCGCCCCCCCCTGTGAGATAGAGGCCGCGCCTGTAGATGTCAGCGGCTAATTCAGGTGGTGTTTGTTCCAGGGCTTTTAAAATAGCTTCTTCGATTTTGAAAATGCTCTTATCAAGAGCTTCAGCAATTTCCTGGAAACTCACCATGATCTGCTTTGGAATACCCGTTACAAGATCGCGACCGTTGACCGGAATGTCATCTGGTGGGCTATCCAGATCTTTCATGGCCGCGCCTATTTGAATCTTTATTTGTTCAGCAGTACGTTCACCGATCAATAAGCTATGGTACCTGCGCAACGCTTCCATAATATCCGCTGTAAATTCATCACCTGCAATACGGATTGATTGATCACAAACGATACCTGCCAGCGCAATCACTGTGATGCCGGTCGTACCACCCCCTATATCAATAATCATATTACCGACGGGTTCTTCTACATCGATTCCGATACCCAGTGCGGCAGCCATTGGTTCATGGATAAGATATACTTCTTTGGCACCTGCCTGCTCAGCACTGTCGCGAACAGCTCTCTTTTCTACTTCGGTGATTGAGGATGGGATACAGATCATCATTCGCCAGCTTGGCGGAAAAAGAGGTTTTTTGGGATAGATCATTTTGATCATTTCCCGGATCATCAGTTCTGCAGCATTAAAATCAGCAATTACACCATCCTTTAATGGTCTTACAGTACGGATGCTTTCATGCGTTTTTTCATGCATCATCAAGGCTCTCTTGCCAACTGCCAGTACATTTTTTGGATTGTTGCGGTCCAGAGCCACAATGCTGGGTTCATTCACCACTACCTCGTCATTATGTATAATAAGAGTATTTGCCGTGCCCAGGTCGATCGCGATTTCTTGAGTAAACCAGTTAAAAAGTCCCATTTATGCTATTGGATTTAATGGGTGCAAAGTACGAGTAAATAATTTGAATTAACAAAGAGGAACTCTTCCTGTCCCTGATGATTTTCACTTACTTGTATTGCACGATTCTTTCAACAATTTGCTTAGCCGGATTTTCGCCGATCGATTTGAAATCACTCAGGTCCTTTGATTTTTATTCACATTTTTCACGTTTAAACAATCGATAAAAAAACAAGACCTTTTTGATTTTGGCATGGTAATGGAAAGCTATAACGGGTATCTATGAAAGCACTGAAAGTTTAGCGATCCGTACACCTTCATCATAAATCAACATATATATTTCTATCTATCAGCAAAGAAAGGCGGTCCTGTATGGGATCGCTTTCTTTTATTCTTATTTTCCTATCCTGAACCTCGCTTTAAAAATTTTCTTATAGCTTTCAGTTAAACGCTTTAAAATGAGAAATATTTTAGCTTTCGTTGCAATTTTCCAGTTTCTGGGCCTTATTGCCACTGGCCAGGATATGGATAAGATCAGGAAAGATTTCGAAGACAAATTAAGGGATACGACTGTTCAATATGGACACAATAAGTCCAAAGGAAAATTTTACAACATCCGCGGTTTTAAAATGTATGCGGAAATCTATGGGCAAGGTGCACCGCTACTTATCATTCATGGCAATGGAGGTTCAATAAGAGATTTTATCTACCAGATCCCGTATTTTGAAAAGAAATACAAAGTAATTGTTGCGGATAGCCGGGCACAGGGAAATTCGGCGGATAGCGGCGACAGCCTGAGCTATGAGATGATGGCTGACGATTATGCTGCTCTTCTCGATGCCATGAAAATTGATTCAGCTTATGTGATTGGGTGGAGCGACGGTGGTATTAACACGCTGCTCCTTGCCATTCGTCATCCTGAAAAAGTAAAGAAGTTAGCATCCACAGGGGCCAATCTCGTTCCGGACACCACTGCAGTTCCCAAAGAAGTATGGGACATTGCACTGCCAACCTATGAAGCTCTGAAGGCAAAAACGGCAAAGACGCCGGATGAAATGAAAGAGTATAAACTCATGCGGTTATTAGCAGAACAACCTCACATTCCCTTAAGCGATTTGCAAAAAATCTCGTGCCCATCATTGATCATTGGTGGTGATCATGATGTGATCAAAGAAGAACACACAACGCTTATTTATAAAAATATTCCCAGGGCTTACCTATGGATACTTCCCGGCTCGGGTCATAGCACGCCAATAATTTATAAAGATGATTTCAACAAAGTGGTGGATAGATTTTTCTCCACTCCATACAGGGTTATATCGGGAGAAGGAAGGTTTTTTTGAACGATTCCTGATCAGATAGAACCAAATTTTTTTTGTATACGTCGTCCTCTTCGTCTTCTTTGTGCACTTTTGCGACTTTCTTCCTGAACAATATGGTCATAACGGTCACAAATTCCCGATAGCTATCGGGCAACAACGGACACAAAAAAAACCACAAATCCTTTTCAGGAAGCCACAAATCCCAATCTCTTTTCTAACTCTGACGGCAATAGCGGAAGCTTTCTCCTTTCGATCAGAAAGCTATTAAGCTGCGCAATTTCTTTGAAAATATAGTGCCTGTCTGCGGCTGCTTTCAAATAGTTTTTGCCACTACTGCCGCCGGTTCCTATTCTTGTTCCGATCATTCTATGTACCATGTTCATGTGCCTGTATCGCCATGAACTGAGTTGTTCGTCAATTTCCAGCAATGCATTTAGTAATTGAAACGGTAATTGCAAAAGAGGATAACCCCTGTATAACATAATGAACAAGGCAGCGCGGCAAGCCCCCGGAGACAAGGAACGGTGAGGCCTGGCTGTTCCCGTTTCATTATCACCAAAAAATATTTCATCAAACGATGAAAGATTGTCTCTTTCTACCTCGGCCAGGCTTTCCTGGTAGCGATCCCTGTAGCCATCCCAAAAATTTCCATTTTCTTCTCTCAGGTACGCTGGCGCTAACGGCATTCTTTCCAGCCATGCATTCACTAACTCCAGCAGTGATCTTTCCGATTCAGCCTTTCTAATTATTTCAATTTGTTCCGCACGCAACTTTGAAATATAATATTCCTGGCCATAGCGGGCCTCATATTTCAATCCCAGTTTTGCCTCCAGTTCCTTGAACTGCCAGCTTTGAAAACCTGACGCAGGGCGGAGCATATCGCGAAAGTCAAGAAAATCCATCGGCGTCATTGTTTCAAGGATATCGATCTGGTGAACCAACACCCGTAAAACGATTACCATGCGGTTGAGCCGGTGAACAACGGTCTGTAATTCCGGTGAATTATCATTCATGGCCGGCTTTTTCATTATATGCAAAATGGAATCTATCTCGTGATGAAGTTGCTTAAACCACAACTCATACGTTTGATGAATGATAATGAAAAGCATTTCATCATGGGCCGGTAAATTTTGTTGAATGCTTTCGGGGTTCTGCGCATTCAGTATCTTATCTAACTGCAAGTAATCATTATAATGCATTTCCCCGGCCATAGAAGATATACACAAATGTAGAGTGGAAATTAATTATTTGCCGATAGCCCTTTTTGATTGAAACTCGTACCCGATATCTGTCCGATAATACATGCCTTCAAAACTGATATCTTCCAGCATGAGTATTGAATTTTCTACAGCTTCGCGAATATTCCTTCCATAAGAAGTCGCACACAATACCCGGCCTCCATTGGTTACGATCCCGCCGTCAATTTCCTGCGTGCCCGCGTGAAAAATGAAGGAGTCCTTATCATCCTTCTTCTTCAAACCTTTTATCTCAAATCCTTTTTCGTAAGAGCCGGGATAACCTCTGCTAACTGCCATTACCGTCACCGCACAACGTTCATCCACTCTCAACTTTACTGTGTCCAATTCCTTTTGAGTGGCAGCAACAAACAAGCCCACGAGGTCCGTCTCGAGTCTCGGAATCACAACCTCTGTTTCCGGATCACCCATCCTGCAATTATATTCAATTACGTAGGGATTACCGTCTACACTGATCAAACCAAAAAATAAAAAACCTGTATACTCAATTCCTTCTTTGTCCAAACCGGCAATGGTCGGCTTAATGATTCTTTCTTCTACTTTGTGCATAAAACCGGGAGTTGCAAACGGAACGGGGCTAACCGCACCCATACCCCCCGTATTTAGCCCTGTATCACCTTCACCAATTCTTTTGTAATCCTTGGCTTCAGGCAGGAGTAAATAATTTTTCCCATCAGTCAGTGCAAACACACTGAGTTCGATTCCGTCTAAAAATTCTTCCACCACCACCTTCTTACTTGCGTCACCAAATTTTGAATGCTGGATCATCAATTCGAATTCGGAAACCGCTTCAACATGCGATTGACAAATGATAACGCCTTTGCCCGCGGCCAACCCATCAGCTTTTAAAACAACAGGCAGTGGATGTTCATTTACATAATGTACTCCATCTTCAAAATTTGAAGAATCAAATTCACGGTACTTTGCAGTAGGAATATTGTGCCGCCCCATGAACGATTTTGCAAAAGCCTTGCTCCCCTCTAACTGAGCACCGTTTTTGGAAGGACCTATAAAATAAATTTTTGCTAAGTCGTCATCAGCTTTGAAATAATCGTACAAACCATTTACCAATGGTTCTTCAGGACCCACAACGACCATTTCAATCTTTTCATCAAGACAAAATTTTTTGACAGCATCAAAGTCCCTGATGTCAAGAGAAACATTTTTTCCGCATTGAGCTGTACCGGGGTTACCCGGAGCAATATAGAGTGGATTTGCCCAGACGCTTTGGTTTATTTTCCAGGCCAGAGCGTGTTCTCTTCCTCCCGAGCCTAATAACAGGATACGCATTTTACAGGGATTAAGTTCAAATGCGAATATCGTTTCTTTTGTTCAAAGAAATTATCGTTTTCCTGCAACAAATCATTTTTGTGTATTTTGGACAATTAAAACATCTCTGATCAGTAAATAAAAACGATTGTATGAGCCAACCTGTTTCTATCAGTCAGACGGTTAAAGAAGGAAAACACCCGAGAGGATTATATGTTCTTTTTTTTACGGAAATGTGGGAGCGATTTGGGTATTACCTGATGATCGGAATATTTTATTTGTACCTCACCGATACGGTTGGTCATGGCGGCAGAGGTTTAGATACGGCGCCGGCAGTCAGCATCGTTGGTACTTACGTCGCTTTAATTTACTTAACCCCATTTATTGGAGGGCTGATCGCCGACAGGTATTTGGGTTATATAAAATCAATTTTTCTTGGTGGTGCTTTGCTTGCACTGGGTTATTTTTTAATTGCATTGAATGGAAGTGACCTGGTGATGTACGCGGGTTTGTTTTCGGCAATAGTGGGAAACGGTTTTTTCAAACCAAACATCA
>Ga0310811_10012891_pt1 | contig 10874 bp, 5 predicted proteins | sample YCmetagenome_FD_207642 | JGI IMG/M metagenome (GOLD analysis project Ga0310811, IMG submission 207642) | Soil microbial communities from experimental microcosm in Duke University, North Carolina, United States - YC | ecosystem: Engineered > Artificial ecosystem > Soil microcosm > Unclassified ...
TTACCGTGGAGACATGAGCACGGAGCTAGGCGAGTTCCTGCGCAGCCGGCGGGCCCGGCTGTCGCCTGACGGGCTCGGGCTGCCCCAGTACGGCCGCCGCCGGGTTCCCGGCCTGCGCCGCGAGGAGGTCGCCCAGCTCGCAGGGGTGAGCGCGGATTACTACATGCGCCTTGAGCAGGGCCGCAACCCGCACGTCTCCGACCAGGTCCTCGACGCGATCGCCCGGGCACTGCGGCTCACCGAGACCGAGCGCGCGCACCTGTACGCTCTCGCCCGGCCAAACCACCGCCAGCCCGCGTCGCCGCACGCCCCGGTCCGGCGCAGCCTCCAGGCGGTGCTCGACGGCATGGGCAGCAACCCGGCGATCATCGTCGACTACACCACCACCATCCTCGCCGCTAACGCACTCGCCCAGACGGTTTTCAGCATCGGCCCCGGTGGGCGGGGCAGGGACCGGGCCCGGAACTTCTTCCTCGAACCCGCCGCCAGGGATTTCTTCCCGCGCTGGGAGGAGGACGCGGTCTCGCTCGTCGCCGAGTTGCGCGTCCAGGCGGCTAAGCGGCCGGACGATCCCCGGCTGACGGCACTAATAGGCGAGCTGAGCATCAAGAGCGCCGAGTTCCGCGCCCTGTGGGCGAAGCACCCGGTCAAGGACAAGACCCACGGGGAGAAAGTCATCAACCACCCGCTCGCCGGCGAGCTTGTCCTCGCTTACGACCGGATGACCCTGCCCGGCACTGAGGACGCCTTCCTGTACGCCTACACCGCCGAGCCCGGCAGCCCTACGGCCGAGCGGCTTGCCCTGCTCGCCAGTTGGGGCACAGACGCGCCCAGCACTGGAGAGCCCAGCGCCCTGCCGGATACCAGCCCGCGCGCCGTCGCCCCCGACTAGCGTCTTAGGGCCACTTAGCGTCGTCCGCCCGCCCGATTCGCGGCCTTTGAGGAGCGCTAAGTGGCCCTAAGCTGGAACGCGGACAGGTGCCGCCAGGCGCCTCCATGCCTGCGACGGCTTTCGAGATATGGCGCGAGGCGGAAATTGGCTATCTTCCCGGAATAGCGGGTCGCTAGGCTGGACTCATGCCGGCCCAAGCGCCCGACGGGGAGGCCCGCGAATTCGCCGCTGCCTTCCGTTCCTTTCTTGAGTGGATCCACCGCGCGGACAGCGACGGCAGGGTCAACGAAGCCGCCAGCCTCGTCGCGGACTTCCTCGGCCCCGACGGCTTGGAGCACTCCGTCGTCAGCCGTGACCTGCCGGTGTTCGAGCACGTTAACCTGCAGACCGCGCTCAACGCGTGGTCGGTGGAGCCGGGCCGCACCGTAGACGTCCGTGGCCTCCTGGTGCCGCCGCACTACATGCTGCAGTTGCAGCAGGTCGTCAGTGGCGAGGGGCTGCCTGAGCTGCGGCTGATAGCACCGACGCTTGTCGACCTCCCCAACGGTCCCGACTCGACCCTGGGCTGCCTCAAGCTGGCGTTGCTGCTCGTCACCGACACCCGGGGCCGCTACGTTCTCATGGTCCAGGCGCCGAATGAGCACCACCCGGGCCTCGACGTCGAGATAGCGGGCCTGCCGGTCGCGGCGGCCCAGGCCGTGCTGACCGAGCTTGACCAGCTGCGTTCCAGGCTCAACGTCTACCGAGGACACCTGCTTGACGTGGCGCTTAACCCGATGGGCGGCGTCATCCTCACCTTCGCCGTCCCGTCGGGCCTGCGCCGTGAGGACGTGGTGCTGCCGGAATCCGTGCTGTCGCGGGCGGAACGGCATGCGCTCGGCGTCGCCGCGCACCGGAAGGCGCTGCTCGCCGTCGGCCAGCACCTTAAGCGAGGCTTGCTGCTCTACGGCCCCCCGGGCACCGGCAAGACGCACACGACCCGGTACCTGGTTGGCCAGATGACCGGCTACACGCGGCTGATCCTGACCGGCCGCGCCCTGGTCGGCGTCGGCCAGGTCACCGAGCTGGCGCGCGACCTGCAGCCCTCCGTTGTCGTCCTTGAGGACGTCGACCTGGTCGCGGAGGACCGCTCTATGGGGCCGCGGTCGAGCCCGGTGCTGTTCGAACTGCTCGACGCCATGGACGGCGCGGCACCCGACGCCGACCTGCTGTTCCTGCTGACGACCAACCGCGCTGACCTCCTGGAGCCCGCCCTGGCCGCGCGCCCCGGCCGCGTCGACGTGGCGGTGGAGATCGAATTGCCGGACGCCACCGCCCGCGAGCGCCTGCTGGCGCTCTACGGCCGGGGTGTGCCGCTGACCCTGACTGAGGAGGACGTCGCGGCGGCGGTGGAGCGCACCGATGGCGCGACTGCGTCCTTCATCAAGGAACTGATCCGGCGCAGCGTGCTCGAAGCCCTGCACGATCGCCTGCGGTCGGCCGGCGAGACGGTGCCAGATGAGGCGGGGCCAGCTGACACGACCACGCCGCCGGTGACCGGCGCGCACCTGGCCCGCGCGCTTGACGACCTCCTCGACTCCGCCCAGGGCGTGACGCGCACGCTGCTCGGCGTGGGCGTTGACCCCACCACTCTTCCGGCGGGCGGGGCACTGGGCGCGGGCCCGACTGGGGTCATCATGCGCCGCGGGGCGGTGGCCCACCGAACCTTCTTCTACGGCCGCTGACCCCGAGGCGTGTTCCACCTCGTTCTGTTACTGTTCACCGCTGGCGGGTAGCGGATCTAGTCATCGCGTTATATCGTGAATTGGGAAGACGAAGGAGGTAGCGGCATGCGAGGCATCGCGAAGCTGCTTTTCGGTGAAGACGCAGGCAAGGTGCTGGACATGTTCAGCGGCGGCAGCGACGGCGACGGGTTCGGCCTGGCCGAGCAGGCGCGCCGTTCCGGCGAGTGGTGCGGCACCACCCCCGGCCGCGGCCCGGCCGCCCGCGCCGCCGCCAGGAGCGCGGCGGGCGGCCCGCGCCGCGTGCAGCGCCAGATCACCATCCGCTGGTAACCGAGCGAGTACCCCGGCTGATAACAGCAAGAGGCGCGCGAGCGCAACCAACGGGTTACCCGCCCCGCTGGCTCCGCAGGGGGCGGGAACGCGGAGCACGCCTCCGTTCTGAACGATCATGATTTACCTGACGGACTCCAGCACGCGGACTGGCGGGGCCGGCGGCGTGGACCGGCCCCAGCCGGCGACCAGCAGGTAGAGCGCCGGGACCACGAACAGGTTGAGCAGCGTGGAAGTCACCAGGCCGCCGAGGATGACGATCGCCATCGGGTACTCGATCTCCTGACCCGGCTGGTCCCCGTAGATGATGAGCGGGACGAGCGCGAGCGCGGTGGCGAGCGCGGTCATCAGGATGGGGGAGAGCCGCTCGCCCGCGCCGCGGATGACGAGGTCGCGGCCGAACGGCACGCCCTCGACTTCTTCCAGGTGCCTGAAGTGCGCGATCATCAGGATGCCGTTGCGCGCCGCGATGCCGAGCACGGTGAAGAAGCCGACGAGCGCGCCGAGCGTGATCGTGCCGAGCACGCCCCAGGCGGCCAGGATCCCGCCGACCAGGGCCATGGGCAGCGTGATCATCAGCATGCCCGCCAGCCGCCAGGACCGGAACGCGGCCTGCAGCAGCAGCAGGATCACGACCAGCGCGCCCAGGCCCAGCCACTCCAGGCGCTGCTGCGCCGATGCCCGCTCGACGGCCTCCCCGTGGAGGGAGGCGGTGTAGCCGGCCGGGAGCTTGAGGGTCTTCAGCAGGTCCTGCACCTCGCCTGACGCGGTGCCCAGGTCGGTGCCTGAGATGTCGGCGTCCACCTCCTGCATCCGGTTGCCCTGGTCGCGGATGATCTGGCTGGGCGTGGGCACGATGGAGACCTTGGCGACCTTGCCGAGGGCCACCTGCCCGCCGCTGGCCGTGTCGATCGGCAGGTTCTGCAGCGCGGTGACGCTGTCGCGGCTGGATGGCGTGGTCCACGCGCTGACCAGGACCAGTTCGTCGTTGTAGGCGAGCTCCGACATCGGCTCGCTGGCCATCATGATCGCGGCCTCGCGGCGCACGTCGCCGGGTGTGAGCCCGTACTTGCTCGCGGCGGCGGTGTTGACGGTGACGTCGGCCTGCGGGATGAACTCAAGCGGGGCGGGCTGCACGTCCTCAAGGCCGTGCAGCCTGGCCATCTTCGCCGACAGCTCGTTGCCGAGCGAGGCTAGCGTGCCGATGTCGGGGCCCTCGATGTAAACGGCGAGGTCCTCGGTGGTGCCGTTGGTGAGCACCTCGTCGATGCGCTCGTGCAGGTAGGTCTGCACGTCGCTGAACGCGCCGGGGAAGGAGTCGGCGATGTTCCGCAGGTCGGTCACGGTCGCGTCGTAGTTCGTGCCCTGTTTCAGCGACAGCCACGTCTCGGAGAAGTTGACGCCCGAGACCTCCTCGCCGAGCAGCGCCTGGCCGACGTGACTGCCCGCCGTGCGGACGCCCGGGACGGCGAGCACCTGCTTCTGCAGGGCGGACACCATCCGGTCCTGCTCGGTCACCGACGTACCTGGCTTCGTCACGAAGTGCATGAGGAAGTCCGGTTCCTTGAACGTCGGGAACAGGTCCTCGCCGAGGTGCGGGTAGGCGAACCCGCCGACCAGCGCCAGGATGACGACCGCGCCGAACCCGTACGCGGGAGCGCGCAGCGTCCGCGACAGCAGCCAGCGGTACCCGCGCTTCGCGGAACGGACCACCGGCGGCTCCGCCTCCTTGAGCCTGGCGTCGCGCAGCAGGATATAGCCGAGGGCCGGCGTCACCGTGAGCGCGACCGCCATGGAGGCGAGCACCGCAAGCCCGTAGGCGAGCGCCAAGGGCTCGAAGAACGCGCCGGTGAGCCCGCCGACGAGCATGACGGGGATCACCGCGATGATGTTGATCAGCGTCGCGAAGAAGATCGCGACCCGCACCTCGAGCGACGCGGCCAGCACGACGTGGAACGGCGTGATGTGCCGCCCGCTCGCGCGCCACGCGCGCAGCCGCCGGACGATGTTCTCCATGTCGATGATCGCGTCGTCGACGACGACGCCGACCGCGACCGCGAACCCGGCCAGGATCATCGTGTTGATCGTGGTGCCGATCGCGGCGAGGACGACCAGCGCCGCCGCCAGGGACAGCGGGATCGCCAGCAGCGACACCAGCGCCGCCCGCCACTGGAACAGGAACATCACCAGCACGAACACGACGAGGATGCAGCCGAGCAGCACCGACTGGGACAGGTTGTGGATGGCGATCTCGATGAAGCTGGCCTGGCGGAAGATCTGGTTGTTGATCTGCACGCCGGGCAAGGACGGAGCCATGGCGGTGAGGACCTTGTCGATCCCGTTTGTGACGTCGATGGTGTTCGCGCCGGGGAACTTCTCGACGACGAGCATGAGGCCGGGGCCGCCGTTGATCACCGCGTCGCCGATCAGCGGCGGGTATCCCCAGGTGACGTTGGCGACACCGCCGAGGCCGACGGACTTGCCCGACCGCACGGGAACCGGAACCATGGCCAGCTGCTGCGGCGTGGTGATGGGCTGGATGTTGTGCACGTCAACTTGCTGGTTGGCGGCCTGTACCAGGCCGAGCGACCCGACCGCCGCGCCCGTCGTGAACTTGACCTCGGCCGCGTCCACCGCGTTGGCGGCGGCGGTCATGATGTCGTCCATGGCGATGCGGTTCTTGGCCATCCTCGCCGGGTCGGCCTCGACCATGAGCTGCTTGGGCTTCTCACCCCAGATCGCGACGTTCGCGACGCCCGGCACGTCCATCAGCCGGGGACGCAGCTGCCACTGCGCCGCCATTGACAGGTCCGTCAGCGAGACTGTCTTCGACGTGAGCCCGATCTGCATCACCCGGCTGGTGGCGGACACGATCGGGTACATCTGCGGCACGTCGCACCAGGACGGCAGCGTGCGCGCGGTCGCCTGGATGCGCTCCTGGACCAGCTGCCTGGCGTGCAGCACGTCCGTGCCCTTGCTGAAGTACAGCCAGATCGCCGACAGCTGCGGCTCGGAGGACGACCGGATGTCGTAGACGCCGGGCACGCCGTGCAGCGCCGCCTCGAGCGGCACCGTGGTCAGCGACTCGATCTGGGACGGGGAAAGTCCCAGGCAGTTAGTCTGGATCTCCACGGAGACCGGGGCGAACTCCGGGAACGCGTCAAGCTTCTGCGACCCGGCCAGGGTCACGCCGAAGTACAGCAGCGCGATGGCAAGGCCGGCCACCAGGTACCGGAACCGCAGGCTGGTCGCGACGATCCACCGCATAGCGCCTGCCTCCCCTTAGTCGAAGCTCCGCTCAGGTTTCCTCGCCGACGCCGTTCTGCACGCCGAGGAGCTCTTCGGCCCCCTGGGTGACGACGGCGGCGTTCGGTGGCAGGCTGCCTGCCTTGATGTAGACCGTGCCCCCGGTGATCGCCGTCACGGGCACGAGGTAGCGGGTGTAGGTGAGCGTGCCGGTGGCCACGTACACCGCCGGGTCTCCGCCCGGCTCGTACACGAGCGCGTCGTACGGCACCGCGACCCGGCCATTCGATACGGTCGCGTGCCCGGTACGCAGCGCGATCCGCTGCGCGCCGAGCGGCGTCAGCACGACGCTCATCCCGTGGGCGGTCCGCTGCAGGTGCGCGGTCGGCGGCGGCGCGGCGCTGTTGCTGCTGGTGCTTGAGCAGCCCGCCGCCGTCCCTGCGAGCGCCGCCGCGGCGGCGCAGGCCAGCGCCGCTCTCGCGGCTCGCCGGTTCACGTTTCCCCCCGGAGTCCGCCCGCCTCGGGCGGCCGCGGGCCGTCCGGCGGATCTGTCCCTGGGGGCGGCGGTCGGTCACGGGGAACTCCACCGGGATCCCGAACGGCCGCTTGTTCCACGCCCGCCCCCACTGAAGCCCCGTGGGGGCCGAGCGGCTCGGCGGGCTGGCGCGCGGACGGCACGGGAACCCCGTCGACGGCGGGCTGGCCCGCCATGGCGATCTCGGCCAGGGTGTCAGTCGGCGCCGCCGTCAGCGCGGGCCCGAACAAGCGGGTGATCACCGGCAGCACGACCAGGCAGACAAGCGCGGTGGTGGCCAGGCCGCCGAGGATGACCGCGGCCGCTGTGTGCAGCAGCTCCATGCCAGGCACATCTCCCATCACAATGAACGGCACCAGCGTCACGGCGATGACTCCTACTGGCACCGCGACCTGCGCCGGCGACCCGTAGCCGGTCCCGGCGTCCAGGGCGCCGGTCGCCCCGGCGCGCAGCCGCGCGGCCACCCCGATGACGAGCCGCACAGCGAGCGCGAAGACCGCAAGCAGCCCCGCCGCCGCGGCGAGGGTGCCCTGCTGCCCAGTGGCGAAGGTGACGAGGACCGCCCCGGACAGGCAGGCGGGCAGCAGCAGGAAGCTCGCGAACCCGAGCCGCCAGCTGCCGGTGATGGCCTGCCCGATCAGCAGGATCGCGACCAGGGCGGCGGTCACGTAGCCGATGAACGCGATGCGCGACGTGCCGCCGGAACCGCCGTTCGGCGACAGCAGGTTGCCCGCCGCGGTACCTGCCAGGACGTTGCCATGCTGGGTCGGGGACACCAGCTCGGCGTGGTAGTCGGCCGGGAACGTCAGGCCGGCCAGCTTCGCCGCGATGGCCTGGCGCACCGAGCCCGCCAAGCCGCCGGAGACGGTCGCGGTCACGTCCGCGTACTGGGACATGGCCTCCTGCGGGATGTCGGACGGCTGCGGCTGCACCGCGACGGTGGCGACGTGGCCGAGCCGCACGTGCCCGCCGTTGGCCGTGTCGAGCAGCAGGTTGTCGATGCTGGTGAGGCTGCTGCGCGTCGCGGGGAGGCCCCAGACGACCACGTCGAAGACCTCCTGGTTCTGGAAGTAGTTGCCGACGGTCAGCCCGGACAGCAGCGTGCCGGCCTCGCGGCGGACGTCGCCGGGAGAGATGCCGTCCCTGGCCGCGGCGTCCACCTTGACGTCGATGTTGATCGTCGGCTGCGTGACCGGCGTGCTCACGGCCGTGCCGGTGACGCCGGGGACGCCGGCGACGGTGCCGGACAGCTGCCCGGCCACCTTGGCCAGTTCCGCGCCGTTCACACCGTAGACCCGGGTCACCACCTTGCTGGACCCGCTGGTGAGCACCCCGGTCATGCTGTCGGCCTCGTAAGTGCTGACCGTCCCGGTCAGGCCGGGGGTGCCGTCGGCGATGGCGCTGATCTGCGCGCTGGCCTGGCCGTAGTTCGCACCGGGGCGCAGGGTGATCCACAGCTGGCCGGTATTGACGTTCTCCACCTGGTCGGAGTTGGTGGCCCGGCCGAGGGTCGCGCCGACGGACTGCACCGACGGCAGGGTGCGCAGCTCACTGGTGACGAGGCTGGTCATCCGGCTCATCTCGGTGAGCGACGCGCCGGGCGCGCCGGACAGCCGCATCACCAGGGAGCGGTCGGCGAACTGCGGCTGGCCCGCGTGCACCAACGGCAGCGCCGCCAGGGCCGCGATGCCCGCGGCCGCGGTGAGCCCGAGGCCGGCGGTCGCGAGGCCCGGCGCCGCGGCGATCCGCGCGATCCCCCGCCCGTAGGCCGCTCCCGCCCGGGCGCCCCATCCGGTGAACCCGGTCGCGGGCCGCCCGGCGGCGCTGGCGGCGTGGGCTCCGGCGGGCGGGTGGGACCGCTGCGGCCCGGCCCCCATGACGAGGACGGCGAGGGCCGGGGTGACGGTGACCGCGACGATCATCGAGACCACGATGCCGAGCGCGAAGGCGACGGCCATCGGCCGCAGGAACGTCGCGGTCAGCCCGGTGGCGATAAGGAGCGGCACGACGCAGGCCAGGGCGGCCACGCCGGCCCCGATGAGCGCGCCGCGCAGTTCCCCGCAGGCGCCCGCGACAACGCGCGCGGCCCGGGCGGCGCGGTTCTCGCCGGCCCCGTTCCCGGCAGCTCCTTTCCCGGCGGCTCCGTTCCCGCTGGCGCTGGCCCCGTTCTGGACGGCACCGCCAGTTCCCGCCGCGGCCGCTCTGCTGGCGGCGTTCGCCCGCAGGCGGGACCTGATCGCCTGCGCGGAGCCCGCCGCCTCGGTGACCACGAAGCCGAGCGCGAGGAGCAGGCCGAGCGTGACGAGCGCGTTGAACGTGTAGCCGAGGAGCGAGACGAGCGCCGTGGCGGCGACGAACGACAGCGCGATGCCGGCCAGGGCAGCGAACGCCAGCCGCAGCGACAGCAGCAGGGCGAGCAGCGCGACCGCCATGAGGATGCCGCCGATGAGCAGCGCGGTGCGCAGGTTGCCAAGCGAGGAGTTCAGATAAGTGTCCTCGCGGAACAGCGAGGTGGTGAAGGCGATCTGCGGCAGTCCCGTCTTCAGGTTGGCGACCGCTGCGTCAATCTCGTGGCTGACGGTCAGCACGCTCGCCCCTGGTGCCTTCTGCACGACGAGCACCAGCGCGGGGGCCCCGTTCTGCTGGCCGGCCCCGGCCAGCGGCGGGCTGCCCTGCACCATCGTCGCGACGTCGCCGAGGCTGATCCCGCTGGCGTTGGCCACCGGCAGCCCCGCCATGTTCTGCGGCGTGCCGAAGGGGAGGACCGGCTGGATGGTCATCCGCTGCAGCATGTCCTCGATGAACCCGGCCGTGCCGGGGGTGTTCCCCTGCAAGTAGGACAGGGGAGACGTGAGCTGGGCGTCGCCGGCCGTCTGGATGATCTGGTCGAGCGTCACGTGCTTGCGGATGAGCTGCGACGGGTTGACGAGCACTTGCAGCTGCCGGTCCGCCTGGCCGAACGTGGACACGTTGCTCACCCCGGCCAGGCTGAGCAGCTTGGGCACGATCACCCAGCGGGCCGCCACCGACATGTCGATGTCGGAGAGCTGCTTAGACGTGAGCCCGACGAGCATCACGTCGCTCGTGGACGAGACCGGCTGCACCATGACCGGCGGCTTGGACACGTTCGGCAGCACGAACGCGCCGGTGAGCCGCTCCTGGACCAGCTGCCGCGCCGTGTACAGGTTGGTGCCCGGCGCGAAGTGCAGTTCGATGTCCGACAGGCCCTCGATGGAGTCGCTGGTCACGTCCGTGACGTCGAGCACGCCTTCGAGGAGGTTCTTCTCCAACGGCGTGGTGACCAGGGACTCGACCTCGGGCGCGGACAGCCCGGCGGCCTCGGTCTGGATGTCCACCGTGACCGGGGACGTTTCGGGAAGTACGTCGGTCGGCATGCGGGACAGCTGCATGATCCCCACGACCATGACCACCGCGGCGAGCGCGATCACGAGCAGCCGGTACCGGATGCAAGCATCGATGACTGAGCGCAAATCGGCCACCCCCCGCGTTGGCGCTTCGTCACTGTCTGCAGCGTCACTCACGGTAACGCAATTGTTACGTAAAGTCAGAAATACACTATGGGTTCGCTCTTAAAGACTCCTAGAGACGATTAGAATTTTGAAACGTCGAATCTCCTTGCGGTAGCGGCGTTCTGCGCTGGTAAATTACGTTGTGTAATCGGCTGTTGAGAAATGTCTCGATCCGGGAAGTTACCGCTTGTCCGATATGCCAGTTACAGCAACGCCCCTCTCCCTCCCGTCTAAGTAGCCCCGCTGGCAACGTGAGTCACAGCAGCAACGTGGTTTCATTCCCGATGGAGAAAAGCGCTTCTTTAACGCCAGATGTCCCTTGTGTGAGCGGGACGTTGCGGGGTATGCCAGAGGCGGACCTGAGAGCCAAGCCCGGACCCGGCAGCGGCGGCCCGGGCGGCACCCCGCCGAAGGAGCCGGTTATGGACGTTGAGGTCATTGTCGAAACCCCGCAAGGGTCGCGTAACAAGTACAAGGTCGACCACAAGAGCGGGCGCATCCGGCTGGACCGGATGCTGTTCACCTCAACGGTCTATCCCTTGGACTACGGCGAGATCCCCGGCACCCTCGCGGAGGACGGCGACCCGCTGGACATGCTGGTCTGGCTGGACGAGCCG
>Ga0310811_10012893_pt1 | contig 10872 bp, 4 predicted proteins | sample YCmetagenome_FD_207642 | JGI IMG/M metagenome (GOLD analysis project Ga0310811, IMG submission 207642) | Soil microbial communities from experimental microcosm in Duke University, North Carolina, United States - YC | ecosystem: Engineered > Artificial ecosystem > Soil microcosm > Unclassified ...
CCTTGTGGCGTGAGATAACTGCCGCCCGACACGAACACCGGCCACATGCCCACCGGTTTGCCCCCGTTGCCGGACCACTGGCCGCCGTCCATGACGGGCAGCGCTTCATAGTCAAAATAAGTGGTGGCCAGCGCGTTGGTATGCGTGGCGGCCGTCACTGTTTCGTCAAACCCGTGGATGTCGCGCACGTAAAAGGTGCCGTTGTCCCACAAAAGATTGAGGCGATAAAACCGGCTGTCGTACCACACGGATTTGCGCCCCTGCTGCTTGGGGTCGTCCAAGGCCACCACTGAAGTAGGCGGCGTGACCGAATAATTCTGGCGAAACCAGGTGCCAGCCTGCGCCAGGGTCAGAACTTGAATGTTTCCGGCGCGGGCTTCCGCCGCGATGAGCGCCGCCTGGCTGGTCAATCCGGCAGCCATGCCATCCCAGCCAAAGGCATTTTCCTGCCCGGCCTGCGTGTAGCCAAAGGCGAGTGAAGGCTGCTTGATCAGCGCATTGAAATACCACGCCACCCAGTCGGGCGAACCGCCGGAATAGGAGTACACCGGTTCGAGCGTGTAAATGCCCGGGGTGAAACCGCCATATTGATAAATAGGATCGCTACCCAGCAAGCGGAACACGGGCAGGTCAATCTGCCCGGCGGAAGTTTGTGCGGGCATGTAGGAATTCAATTTGCTGGGATAATAGGCCTGGTTCCAATAGCCGCCCCACAGCGTGTAAGTGTCCGTGCCAATCTGGTCCTTGCAGTTGGCGGAAGCGATGACGCCGTATTGCTGCTGCATATACTGCAGCGTGACTTCATCAATGTACCACGAGCCGACGGTCTTGGGATAGTACCCGAAGATGTCGTGAAAATCGGCCATGTAGGCATCCACAAGCTTGAGGCGTTCCGCCGGAGTGTAGCCGCAGGAGAAGGCGATGTTCGCGGTGGAAACCCATTCGTGATCGCCGCGCCAGGTCAGGCCCGCCCGTTCCACGAGCGTCTGGGTAATTTCCCACCACGCCCCAATTTCGTCATTGGTGGTCAGGTTTGCCTTGAAATAATTTTGGTAGTTCGGATCCACCAGGGCGTCGTGTTGCAGGGCGAAGGTGGCGGGCAAATTGTATTGCTTGAACAACTGCACCTGTTGCGTGGTGGCGTTGAAAAGCACCTGCTGGGAGTTGCCAATCCGGAAATCCTGGTCGCGGCAGAAGCAATAGAGGTTCACGATGCGCGGTTGGCGGGCCACAGCAGACCGGAAATACACAGCGGCGTTTGTGGTGGGTAACATCTGGCTGGTCGCTTCCAGGTTGGTGGCGATGGGAATCCACGGCCCGCCCAGGTTGGTGGCCTGCTGGAGCGTCCCCTGCGCCCATTGCAGATGCACCTGCCCCGGGCTGTTGGAGACCAGCAACGCCACCGGCGGCAATGTCACCGCAGGCGGCGGCATGCCGGCGGATGGAACCAGGACGAGCGTGGCGACACTACTCGTGGTGCTGCCCGCGGCATTTTGCGCCACCACGGAATACACACCGTCATCGGCCAGTTGCACGGCGGGCAAGACCAGGGTGTTACTGCCGGCGCTGGCATTGGCCTGCGGGGAAATCGGCATGGGACCGAACCCGTTGTTGAAATACCACCGATAGCTAATCGGCGCCGTGCCGGTGAATGCGGTGGCGAAGAAGGCTGGTTCGCCAAGATCGTGCGTGCTGACCGGTGCCGGCGTGATGTTGGTGACCATAACGGGTGCGGTGGGTCCCAAGACGTTTACCGTGAAGGTCGGGCTAAGCGCGGTGCCGGAGGCATTGCTGACGACCACGGCGTAATTGTAATTGCCAGCCACCAGGCTGCCCATAGCCACGACCAAATTGGATTCTGTGGCGCCGACCAGCGGCGTCAGTGCCCCGCCGGTACCGTTGTCGCTCCACCATTGATAACTCAACGGCGCGGTACCCAGGGCGGCTTCATTGAGAGTGAAACTCCCGGCGCCCCCGGCGAAGACAGGCCAGGCTCCGGCGGCAAACGTGGGCAGCAGCGCGCGCGGCGCCGCGGCGGCATAAGCGGTCAGGCCCAGATCAAAAGTGGCATCGGAATTTCCGGTTATGCCATAGGTGATAAGCCCGGTACCCGACGTGTGGGCGACGGTCATGAGTTGGCCACCGGCGTAAGGATTGTCGTCTTGATTGCCAATGTGCTCCCAGCCGCCGCCGGTGGCATCCCGCCCCAGCGCATAGGCGTAAGTCTGATTCGGCGCCAACGGCACGTTCAAGCCCTGCCATTGCAGCCAGTGATTCTCCGTACCGCTGCCGTTGATTTTGTAATTGGCAATCAACGTGGCGCGGCCGCCATCAGACGTGACCGTGTACAGAAACAGATTGTAAGGCTGTGTGTTGCCAAAACTGTTGCCATTGCCGGCACTTTTCCATGCGAGGGAATTCAACAAATATCCATTGAGGTTGTTCCCCGTGGTAAAGGTCTGCCCGCACCAACGGCCGTAGGAAGCCCCGTTGTCCGTGTAATAATTCAGGCCATCGTCATTTTGGGCGGTATTGGCCGGTTGGGCGATGTCGAACGGCCCCGGCGTAGGTACCGCCGCCCCGATATCGGTCATAGCCAGCAGAGCCACCGGAACGGCGGGACTGAGGTTCGTGCCCAGCGCATTGGCCGCCACGTAATCATAGCGATACGTCCCCAACGCGAAGCCCGTGGTATTGATTGTCAAATTCGTGCCCGTGGCGCCGGGAATATTGGTCAACGCCCCGCCCGTGCCGCCATCGGTGCGCCATTGGTAGGTAATGGGACTGGCACCATAAGCGGTGGCGGACAAGGTGACCTGATTGCCGGCAGTGATTCCCGTGGCGGCGCTCGTGGGGCTTTCGGCCGGCGGATAGGCTGCGGGCGGGCCGGACGGTGCGCCGGCAACCATGCCCTGGACCGTGATGGCGGCATACCCGCAATAGCCGTTCTCCGAGGCCGGGCTGGTGAAATCAAATTTCAACGCCACCACATTGGAGACAATGACCGCACCCGAGTTGTCAGCAATGACGGCGCGCGTGGCCGATGCCGTGTTTGCCGGCACGGAGGGATTGTAGTTCACCGTGGTCAAAGTGGTGAAGGCATTGGGGCTGGCCACCGTGGCATACGAAACGGCGTAGGCCTGCTGATCGCGGCCATTGTCTTTCCAACCGCCGTACACCGTAATATTGGTGAGGTTGTATCCGTTGGCCGCTGCCGGCAGGGTATAAATCAACAGCGAGCCGGCCCCAAAACCATCGCCGCAGGTCAGGTAGTTGGTGCTGGTATTGTTGCCGGGCAACTCGCTGAGGGTGAGCGAGCCACCGGCCGTGAGCGAGGAGACTGTGCGGCCGGACACATCCAGGCTGAAATTTCCACTCGCAGTGGTTGGGTTCATGCCGGCTATCACACTGCCCGAAGCGGGCGCCCAACTGGGCGTAAACGGCAGAACACCCTGCTGACTGCTGGTGGTTACGGTCAACGCCGCCGGGGCGGCCTGGGAGACCAGCGAGATGACAACGGAGGCGATAGCACGGACGGAATTACGACGGAACGGAGGTACAACTTTCACGACGGGATTTATTTTTTGCTGAGGGTGGAATCGGGTTTGCGGGGGACCGCCGCGAGGCTGGCCGGATCAAATTTCAGGACCAGTTTTCCTGCGGCATTGGGAGTGAATTGCACGCCGCCACCGGCCAGCGGCCGGCAACTGCCGGCGCGGGTGCCGAGTTGCAATTGATACTCCACATCCAAATAATGGTAGCTCACCCCGGAGGCATTGACCTGCCGCACAGTCTTCTGCAACGCCGGACCGCCGACCAAATCAAAGGCCCACGCCAGCGGGTGGCCGGCCGCATCCGTGACCGTAAAGGTGACTTCTTTTTCCGCGCACACCATGGAGAATGTGCCGCCACCTTCCAGCGCTTGTTGAACGCTCAAACTGGAGGCGCTGGCCTCCTTCACCGCCGGCGCCCCGACAGGACGCAGCGGCACAGTCGCCCCGTCCGCTCCGAGCAGCACGGGATGCAGCCCGGCGTGCCGGTCGCCGTGATGCGACCACAGCGCCCAGTCCACGATGGGCAGGGTCTCGTACGCCAGCGAAGTTTCCTTCAGCGGCGTGTCGTGCGTGGGTGAGACCAGGTTTTGGTCAAAGCAATGGATGTCGCGAATGAAGAAAGCATCTTTTTCCCAGAACACATTGAGCCGGTAAAATCGGCTGTCGTACCAGACCGTTTTGCGGCCCTGCCCCTTCCAATCGTCCAGCGCCACCACCGCCGTGGCGGGGGTGCGGGAGTAGTGCCGCTTGAACCAGCGGCCGGATTGTTCAAGCGTCTCCACCTGAATCTTGTCTTCCTTGGCCAGCGAAGCCAGCAAGGGGATTTGATAGGTCAGCCCGGCTTTCATGCTGTCCCAGCCAAAGGAGTTTTCCTGGCCGGCCTGCGTGTAGCCAAAGGCGAGGCACGGCTTCTGCACCAAACTGGCGAGAAACCAATCCACCCATTTGGGCATGCCCCCGCCGCCACCGTTCTCGTAAACAGGTTCGAGGGAAATTAATCCCGGCGTGGTGCCATGCTGGTAAATCGGGTCGCTGCCCAGCATGCGGAAAACCGGAACATCAATCTGCCCGGCGCGAGTCTGCGCCGGCATGTAAGCGTTGAGCTTGCTGGGGTAGTAGGCCTGGTTCCAATAGCCGCCCCACAAGGTGTAACCGTCCGTGCCCACCTGGTCCTTGCAATTGCACGAGGCCACGATGCCATACTTGTCGGCCATGTATTCCAGCGTCACTTCGTCAATGAACCACGAGCCGACTGTGCGCGGGTAATGACCGAAAATCGCCTTGAAATCGGCCATGTACACGTCCACGAGCTTGCGTCGTTCCTCTGGCGTGTAACCCGGCGAAAAACCGACGTCAGCCGCCGGATCCCATTCGTGCTGCCCGCGCCATTTCAGGCCGGCCTTTTCGGCCAGGGGCTGCGGGATTTCCCACCACGCCGCGATTTCGTCATTGGGGCCGAGCTCTTCCTTGAGCAACTTCTGGTAGCGCGGATTGATAAGCGCGTCATATTGCAGCGCCCAAGTCGCCGGGAGATGGTACTGTTTCAGCAATTCGATTTGGTGCCGCGTGCAGTCGAACATGATGTTTTCGGAATCCGCCATGCGGAAATCGGAATTGCGGATGAAATTGTAGAGATTGACGATGCGGGGCGTGACAGCGGCGGCGCGAGCCGCCACCGCGCTGCAAACGCAGCAAGCCAGCCACACCATCAAGCGGCGTCGCCATGCAGCCACTCCGGGAACGGGAAAAAATCGTTTTAAGAACATACTTTAAATCTAATCAAAAAAAATGGAAAATGAACTCCGTTCGCCCGCGGAGACAAAATGATCACATGTTTGCGTATTGTACTGCATTGAATACCTGCCCGGAGGGTCAACCCATCCCGCTGATTGTTTTTACCACGGGCCGGGGCCAATGTCCGCCGGCACGAAATATTCGATGGCATTGCCCTTGGCGCCGATGCCAATGGTTTCCACCGGATCGGTGAATTTGTTTTTCCAGTTGAATTTGCGCCAGGAGACACTGCCATCCTCAAACAGGAAATTACCTCCCAATGGTATCCCGCCCGCACCTGCATGGCAGGATTGAGGATAAGTGTAACCGCTATCGGTGTAAGTCCAGGAGCCGGTAGCCGCATTGCACTGGATGATATCCGACATGATGGGCGCGCGCCGGTACGGACTGCCCAGCTTGGGCCGGCCCACCATCCACTGGGTCACCCCGGGTTTCCCGGCGATGTTGTAATAGTTAAATTCGGCGCCGCCGGCGCGGTCACGGCCGGGAAAATAATCATACCCGAGGAGTTGCTTCAGCGGATCCTTCCCCAACTGCCGCACGATGGTGTGATTGCGTTCCGTGGGACAATACTGCACCTCGTTAACCGAGCGATCCACGCCGGTGGATGTGGACTTGTAAAGATAGAGCTTGGCAAAGACGTCCTGGAAATCGTTCCGCATCCAGGCGAATCCCTCCGCGCCCGCGACTGCGGGCAGCGGCAGGAAATTGTTCTGGTAATCGCCCGCATACATGGTGACCGCCAGCCCCCACTGGTGGAGATTGCTCGCACAATTTGCCTTTTGCGCCGACTGCTTGGCCTTGGAAAGCGCGGGCAGCAACAGCCCCGCCAGAATGGCGATGATGGCAATGACCACCAGCAATTCAATCAAGGTAAAAGCCCGGCGGCAGCGGGCGTCACACTTCCTTCGCTTGTTCATAGCAAATCCGAAAAAACTGCCAACCGACCGAACCGCCCGGGGCCAACCACCCCGGGCGATCATATGTCGCAGCCTTATCCCCTGGCTTACGAACCCCAAATCAAGGCAACTGCACGCGGAAGAACCGCTCCGCTGGGATGGTTGTGACCGGAATCGCAACAGAGAATGCGCCCGCGCCATCCAGGGTGCCGACGGAGTTGGTGGCCCAGTTAACGGGCGGCGTCAGACTGGTGGCCTCCAGCAGCGTGTAACTGCTGTTGGGCGTGCCTCCGGTTCCGGAGATGGTAACGCTCCCTCCAGAAGCACTGGTGCTCAGCACGGGCGGCACCGCGGAAATTCCGCTGGAGGGCGCCCCCAGCATCGCAATTTCTGAATAGAACGCGTAACCGTTCAGATGTTGCGGCGTCACGTTCCAGTTGATTTTCACCAGAGCCACGTTGTGCGCCAGGACACCGCTGATGGGCACCAGTTCGGTGCGGGTGACAATGGCCGAACCGTTTGGATCATCCGGCACATAATAAGTGGAGAGCAGCGAGATGAAGTTGGTCGGATCCGCTATGGTGGCATAGAGCACCTCGTACTGCTGGTCGCGCCGGCCGGCGTCGCTCCAACCGCCGAAGACCTGGATGGTATTGAGGTCGAATCCATAGGGCGCAGTATTGGTCATCAGCGTGTAGGTAACATCCGCTCCGCCATTATCCGACCCGCCGCCAATCATCTTGGCCGGGTCAATGCTCAACACGCCGTCCGCCAGCACACTGGGATCGAGGCTGGCGCCGTCCACCGCGAAGTTGCCTAAGCCCGGCAGCATCGTTCCCGGACTGCCATCGCTGGCAATAAAGCCGTATACGAGATTGCTGCTGCTGGTATCCACCGACCAATTTGCCGGATAGAAGGTGGCCGGACCGGCCTGCGCGGCGTAGTTCACCACAATGCCATTCACCGGAGCGGGTGCATTGCTGACCTGCAACGGTGCGAGTGAGGTGTACTTGTAGAAGCCGGCGTTGGTGGTGCTGGTCGCCTTGATCAGATACATCCCGGAATCGCTGACCTGCACGTTGCTCAAGGTCAGCGTGGAAGTGGTAAGTCCGTTGTCCGTGGCGGTGGTTACCCCCGTTGAAACAATGTTGGTGGTGCCACCGCTGATTTTCAACCACGACAGGCTGACTGGCGGGACGTTGCTGAAGACGCCGCTGAAGACCACCTTATCGCCCACCACCGTGTCGGCAAAGTTGGGCGTGGTGTCCTGCTCCAGCACCAGGTCATTGGCCGGCAACGGCACCAGCTCCAAGCCGGAAACCCCCATGTCGCCTCCGCCGAAGAGCGCGATGGTGATAAGAATGTTCCCGCCATCGGTCTGCACGCCGCCCATCTTGACATAATTCAGACTGTTGGCCGGGTTGCCCCCGTTGAAACCACTGTAGGTATGGAGCGGCGTGGCAAGGTCGCACGGATCCGCGCTGCCGCCGTTGAAACCAAAGGAGGCGTTGTCGATATCCGGACTGCCCTGGGCGATGACCGTGTTGGCCTGCGCGTTGCCCCAGTAGTTGCCGTTGTTGTTGTTAATGAAAACATAGACGTCATACGCGCCATCCGGCAGCCCGGAGACCAGCAGGGAACCGGCCGGCCGGCCGAACGAAGTGGTCTGGCCGTTATTGGCATTAAACTTCCAGCAATCATACAGCAGCCGGCCCGCGGCGCATTCGGTACCGCCGCTATGCCAGCCATCGTTGAAACCGCCGGGCGTCAGCGTCACCCCGCTAAGCGCGTTCCCGGCGCTGTCGTGATCAATGGTCCAGGTCTGGTCCATGGCCGCAAACCGGGCGGCGTCATCGTATGGCGGCTGCACATCGGCCAGAAGATTGTTCCACCGGCCCACCTGGGTCAGCGGTTGAAAACTCGGCGGCACCAACTGGCCGGTGGCCACACCGGTATTGTCCGCCGGATACGGCGCGTCCGCGGTGGCGTAACCATTCGTGAATCCAAGCTTGATGCCAATGACCCCCGGGATGCCGATGGGCTGTTGCACGGTCAGAACCGCCACTGCGCCAGTGACGGCGCTGGTGTCATTCGAAACCACGAGGTCGTATTGGTGCGTCCCCACGGTGAAGCCGGTGGCGTCAATGACCAGGTTGGAGCTGGTGGCGCCCGGGATGTTGGTCAACGCTCCGCCACTGCCACCATCAGTCTGCCACTGGAAATAATATGGCCCGGGACCGCTGACCGGTGCGAAAGCCGTGGTGCTGGCGCCCGGTGCGAGCACGGAGTAAGGGGAAAATGTCGGTGCGCCGACCACAGGCGTGGTGATGGACGTAAGCCCTACCACAAAGCTGGCGTTCCATGGGTCAGGCGATGAACTGTAGCGGACCTCGCCCCCGCCCCGGGTGACTACCACAATCTGGCCGCCGGCATAGACCGAGTTGGAAACGCTGCCCAGGTTCATCCAGCCGGAGCTGTTCCGCCACATGGCGTAGGCGTACTGGGTGTTGGGCTGGAGCACCACATTGATATTGGTCCACTGGAACCAGTTGAAGTCGGGAATGGCGATGCTTTGCGAGGTGAAGGTGGTGATCAGGTTGGCGTTGGTCACGTCGGTTATCGCATAGATACCCAGCGTGAAAGTTTGCGCCGTGGTGCCGAAACCGCCGCTCGTGCCGTCGGCATCAAAGAGCGAAACACTGTTCAGCACGTAGCCGTTCACATTGCCGCCGGTGGTGAAAATCTGGCCCGGTGCGGGATTGGCGTCCACGTAGTAATTGAACCCCGCGCCGCCGCCGGGCGGCACGGCTTGGGCCTGGAGCACGAAATTGGTTTGGGACTGGTCGTCCGGTCCGGGCACTGGCGGGTTGGCGCCGAGGAGGTTGATGGTGGCGCCATTTGCGGCGCCGGCACCGGTCAGCAAGGCGCCGCAGAACAGCGCCAGCAACCGGTTATATTTTGAGGCTTTCTTGGGGTTCATAACGATGGATGGGGGAGTTTCGGGCACTGAGTTAAGGCCTGACGACGGAACGCCGCAGCAACAGAAAAGCCGCCGGACCATTCCCGGCGGGCAAGCCACAAAACGTTGCTGCAGGTATTCATTTGATTTGGCAATTCTAGCCGGTGAATGCCATGCGAACAGCCCCCCAACCGGGTGGGGCGTTGCGAAAACTTCGGGTAGATTTGGGGAATACGAAAACGGAAGACTGCGCAGGCGGTGGCTGCTGCGGGACAATACAAAAGCCCCCGGCTTGAGGACCGGAGGCTTAGATTTGACCCGCTGAATGATTAATCGTCCGGCCTTCAGGCCCGGCGCCGGCGCAGCAGGAACAGCCCCGCACCGCCGAGGCCCAGCAAGGCCAGGGAGGCCGGCTCGGGAACGCTCGTGACAGTGAAGTTGGCCAGCGTGGCGGTCTGTTCGGAATCCCACAGACCAGCGCGGAAGGACTGGATGTCCGAAACCGAGAACCCGTTGAGATAATTGCCGCTGTACGTCATGGTATCGGAAGAGTTGGCAATGCTGGTGGCGGTCACGGAATAGCTGGTCGCGCCAAAGGTGAATTCAAAATGCACTCCGGTGTCCAGGCCGGAATGGATGGTGAAAAAATTATCCCCCGCGGTATTGTTCAGGGTCATGTCCTGATGACTCTGCCCATTGGACGAGAAGGTCCGGGCCGTGGCCCACTCGCTGCTCGCAAAGGAAGCCGGCTGGGTGCTGAAGATGGTGGTCCAATCACCGTAATAGGTTCCGCCCTGGGCGCCGGGCGTGTAGCCGGGATCGTTGTTGGACAGGTAAAAATCGTAATCCACCTTGTCGCCGACGCTTAAGGTCACCGCGGTGTACATGTTATTGTCGGTGCCATAGCGGGCGCCAATGATGCCGGTGGTGGCATTGGGCGTCGTATAGGTATTTTGCTGATTGACGCCACCGGGCGCATTGCCGGTGCCATCCAGTGTGGTCCAGTCGCGATTGCTGAAGTGGATGGTGCCCGCATGGGCCAGGCTGGCAGCCGAGGCCAGCACCGCGAGGCCAGCGAGCGTCTGTTTTACTTGTCGGTTCATGATAGGGTGTTTGGGGTTGGGTTGATGATGACTTGATTATTCACGGTCTGCCGCCGGCAAACTACCGCCGCTCGACGGCTTTTTACTGGGTACGAATGCCGGCAGTATAACCCCTGGTCGCAGAGTCAAAAGCCCCCCAATCGGGTGGGCCGCCCCGTGCCGCAATGTTGGAGAAAACCTCCTTCCGCAGATCAAACTCGCGGCCGGATTTTGGAAGCCGCCTCGGTCCGGGAATGGACGTGCAGCTTGTGGTAGATGTTTTTGAGATGCCAGCGGATGGATTCAATGCTGATGCCGAGGCGGTCGGCGATTTCCTTGTTGGAAAAGCCCGGGGCAATCAGGTTTAAGATTTCCAGCTCGCGGGGCGAGAGCTTTTCCACCTCCGGCGCGGTCACCGGCCCGGTTTGGAAGTAGCCGATGACCTTGCGGGCAATTTCCGCGCTCATGGGCACCCCGCCGGATTGCACGTCGCGAATGGCGCCCAGCACCATCTCTGGCGTGGCCCGTTTGAGCAGATATCCGGAAGCACCCGCCCGGAGCGCACGGAAGATGCGGTCGGGATC
>Ga0310811_10012894_pt1 | contig 10872 bp, 13 predicted proteins | sample YCmetagenome_FD_207642 | JGI IMG/M metagenome (GOLD analysis project Ga0310811, IMG submission 207642) | Soil microbial communities from experimental microcosm in Duke University, North Carolina, United States - YC | ecosystem: Engineered > Artificial ecosystem > Soil microcosm > Unclassified ...
CCAAGGGCCTCGCTTTCATCGACAAAGGCCAGATCGTGCAAGAAGCGGGTGCGCCGGCTTACGTCGTCATGGGCAATATTGACCTCCAGCAAGTTGTTCATGCCCCGCTCGAGGATGAAGACAAGAACATCCCGACAGAGGCGGCGAAGATCCTGTCGGCGATTGTGAGAGACGTCTACGGCATTCTTCGAATACATCCGCCGCAGGTGACGCTGCTCCTCCGGCACTTAAAGATCGACGGCGACAACGTGCACTGCGTTGTGGAGAAGAAGATGGGCCGCAAGTACATCACTCGCGCCGGCCTCAAAGCGCTCGAGGATTTCATCCGGGAGAAGCCCGGCGAGGCCATTCAGGTGTTTGGTTCCCGGGCAAGCAAGAACGCCTATCTGCTCGGCAAGCTGAAAAGCATCCCGGTTCAGGGCATGTATCTCCCAGACGAAGCCGTTGTGCTTGTGATGGAGCCGGCGGCCGGACCGACCGAAGCGTCCACTTAATAGAAAATCGCCCCACAGGGCGCTGGTGTCGGACTTGAACCGTCAGCTTAATTGGCTGCCGGTTCACTCCAAGCGAGTGGCCTCGGCATCAAGCGCAGCAGCCTCAGGCTCAAGGTGACAGTGCACTAAATTCCAAGGCCAAGCATCAGTTGACCCAATTCAGTGCACTGTCACCGTAATCGCAAAGGATCAACTGAAATGGTTGGTGTACTGTCAGTGCAACCCCGGAGCGCGTCTCGATGTGTGCTATAGGAAATGATGAAGGCGTTGCGTTTGGCGAACGGCTTATGCCAAATTTTTTCTGTCGGCCAGTGGATGTTGTTGCTGCCGATCTTATCGGCTGCTTGCTTGTTACCAGCGTGAACCAAGAGCGCGTTGGTGGAGTGATTGTCGACACTGAGGCTTACGATCAAAACGATCCGGCGGCTCACTGTCACGAAGCTGTTAAACGCAAGGGAAGCGAAAGTATGCACCTACCAGGTGGGAACGCATACGTATGCAAAGCGCGACATGGAATGTCATGGCTTAACTTTACCTGCGATGATCGGCCGGATTTCGGGAGTGCCGTGCTAATTGGTTCGTTACAGCCACTCTTTGGATTGGAAATTATGAGGAGGCGTCGATTGGAAGGCTACCCGGAGCACCGTGGAATAAATGATGAAAAGAAATACCCTAGCTTTCTCTGCAAGGGGCCCGGTGCTTTGTCTGAGGCACTTGGTGTGACGGAAGCTATGGACGCGGCGTCCCTTTTTGAGCCACCGTTCGAGCTGTTTGGCTTCGCCAAAGCGCCGAAAGTTCTTTGGGGCGAGCGGATTGGGGTGACAAGCACAATTTGTGATCCGCGCAGGTTCGCGCTCGCAGATTGCAGCTTCATTCGCCCCGAAAACAAATCGCTGCTGAACCACTATGATGTTCAACGAGGCTGACACGCGGTGCCAGTCTGCCGATGGCTACACCTGCCTCCCCGCAATAATCTCCTGCAACGTCGCCACATGCCGCGCGAAGGCGCCGCGGCCCACCGCGGTGGCGGTGACTGTCGTCTGCGGCTTCTTCCCCACAAAAGCCTTGTCGACCGAGACGTAGCCGGCCTTTGCGAGGGTCTCGATATGTGCGCCGAGATTGCCGTCGGTGGCGCCGGTGAGTTTCTTCAGTCGCGCGAATTCCAGGCCTGAGGCGACCGGCAGTGCGTTCAGGGCGGCCATGATCTTCAGCCGCAAGGGCTGATGAATGATGTCGTCGAGCTCGGCCATCAGATCCGCCGCATCCAGAGGCCACCGACGATCAGGCCGCAGCCGTTGACGAAGGCCATCCAGAGCGGAAAGGCCTCGCCGATGGTGAAGAAGCCGATCAAGGTCAGCGCAACGATGACGAGACCGATCGCGACGAAGGCATAGCCGAACCAGAGACCGGCAAGGATGTAGAACAGCATGAAGTAGATCGGCCAGAAGGCGCCGAGCTCGCGCGGGCCGAAATGACCGAGCACGCTCGTACAGATATTGCCGAAGGCGAAGAACAGCACGAAGACCAGCACGAGCCTGAAGTCGAAGGCCGTCGGCTGGGGCTGCGACGGCTTCAGCAATCGGATCGCGATCAGGCCGCCGACACCCAGGATGTCGACGGCGGGCCATACGTACCTCGCGTAGAACGGCCAGAGCCAGGTCACGAGATTGCCGGCGAAGACCAGCACGCCCCACCAGATTGCCGCAGTGCTGGCGAGCTCATAGAGCTGCGATTGCTTCACACGCTGGACGATGTCGTCGATGTCGGCCAGCGCCGAGGCGGCGTCCCTGGAATCGATGCTGATCATGATCCGCTCCCCGCTTTCACCATCTCATCCGCAATCGCGGCATCGTGCTGGCGCTCGACGGCACGCCTGCGGCGCGCGCGAGCGATGGTGCGCATGAACATGTAACCGATCAGGAACATCGCGGCCTTGCTGACGATGCCATAGATCGACATCGTCACCGACCAGGTCGCAACGTCGAAGTTGAGCGCGACGATCACGTTCAGCGCCGCGGAAAAGAACATCAGGCCCGACCAGGCGTAGCCGACGATGATGGCGACGTCAGGCACGAGCTCGATCGCGACCGGCGGCAGATAGCGGTTCATCCATCCGCGCTTGAGCATCACGACACCAACGATCACGTAGATCACGCTCGGCTTGATCATCACGAAGCGTGGATCGTTGGTGAGTAGCGTGACGGTGCCGGCGCCGAGCACCAGGAACAGGCTCATCCATTGCATCGTGTCGATTGGCCTGCGGCGCGCGATCTGCCAGCCGATCTGGGCGATGCCCAGCGCCATGCCGAGCACGACCGACAGGGTCACGTTGTGGGTCAGGAGGTAGAGCACGAGAAAGAGCAGCGTCGCCGCCATGTCGAGCAGCAGCAATTTTCCGGCCGCGAAGAGATTTTTCATGACTGGCTCCACGGCTTGCCGGCAACGGCAGGGCAATCGCATATGACGGATTGCGTTGGTTGGAGATGCTCGGGCCACAAGCTCGTCATGCCCGGGCTTGTCCCGGGCATCCACGTTCTTCGTGCTGCGGGAAAGGTCGTGGATGGCCGGGACAAGCCCGGGCATGACGAACGGCCTGTGCGAATCCTTGAGAGGTCGCCTGCGATAGCCTTGCCAGCAACGAGCCGCATCACGACTGCCCTGCTCCCCGCGTCGCCACGTCCTCGGCGATCGCATTGACGGCCTTCGGGTTGGTGACCATGCCCATGTGGTTGACGCCCTCGATGATCTTGACGTCGATATCAGGCCTGATGGCCTGCACGGTCTCGGCATATTTGGCTGATATCATCATCTCGTCCGCGGCGCCGCCGAAGATGGTCATCGGATGCGTCACCGCCGGCAGATCGAGGCGATAGCCGCGGGTCGCAAAGTTGCGCATCAGGCGATCGGAATAGGTCGCCGTCAAAATGCGTTCCGAATTCGCGGGCACGGCGAAGGCAAGCACCGGCAGCTGCGAGCAGCAATCGATGCCGAGCTTGCGCAAGGCGGTGAGCCCGAGAAAGCGCGGGATATCGGCATTGGCCCAGCCGCCGGAATGCTCGAAATTGGTCGGCGCGTCATAGCCGAGATAGGGCGCGACCAGCACGGTGCGGACGAACAGATCCTGGACGATCGGTGTCGCGGCGACGCGCAGCGAGAAGCCGGCACCGGCGGAATGGCCGATCAGGGTCAACGGCAGATCCGGCGCGCTCCTGCGGACATGGGCGACGAAGTCGACGAGGTCGTCCTCGAGCTGGCCGACATAGGCGATATCCCCATGCGTGCCCGAGCCGCCGTGACCGCGCGTATCCAGCGCCCAGGTCTCGACGCCATGCGCTGATATCGCCGCCGTCAGGGCGTGATTGACCGTGCCGGAGGAGCCGGACGAGCCGTGGATGAAGATGGCGCCGCGACCGGTGGCGGAGCCGCCCGCGGCGTAATGGCGATAGCCGAGCCAGGTGCCATCGCGGGCCTGGAAGCGCTCCAGCGCCGGCAATGTGGACCAGTCGATGCCCTTGGCTGACTCCGAGACGGAGCGCATCTCCGCGGGCCGCTGCAGCGGCGTCGCGATCAGCGCGGTGAAGATGAGCGCCACTGCGCCAACCGCGCACAGACCCCATTTGAGCAAGCCCAAGGCACCTCGCAGCAATCGCATCGCCATGATCCAAACTCCCTGACCGCACCATCAATAGAGAACTCTATAATACAGAGTACTCTTCTCATCAAGGCCCTGGATGGCGCTGGCTGGCGAAAATCCTTAACGTCGGGCCTGACCCCAAAATGTCGAATCGTTTGCCGATGCCGCCTGCGGAACCTCTTCACAACGCCCCCGAATTCACCGTCTCCGAGCTCTCGCAGTCCCTGAAGCGGACGGTGGAGGACACCTATGGCCATGTCCGGGTTCGCGGCGAGATCTCCGGGTTCCGCGGCGCCCATTCCTCAGGCCATTGCTATTTCGCCCTCAAGGACGAGAGCGCCAAGATCGAGGCGGTGATCTGGAAGGGCGTGCACGGCCGCATGCGCTTCAAGCCCCAGGAAGGGCTCGAGGTCATCGCCACCGGCAAGCTCACGACCTATCCGGGCTCCTCGAAGTACCAGATCGTCATCGAGGCGCTGGAGCCGGCCGGCATCGGCGCGCTGATGGCGCTCATGGAGGAGCGCAAGAAGAAGCTCGCGGCCGAAGGCCTGTTCGACGAGGCGCGCAAGCAGTTGCTGCCGTGGCTGCCCGAGGTGATCGGCGTGGTGACCTCGCCGACCGGCGCCGTGATCCGCGACATCCTGCATCGGCTGGAGGACCGCTTTCCCCGCCACGTGCTGGTGTGGCCGGTGAAAGTTCAGGGCGAGGGCTCGGCCGAGCAGGTTGCGGCCGCGATCCGCGGCTTCAATGCGCTGCCCGAGGGCGGCAAGATTCCGCGGCCCGACGTGCTGATCGTCGCGCGCGGCGGCGGCTCGCTGGAGGATCTCTGGTCGTTCAACGAGGAGATCGTGGTTCGCGCGGCAGCCGAGAGCATGATCCCGCTGATCTCGGCGGTCGGCCACGAGACCGACATCACGCTGATCGATTTCGTCGCCGACAAGCGCGCGCCGACGCCGACGGCGGCGGCCGAGATGGCCGTGCCGGTGCGCAGCGACCTGTTCGTCGAGGTCGCCGATCTCGCGCGGCGCACGCGCGCCTACTGGCAACGTGCCCATGAGAGCCGCCGCAGCGAATTGCGTGCCGCCGCACGCGCCTTGCCGGCGGCAATCGATCTGCTCGCGATCCCGCGGCAGCGGCTGGATTCGGCAGGCGGCGCCCTGCCCCGCGGGCTCAAGGCCAACACGCATGCGCATTTCCGCAGGTTCACGACGGCAAGCTCGAAACTGACGCTGCGGGTGCTGCACGGCCAGATCGCGCAGGCCGGTCATCGCCTCACCGTGTGCGGCGAACGGCTCGGCCTGTCCGCGCGCTCGCTGCTGCGGCAGCGGCGCGACCGCTTCGCCGGATTGGAAGTGCGCCTGCGCGCCTCGAAGCTCTCCAACGCACAGGCGCAGCGCAACGCGATTGCCCGCCAGCGCGAACGCACGCATCGCCTCGCCGAGCGTGCCAACCGCGCGCTGTTGACGCTGCTGCAGCGTTTGGACGCCCGCGTCGAGAACAGCGGCAAGCTGCTCTCCGCGCTGTCCTATCGCGGCGTGCTCGCGCGCGGCTTTGCACTGGTGCGCGATGAAGCCGGCCATCCGCTGCATTCGGCCGACAGTGTCGGGCCGAATGCGCGGATCGCGATCGAGTTCGCGGATGGACGTGTGGGCGCGACGGCCGATGCGGATCGGCCGGCGCCTGTGGCCAAGCGCGCGCCGCCGCAACCGAAGCCGGCGGCGCAGGAGACCAAGCCTGCACAGAGGCGCGTCGGCAAGCCGGTGGATCAGGGCAGCTTGTTCTAGGGTGTGCTGGAATGCGGTGCTGCTGCACGCACAGCCGCGTTCCCTCCCCCGCAAGGGGGGAGGGAGCGCAGTGAGCGCTACGGCACGACTGCGCGCTGTTGCGACAAAGGCAACAACGACTTCTCACGACATGTGGTGACGGTGATGGATTGGTCCGCGTCAGCGGCAGGACAATCCCGCGTCGATCGTGGTCCAGAAGCCGCAATGGTCCGGCGCGCTCATGGGCGAGCCGGCGTGGGCTTCGAACAGGAACACCGCGACGGTGAAGACCGCCAGTGCGGAGGTGAAGATGACGATGCGGTTGCGCATGGCAATGCGTTTAGCCGACATCATGGTCGAACTAAGGCACTTTCGTTCGCTGAAACCGGCTTGAGGCACGCCCCGTAGATTCCCGGTCGGCCATTTCGTTCCGTGCAGGGCGGTGGTCGATGCGGGGCTGTCCGCCTCTCCTTGTTCCTCGGGCGGCCCCGCTTCCGCCTTCGCTCCCGCGGAGCGACGGCGCGACACGTCCGCGCGCTAACGCGCCAGCCACTCCGCGACGTCCCTCTGCGCCTCCGCGCGCGCTTCGGAATCGGTGCCGAGATGGCCGTGCTCCGGGACGGCGGCGTCGGCGCTGGCGGAAGCAGAATGCACCGGCGTATTGGCGCGGTCGAAATCGTGATAGGCGCCGGGATAGACCACGATGCGCGCAAGCGCGCTGCGGCCGTGCGCCCCGTCCACCATCTGGCGGCAGGCCGGCGGCGACGAGACATCGTCGTTGCCGCCGATCAGCACCAGCGTCGGCACCCGCGTGCTCCAGCCGAGGCCGGCGGAGATCCGGCAATCCGGATAGAACGCGACCGCAGCGCGGAAGTCCGGCCCCGCATCGCGCGCGAAGCCTTGCGGACGCACCGCCCAGAGCAGCGCGCTGGCGCCGTTGGCCCAGCCGATCAGGCTGACACGGTCGCGCGCCACCCAACTCTGCTTCATCAACCAGGCGCGCGAGGCCGCGATGTCGATGACGCGCTCGTGCCGCGCCTTGACGTGCATCTCCTTGACGCGGCATTGCGGGCCGAGCTCGCGCGAGCCGTAGCTGTCGGGCCAGAGCACGGCACTGCCCGATTTGAGCAGGCGCTCGGCCCAGTCGCGATAGCGCGGCAGCACGGGATCGGAATGGCCGCCAAGACCGCCGCAGCCATGCAGCGCGATCACGGTCGGAAACGGCCCTGCCCCTTCGGGCTTGAAAAGCTGCGCGCGCAGCACGCCGGAGGACAGCGGAATGTCGACCTCCGCAGGTGCGGGCGCCGCTGCGGCGTGTGCGGCCGACATCAGCAGCATCAGGAACAGGGCGGTCAGTCGAAGGCGCATCGGATTCTGTCGCAGGAGGTGCCGCACGGCTTCAAGCACTATCATGCGCAAATGGCGGCAAAACATCACAAACCGGTGGGTTTAACGGGCGGACAAGCCACCCCATCTATGCTACATCCAATCCAACACATCGTGCCCTCCACGTTCTGCTACGGAGCGGCCTTCCACGGAGACTTTCGACCGTGCTGAACAAGTTCGGCCCCTCGGGCAACGGCGAAGCGCAAGTGCAATATCTCGACGGCGATTTCCGCGTGATCTCGCCGGGGACGTTCGTGCGCTGCGCCATCACAGACACGCGGATCCCGCTCGACGAGCTGAAATACTGGAGCGTGGACCTGCAGGAAGCCTACGCCACACCCGCCGCCGTGCTGCAGCGGCATTTTCCCAACGCGCCGAAGCCGCAATCGTGAGGCCTCGCCCGCGTGGCTATTGCTGCGCGGGACCATCGGTGCCCACGCATGTCTTGATCGCGCTCCTTCGCGCTTCTCCGACCATCTTCTGATCGATCGCCTGCTTCAGGCAATCAACCCGCGCCTGCGCCAGGCAGAGCTGCAGCTGGTCGCGCTTGTCCTGTCCCTTCAGGCTCTGCGTGCTCGCGAGGCAAGCCACGCGCTTGGTCGCGGGAACCGGCTCCGCGGCGCCTGGAGCCGGCGACGTCTGGGCAAACACCGGTGCAACAATCAGATACGCAAGGCTGGCGGCAATGGCCGCGAGAGGCAGTTTCATCGCAGTCTCCAGGATCGCATGATAGCGATAGAAGTTTTGCGATGAATGTCGGCTGAATAGCGATCTGGCGCAGGGTCGGCACAGCACAGGCTGTTCCCACCGATGCCGCCTTTGCTGAAGACATATACCGACGACAGGTTCAGTATCTATTCAACGAACAGGCTGCCACGCGGATCGACATCCCGGTGGGACGCCACATAGTCGATCTCGCCGCGCGTGGTCCCGATATCGCGCAATTCATGGTCACTGAGGCCGGACAAGATCGCGTGCACCTTTTGGCGCAGGAGTCGTTCCAGCAACGCATCCCGAAATCTCCCGAAGAATCCGGCGGGTTTGATCGAGACCGAGGTCCGGGGCAATCCGATCGTGTCATAGGTCGTGCTCATCGCGACAGCTCCGCTGACTGATCCACCGACACGACGTTGCCACATCAGGCTTGGGCGCACTTGATATTCGGCTTACATTTTCCTTATCGAAGGCTTACTCTTCCTCGTGCAACCGATGCGCGACACGCTGAACAAAGGGCAAGCCTGGGGAATGGTGCCATGCGCTGTTTCTTCGAGGACTGTGCGTTGGATACCGACCGGCGTGAATTGCGCCGCAAGTCCGATGTCGTGCCGACGACGCCACAGGTTTTCGATCTGCTCACATATTTGATCCGCAACAGGGATCACGTCGTCAGCAAGGACGACCTCGTCGACGCGATCTGGAACGGCCGAATCATATCGGACGCAGCCCTGACGACCCGCGTGAACGCCGTCCGACGTGCGATCGGCGATTCCGGCGAGCAACAACGTCTGGTCAGGACGTTTCCGCGAAAGGGCTTTCGTTTCGTGGGCGCGGTCCGAGACGAGGATCGCCGCCCGGGCGTCGCACCAGACGCCCCGCGATTCGACGGCCGGGGTTACGCCAGAGATCGGATGACGTCAGCAGGCAGAATGCTGACGTCAGCCGTTGTCGTCGCACTTGCCTGCGGCCTCATCGGCTACGGCGCCGTCCAAACCGTGGTCCGCACCGACGTCGTTCGGGAAGCTCAAACAAGCGAATCGCAACCCACTGTGCCGCCCGAGATCGCGCTTCGTCTCTCTCTCGTGGTGCTGCCGTTCGCCAGCCTCGACAGCGATCCGAAGCAGGATCCTCTTGCCGAATTCATCACGAGGAATTTGGCGGCTCATCTCGCGCGAACGCCGTCCACTTTCGTCGTTGGCCACGAGACCGTGCCTGCCGACAGGAATGGAGCGATCGCGCTTGAACAGTTGCGAACGCGTCTCGGCATCCGCTGGGCCGTGCAAGGCGCGGTCAGGCGCAATGGAGATCAGGTGCGGGTCAACGTATCACTGACCGACCTTCAGAACGCCCGCGACGTCTGGTCAGACTGGTTCGACGGCGACGGCACAAATCTGGCCGCCCTGCAGGACAACATCGCTGCGCGGATTCTCTGCGTTGCGCACCTGCATCTCCGTCACTACGAAGAAGCCATCGAACAGTGTCGCCGCTCGCTGAATATGACCGGCGTCAAGGCTTACATCAGTTGATACGAGACCATCGTCTGCGGCGAGATCAGCGCGCACCGAAGCGGCGCTCGCGGGCCTTGTAGAGATGGTCGCAGATCAGCTGCCTGAGCCTGGCCGGATCATCGAAGTCGAGCTGGACGGCAAAAGGCACGATGCCGTCGGGCGCCCCCTCGGCGCCGCGCAGGCGCGCGAGGTCCTTCTCCGTCGTCACCAGGATGAGCTGCTCGCGCTGCGCGTCGGCTGCGAGCGCGGCGAGTTCATCGCGCGAGAACATGTGGTGATCGGCGAAGGGGCGCGTGCGTGCGACCTCGATGCCGCTCGCGCGCAATGTCCTGAAGAATCGCCCGGGATCGCCGATGCCGGCAAACGCAAGGACGGGTTTGCCGAACAGCTGCGCGACCGCGGCCGCGTCCGGCCGCAACCGCGCACGCAGCACCGGCTTGTTGCGCGCGGAAATCTCTGCCGCGACGCCGTCGGCGGCATGGCCATCGCCGATCAGCACCAGCGCATCGGTGCGCGCGAGCTGCGCCCGCAGCGGCGCACGCAGCGGACCTGCCGGAAACACACGGCCGTTGCCGAGGCCGCGCTCGCTGTCGATCACGATCAGCGAGGCATCCTTCAGCAGCTTGGGATTCTGGAAACCGTCGTCCATCAGGATGACGGTGGCGCCTTGCGACTTCGCCAGCGCGACGCCGTCGAGGCGGTCGCGCGCCACGGCAACCGGAACGTCGCGCACCATCATCAGCGGCTCGTCGCCGACGTCGGCGGCGGTGTGGCGTTCGCGATCGACCATGACAGGGCCATGCAAGCGCCCGCCATAGCCGCGGCTGAGCACCACCGGCGTCTCGCCGAGGTCGCGCAGGAGTTTGGTCAGCGCCAGCACGGTCGGCGTCTTGCCGGCGCCGCCGACATGGTAGTTGCCGACACAGAGCACGGGGACGCCGGCGTCGAACCCCTTGCGCGCCATGCGGCGTGCGGTGATGGCGCCGTAGAGCGCGCCCAACGGGCTGAGAAGATGCGACTTCGGGGAACGCGGCCGGTACCAGAAGGCCGGCTCACGCATTGGCGGCTCCCATCTCGATCCGCAACTGCATCAGATACGGCTCGAGTGCGGTCATGGTGCGATCGAGCGCGCCGCCGAGCTCCTCGACCACGCCGGAACCTGCGCGATGCATCTTGTCGCGTACGGTGGGCTCGGCCAGCAACAGGCCGAGCTGCTTCGTCAGCGCGTCCTGCGTGTCGGCCAGGCGCGCCCCGCCGCTGCCGTCGAGCGCCTGATAGACGTCGGCAAAGTTGAAGACGTGCGGACCGTGGACGATGGCCGCGCCGAGCTTGATCGCCTCGATCGGATTCTGTCCGCCATGGCGGATCAG
>Ga0310811_10012895_pt1 | contig 10872 bp, 7 predicted proteins | sample YCmetagenome_FD_207642 | JGI IMG/M metagenome (GOLD analysis project Ga0310811, IMG submission 207642) | Soil microbial communities from experimental microcosm in Duke University, North Carolina, United States - YC | ecosystem: Engineered > Artificial ecosystem > Soil microcosm > Unclassified ...
CCACGCTGGCCAAGTTCGGCGTGCAGAGCGACGGCGTCGGCACCGGCCCGATGGCCGGTGCGTTCGACATCACCCGGCCGCTCGATCCGAAGGTCGGTGCGGTGATCCAGGCGATCATCAACAAGGGCTATCGCGACTTCGTCGGCAACGTGGCCAAGGCGCGGGGCAAGAGCTACGAGTCGATCGATGCGATTGCGCAGGGTCGCGTGTGGACCGGCCAGCAGGCACTCGATCGTGGCCTGGTCGACCAGCTCGGCGGTCTGGATGCTGCGGTTGCCGATGCGGCCAGCCTGGCCAAACTGCGCAAGGGGTATCCGGTGCGTTATGTGGAGGCGCCCATCGGCGGCTTCGAGCGGTTCCTGATCGGTCTCAACAAGAGTGCCAGCGTGCGCGTGATGCAGTCCTGGGGTATCCGCCTGCCTGGCTGGTTCGCCCAACTGCCCGCGCTGGTGCCGGAGCTGCAGTTGCTGCGCGGTGCGAAGGCCGGCACTCCCAACGTTTACGCCGATTGCCTGTGTGCTCCGCGCTGAGTGCCGCAACTTCGCAGGGCCCCGCCGGCCGGTTTTCGCGGTATTGAATGACTACTGCGTCTGCGCGTCGATCTGCTTGCGTTGTTCCTCGGCCTGCTTGTCGACGATTTTCTGCACGTCCTTGGCGCGTTGCTCGTCAGCCCTCAAGCCGTCGAACGGGGTGGCGACATCAGCCGCCTTTGCCTTCGGTTCCGGCGGCTTGCTGGAGCAGGCGCCCAAGGCGAGCACGCAGAGCAGGAGCGGCAACTTCTTCATGATGTTCTCGCGTGTGATTGAAGTGGCAGTGTCCCGCCGCGCCGGGACGCGGGCAAGCGGTGTGCCGCTATGCCTGCCGCAACGGACGTTTTAAGCTGCGCCCATGAACAGCCGCCCCGACGCCTGGCACCTGCATGGCCACACTGCCCTGATCACCGGTGCCAGCAAGGGCATCGGTCATGCCGTCGCACGGGAGTTGGCTGGCCTCGGCGCCAACCTGCTGCTGGTCGCACGCGACGAGGACTACCTTGAACAGGTGCGGGTGGAACTGGGTGACGACTTCCCCGATATCGACGTCCTGGCGTTTGGCGCGGACCTGACCGAGGCGGAGGAGCGCCTGGCGGTGTTCGACTGGATTGCCGATCTGGGCGTCCCGCTGTCGCTGCTGGTCAACAACGCCGGTGGCAACCAACCGGCGGTCACGCTGGACTACAGCCTCGACGAGGCACGCGCGATCTTCGAGCAGAATCTGTTCTCCGCGTTCGAAGTGAGCCGGCTGGCGCACCCGCAGCTGGCGCAGCATGCCAACGCGGCGATCGTCAACGTGGGTTCGGTGTCGGGGATCACGCACGTGCGCACTGGTTCGCCTTATGGCATGAGCAAGGCGGCGCTGCACCAGCTCACCCGCAATCTCGCCGCCGAATGGGCGGTGGATGGCATTCGGGTCAACGCGGTGGCGCCCTGGTACATCCGCACCCAGCGCTCGGAACCGGCCCTGGCCGACACCGACTATCTGGATGAAGTGCTCGAGCGCACGCCGCTGAAGCGGATCGGCGAGCCCGAGGAGGTCGCCGCCGCGATCGCCTTCCTGTGCTTGCCCGCGGCCAGCTACATCACCGGCCAGGTGCTGGCGGTGGATGGTGGATTCCTCAACTACGGTTTCTGAGGGCCTCAACCGGGTTGCTCAGAACTCGGCGACGTGGTCCTCGGCGGCGAAGCCCAGCGTCACCGCGCCTTCGCCCACGTTGACCATGCCGGTGATGCTCATCGGTGCTTCCATCAGCTCGACCCCGCATTCCTCGCACGCCTGACGCAGCTCGATATAGCCGGGCAGGTGCGAGAGTACGGCCAGATCGCCGCCGTAGCTCGCGCACACCATCGGAACCAGCAGGCCGGCACGAACCCGTTGCGCGGCATAACCGAAAAGCGCCTGCGCGCCTTGTTCGAATCCGCGCACCTTGCCTACGGGTCCGGTTTCGCCGCGAAAACAGCGCAGCAGCGGCTTGATGTCCAGCGCCGAGCCCAGCATCGCACTGAACAGGCTGACGCTGCGGTCGTTTTTCTTCTTCGCCCGCGCGCGCAGGTAGTACAAGTCGCGCGGCAACATGTAGCCGTAGGAGTGATTGGCAATGTGGGTCAGGCGCTCGCGGATCACGGCCGGCGTTTCGTCCGCCGCGATCAATCGGGCAGCTTCGTACACAGCCGGCGCGGCACCGGCAAAGATGTTTCGGGTGTCGATGACCCTCATCATGAACGGACCGGGTACGCCGGCCTGTTCGCGCACCTGGCGGTAGTTTTTCAGGATCGCGAAGCTGGCGCGGTTGACGTTTTCGTTGATCGGGCTGCGCGTGGCGGTGATGGTCAGGCAGAACACGCAGTCCTGCTCCAGCACCAGCTTGTCGAGGAACAACTGCTGCACGCCTTCGACCGGACAGGGTTCGGTTTCCGCCGAATGACTGCGGCTGCCCAGCCGCCGGTCGATGAAACGCTGGATTTCCGCCGGTTCGCGATCGTCCATGAAGACTTCATCGTCCACCCGGACAGTGATGGGCATCACCGCGACGTCGTGCCGTTGCAGGAAGGTCTGCGAAAGATCGCAGGCCGCATCGATTGCCAGACCCATCCGCATTGCGTGACCCCCGTCATGAATGGCAAGCGAAACATAGCATGCGCGCCGCGGTGCGGCTGGGGTATCGGGACTGCGTCTGCCCACCGCGTCCAGCCGGGGAGCCGGTTCGTTCGCGGCCGCTGAATCCACGCTGTTTGGCGGGTTCCGAATGTACAAAATTTGTTGACAACACGTAAAGCAAGCATGATAAAGGCGACCGGAGACGGAAGCGCCAAATGTGCGGACAGGGTCCAGGAAAGAAGCGCCGGGAGAAGCGTGCCGGCTGCAACCTGCCTGTCGAGACAGGTATGCGGCATGTTCACGTAGCGTTATTTGCCTGTTAGTATCGGGTCGGATCAAGCTCGTGGGTCTGGAGTTCACCGGTCTGGGAAATGCAGGCCAAGTCGCAGTTTTTGGGCAGAACCTTTTCTGACCCATGGCAATAATTAATCGGAGGGTGTTATGAAACTTGGGGTCACAAAACTTTCTTCGGCAGTTCGTCTGGCGCTTTCGCTGGGCGCTGTCATCGCGGTCGGCGCCTCGGGCACCGTATTCGCACAGGACACCGGCGCGCAGGACGCCGCCAACCAGCCGAGCCAGAAAAAGGCATCGACCCTGGAGACGGTGGTTGTAACCGGTTCGCGCGTTCGTCGTGTCGACCTGGAAACGTCCAGCCCGGTGCTGACCATTGACCGCGCGCAGATCCAGGCCAGCGGCAAGCAGACCCTCGGCGACCTGGTCCAGCAGATCCCGGCGATCGCCGGTGCCGCGACCAACCCGAACGTCAACAACGGCGGCGGCGACGGCGCCTCCACCGTGTCGTTGCGCGGTCTGGGTTCGCAGCGCACCTTGATCCTGGTGAACGGTCATCGTGTGCTCAACAACGACATCAATACGATCCCGGCCAGCATGGTCGAGCGTATCGAAGTGCTGAAGGACGGCGCCTCGGCGACGTACGGTTCCGACGCCATCGGCGGCGTGGTGAACTTCATCCTGCGCGGCGATTTCCAGGGTGCGCAGGTCAGCGCGAACTACGGCGAGTCGGATCGTTCCGACGGTGCCCAGCGCGGCTTCGCGGCGACTTTCGGTACCTCGTCGGACAAGGGCAACATCGTTGCCGGCATCGACTACAACAAGTTCGATGCGATCTCGTCGGCGAACCGCGACTACTCGAAGTACGCCACCTATCTGTACTCGGGCTCGATCTTCAACGCCGGTTCTAGCCGCAACCCGAATGGTCGCGCCTATCTGGCGAACGGTACGAGCGTTACCCTCAACCCGGGTAATACGGGCAGGACTACGACGGGTGACTATCGTCCATACAATGGTCGTACCGATGCTTACAACTACGCGGCGCACAACCTGATCCAGACCCCGCAGGAACGTACGAACGTCTTTGCGCTGGCGAACTACAACCTGACCGACAACGTGTCGGCGTACTTCGACGCGTTCTACAACAAGACCACGTCCAACGCCGCACTGGCTGCACTGCCGTTCGACGCAGGCAGCGATGGCGTGACGATTTCGAAGGACAACTACTACAACCCGTTCGGCCAGGATTTCGGTCCGGGTACGGCTTCCGCAACCGATCCGAACATTGGCACGGTTGACGCAAACGGTCATGTTTTTGCCGCAGGCGACCCCACTTCGTACAACTACCTGACCCGCTTCACCAACCTGGGTCAGCGTGTGCTGCACAACTCCACCACCACCGGTCAGGTGACGGCGGGCCTGAAGGGCAACTTCGGTGCCGACAGCAGCTGGCAGTGGTTCGGTGACCTCAACTACGGTCATCAGAGCAACCAGCAGCAGAGCCCCGGCTATGTGTATTACAACGGCCTGAAGGCGGCCCTGGGCCCGTCCTTCCTGGATACCGACGGTGTCGTGAAGTGCGGTTCGGCGGGCGCCGTCATCGCCGGCTGCACGCCGATCAATATCTTCAACTTGAATGATCCGACGACCACGGCCGAACTCGCGAAGTTCGCTGCGGCACCGTTCTACCATCGGTTGCAGACCTCGCGTCGCGCGGAAATCGGCGCCAACGGCAGCCTGTTCGACCTGCCTGCCGGTACCGCGCAGCTGGCCGTGGGCTTGTCGTACGACAAGGAATACCAGAACTACCAGGTCGACCTGATCGCGCAGACGCAGGGCGCCAACGGCACCTGCTTCATCTCGCAAGAGGCCTGTTCGACACCGTTGGCCGGCAGCTTCACCGACAAGGAAGCGTACTTCGAGTTGTTCGTGCCGGTCCTCGCTGACCTGCCGGCGATCAAGTCGTTGAACGTGACGATCGGTTCGCGCTTCTCCAAGTACAACACCGTCGGCAGCAGCTGGAACCAGAAGTTTGGCGTGGAATGGCGCCCGATCGACGACCTCCTGTTGCGTGGCACGGTCGCCGGTGTGTTCCGCGCGCCGAACATCAACGAGTTGTACGATGGTGCTACGGGCAGCGCGCCGCAGTTCAATGATCCCTGCGTCGGCTTGAGCGCCGCCGAAGTCGCGGCCCACGCTGCCGCTTGCCAGAACGTTCCTGCCAACTACCCGGGTACCGGCCTGTCGCAGACGACCGGCGTGTCTTCCGGCGCCGTTTCTGCCGGCGTCAAGCTGAAGCCGGAGCATGGCAAGTCGTATGACTACGGCTTCGTCTATGACCCGAGCTTCGCCCCGGGCCTGTCGGTCAGTGCCGATCTTTGGCGCGTGACGCTGGACGACACGATCACGGCGATTGGCGCTCAGAGCGTGGTCAGCAGCTGCTTCGCGAACGGTGCAAGCCCGTACTGCTCGCTGATTCATCGCCAGGTCAATGGCGATATCGCCTTCATCGCCCAACCGACGGTGAATCTGGGCAAGCTGAACACGAAGGGTATCGACGGCAGCCTCAAGTACAAGATTCCGCATTTCGATATCGCTGGCCAGAACTGGGGTGATCTGACGGCTTCGCTGGATGCCACCTACCTGATCCGCTACAACAACGACACCGCACCGGGTCAGCCGGGCGACGTCATTCGCCATATGGCTGGTCACTACAACAATGATCCGGCGTACGGCAACTTCACCCGCTGGCGCGGTCTGGGCCAGTTGAACTGGACCAATGGCCCGTGGAATATCAACTACACCGCGCGTTACATTGGTGCAGTCACGGTGGGTTGGGACGATCTGCGTGAAGGCGTCAGTGCTGATCCGAATGGCCCGGAGCGTGAGCTGAAGGCAGATGCGCAGATCTACCACAATCTGGCACTCGGCTATAACCTGGCTGCGTACCACACCCGCCTGGACGTGGGCGTCAACAACCTGTTCGACAAGACGCCGCCGTTGATGTACCAGAACAACGTGCTGAACTCGAACACCGACATGAACACCTACGAGCCGATCGGCCGCTACTTCTGGGGTCGCGTGACCGTGACGTTCTGATCCAGAACGCCTAGGTCGCTATAATCAACCGCGCGGTGCAAGCCGCGCGGTTTTTTTATGCATCGCATTCAAGGGCACTGACAGCTTGGCCACGCAGCAGATCGACATCGAACACATCATGCAGTTGTTGCACAGTGGCCAAGTCGGGCAGGCCGAACAGTCGTGTCGTCAGCTGCTCAATGCTCAGCCGGATGATGAAACCGCGCTGGCCCTGTTGGGCATTGCCCTGCAGCAGCAGGGGCGGCCACTTCGTGCCGCGGCAGTTCACGAGCAGCTCACCGTGCTTTACCCGGACCAGGTCAACCACTGGATCAATCTTGGAAATGCGCTGCGTGAAGGCGGGCTCACGGCGCAGGCCGAGGAAGCATACGTGCTGGCCTTGCGGCTGGCACCCGAACATGCCGGTATCCACGCCAATCTTGGCCTGCTGTACAAGGAAATCGCCGACTATGCCAAGGCACGCCAACACCTGGCGCAGGCGGCGCGACAGCTGCCCGACGATCATGAGATCTGTATCTACGCGGCGATGGCCTGCTGCGAGTGCGCCGACAATGCGGAAGCGGCTCGGCTGGTGAGCGGGTGGCGCAACTGGCTGCCGCTCAGTGACGATCTGACGATTGATCTGGCGTGGATGTTTACCCAGATGGGACGCATATCCGAGGCCGAGCAGCTGCTTGGCAACTCGATGCAACTCGACGGCGCGCGCCCGCGCACGCTCGCGCGCATGGTGGGGCTGCTGGAAAGGGTCAATCGACTGGACGAGGCGGACGTGATCCTGGCCGGCCTGCCGGATCCCGCAACGCTGCGCGACCCGGTCGACCAGCTCGAGGTGATCAGCGCTATGGGTGTCATGGCGATGCGCGGTCGCGACCCGACAGCGGCGCGGTCATTGCTTCAGCGCCTGATCGCGATGACCAAGGAAACCAACCAGCTCGGCAATCTGTACTTCTCGATGGCCAAGGCCTGCGATAAACAGGGCGACACTGCTGCCGCCATGGACGCCCTGGCCAAGGCGCACGCGGCACAGATGGTCAAGGCCGCACAACTGGTGCCCGAACTGCTGTTGCCCGGCGTACAGCCGTTGTCGCCGGCGCTTATCCGGATGACACCCGCACAGGCGGCCGACTGGTCGTCGCCTGCACCGTCGGCGGGCGAGCCACCTTCGCCGATTTTCGTGGTCGGTTTTCCGCGCTCGGGCACGACCATGCTCGAACAGATGCTGGACGCGCATCCCACGCTCGCCTCGATGGACGAACAGCCATTCCTGCAGGGCGTCACCGAGCGGGTGCTGGCGTTGGGGCTGCAATATCCGGAAGCGCTGGGCGAGCTCGACCCTGCCACATGCGCTGCGCTGCGGCGCCATTACTGGGAGCAGGTGAGTACGGTCGTCACGCTGCAGCCGGGTCAACGGCTGGTCGACAAGAACCCGCTGAACCTGCTGCATCTGCCATTGATCTGCCGGCTGTTCCCCGACGCACCGATCATCCTGGCGCTGCGTCATCCCTGCGACGTAATCCTCAGCTGCTACATGCAGAACTTTCGTGCGGCGGGATTCCAGGTGTTGTGCTCGTCGCTGGAGCGGTTGGCGCGAGGCTACGTCAACGGCATGCAGTATTGGATCCACCACGAGCAACTGTTCAAGCCGCACGTGCTGCACTTGCGCTACGAAGATCTGCTGGACAATTTCGACGCCGAGGTGGAGCGCATCGGCGCCTTCATCGGCATCGATGATGCGGTGTCGCTGCGCAATTTCCACCAGCATGCGCAGCAGAAGGGTTTCATCAGCACACCGAGCTACGCACAGGTCGTGCAGCCGCCAAACAAATCAGCGGTAGGCCGCTGGCGCCGCTACGAGCAGGAGTTCGCACCCCTGCTTCCCATCCTGAAAGACGTCATGGAGCACTGGGGCTATGACCGTTGAACCATCGCCGGTGAGCGCGTTGCCGGTAGCGGACGTGCGCAGCTATGTGCAGACCTTCGATGGAGCGTTGCCGGCGGCATTTTGCGAACAGCTGATTGCCTCGTTCAAGCAGACCGCCGACCGGCACATCGTGCGCAGTCCTGGCTGGCGCGCCGGCCTCGACGCCAGTTCCTGGACCGAGCTCGATGTCTCGGCCCTGGCCGACGAAGCGTTCCTCGGCTACTTCTACAAGCAGATCGACGACTATCTTGCCGCTTACAACCAGCGCCTTGGCCTGAGCATTCCGGTACCGCCTTCGCCGCAGATATCCCCGATGCGCATCAAACGCTACGTGGCCGGTAGTGGCGAGGCGTTTCAGCCGCATTTCGACGCGATCTACGAGGTGGCAAACCGCTATCTGGTGTTCCTGTGGTATCTCAACGACGTGGCGGAAGGTGGCGAAACGGAGTTCTGCGATCTGGGCATTACCGTACCGGCGCGCGCCGGCAAGCTGCTGATGTTTCCGCCGTACTGGATGTACCAGCACGCCGGCCGGCCACCGCTTTCGAACGACAAGTACATCCTTTCGCTGTATCTGCTGTTTCCACAAACGCGCTGACACGGACGCTCGGCCCGGACGAGCGTGCATGGCGCGCTCGCCGACAACGATGACGGGAATCCGCTTGAACGACAACCTCGTCCCGCTATCCGCTGTTGCAATGGTCGGCGCGTCACAAGCCGACTGGGAGCCGTCCAGCGCCGAGCTGGCACGGGTGGACCAGTGGCTCGCCACGGCGATGGCGAGCGGGTCGCAGACAGCCTTGCGCATCTTGAACGACCATTTGGACTCGGCCTCGGCGGACACCTGGCTGGGCTACGGCCGCATCGTGCTGCAGCGTGGTTATCCATCGTTGGCCGCGGCCGTGCTCGAACGGGCGCTCGCCCATCAGCCAACATCAGTGGCACTGCGCTACTGGTTCTCCCGGGCGTCGTGGCAGGCCGGCGATGCCGCAAACGCTGAAGCCGGCTTGCGACGGCTGCTGGCCGACAACACCACAGATGCCCGCGCTGCCATGCTCCTTGGCCAGGTACTGCGTGGCCAAGGCAAGCTCAACGCAGCGGCAGGTGCGCTGGCCGAACGGGTTGAGGCGGTCCTCGGCGACACGCAGGGCGTGCTCGACTGGGCCCAGTTCATGCGCGAGTGCCAGCGCCAGGACCTGGCAGCCGAATTGTGCGAACGCGAGCAGGCGCGCGGCAACGCCGACCCGCGCCTGTACGCGTTGATGGGCACTCTTGCGCAGGAGCTGGGTCGCTTCGAATCGGCGCGCAAGCACTATCTGGACGCCATCGCGCACGGCATCGACCAGAATCTGTGGTTCGTGCTCGGCAGCCTGGCCTCGATCGAACGTTACCGCGACCGCCAGCACCCGGACTTTGCGCTGTTCGAGAGCGGTATCCGAAATCCTGCACTGTCGCCGCGCGCGCGCGCGGCGATCCTGTTCGCGCTGGGCAAGGCGTTTGACGATATCGGCGATTTCGCGTCGGCCGCGGGCGCCTGGCGTGAGGCCAACCAGCTGATGCGCCCGCTAGGGTCGTGGTCGCGAGGAACGTGGCAGGCATTCGTGGCGGCACGAATCGCCAGTGCGCCAATGCCGGTCAGTCGCGCCGTTGCGCGCGACAGCGTGCCGATCTTTGTGGTGGGTTTGCCGCGCACCGGTACCACCCTGGTGGCGGAGTTGCTGGGTCGTCACCCCGACATACGCAATCGCGGCGAGCTGCCCACGCTGGCTTACCTGGCCGAACGGCTGGCCGGGCTCGATGCAACGCAGCGGGCGGGGGCAGTGGACGATGCGGCTGCGATCTATCTGGCGCACCTGCGGCGGGACGACGCCCCGGCGCGCTGCTACATCGACAAGAATCCGCTCAATTTCCGCTACCTGGACACGATCGCGGCGCTGTTTCCCAACGCCCGCGTGATCTACTGCCGCCGCCAGGCGCGCGACACCGCGCTGTCGATCTGGAGCCAGTCGTTCGCCCATGACGACTACGGCTTCGCCGGAGACTTCCATGACATCGCCGCCATGGCGGCCGGGTGTGATGAATTGATGGCGCACTGGCACCGAAGTCTGTCGATTCCGATCATCACGATCGACTACGAGCAGGTCGCGGCAGATCCGGCAACGACGATCGCGCAACTGATTGCGCAGCTTGGGCTGACGCCGTTCGATCCGGCACAGGCGGACCATGGAAGCACGTCGGTGATAACGTCGGCCAGCCAATGGCAGGCCCGTCAACCGATCCACCAGCGTTCGGTCGAACGCTGGCGCAACTATGTCGACTACCTGCCCGAGTTGATCGAGCTCTTCCCGGAGTAGATCGCCTGCGGCAGTGCGCGGCTGATCAGATCGCGGCGTGGGCGTTGAAGTCGCCGATCGCCGCGACCAGGTCGGTCACTGCGGCCCGCTCGACTTCGCTCAGATCAGGGTTCCAGCTGTCCAGGATCAGCACCACTCGGGTCTCGTCGCTGCGATTCCACGCCTCATGCTCGAAGGTGTCGTCGAACGTGACGCACTGGTCGGGTTGCCACACATGGGTTTCCCCGCCCACGCGCAAGGCGCAGTCCGGCGGCACGATCAGCGGCAGGTGGGTGACCAGGCGAGTATTGGTGACCCCGCGGTGCGGCAGGATATGCGTACCCGGACGCAGCACCGAAAACAGCGTTTCCGGCGCGTGATCGCGGATGTGCACCAACGCTGCCTCTTCAAGCAGCGCCGCCGTTTGTGGGCAACTTGCGCAATGCGCGTCGAAGCGTTCGCCGTGCCGATAGAAGAAATAAGCGTCCCAGGCCGCGGCGCGGTCGCCGGACGCTCGCAGATAGGCTTCGGCTTCTTCGGGCCGGCCCGATTGCAGAAAGGACTCGAGGTTCTGCTCGTCGGCAATGACGGCGC
>Ga0310811_10012896_pt1 | contig 10872 bp, 10 predicted proteins | sample YCmetagenome_FD_207642 | JGI IMG/M metagenome (GOLD analysis project Ga0310811, IMG submission 207642) | Soil microbial communities from experimental microcosm in Duke University, North Carolina, United States - YC | ecosystem: Engineered > Artificial ecosystem > Soil microcosm > Unclassified ...
ACGTTGCTCGATATTCCAGTGTATAACTTATTAACGGGCGGTAATTCAAAACCTGAAGGTAAAACATGGGTAGTAGATGCTACAGTAAAAGGACATTTCGGTTTAGGTCCTGATACAAGCAATGGCCCTGATTGGTACCAAGCCGGACCAAATGAAAAAGATGGAAGCGGTCTGTATAATGATAAGTATACTTTCAAGATCAATGCATTCTCTTATGTATTCGATGCTGCAGGTGATGTCTTCGTCAACAACAAGCAAGCCAGCAATTTCCCTGGCTCTTATCCTAACTCAGGTGATTATACTGCACCCTTCACAGCTCCTACTGATTTAACATGGAATATTTCCGGCGACAATAATCAAATCCTCACTATTTCTACCGGAGGCTTCATTGGTTATTACACAGGCGTTACAACCTATGAAATATTAAAGCTTGAAGAAAATGAAATGTATCTGCGATATCTTGATGCAGGAAACGCAGGGTTTGCATGGTACTTACGTTTGATCCCGGAAGGATTTACACACACACCTCCTCCAGCACCTGAATACAAAATTGCTGACATCTACGAAAACTTTGATGGTAACAGCAATGTAACATTCATTGCTAACTCAAATGGCACAATGGCAACGTACGACAATCCAGCTACTGTACCCATTAACACTTCATTGAAAGTTGGTAAATACATTAAGGCAGATGGTGCAGGTGGCGAGTATGCCAACGTACAGATAAAACCAGGATACAAAATGGATCTGCACAATCGCAACGTTTTCAAGATGAAAGTTTTCATTCCTGGCTTTAATGATTATACAACCGACAACGGATCTGAATCATGGCAGTCATATCATACACTGCAGAAACAACTTTCTGTGAAGCTTCAAAATGGAGATCTTGGAGGAAATGCTTATACAACTCAATATGAAGTCATTCAAAAAAATCTCGATACCGATAAATGGATTGAGTTAACATTCGACTTCAGTGCTGTTGTTGATCGTGAAGATTTCGACACCATTGTTATTCAATTTGGTGGAGAAGCCATATTCACCGGTGGAATATTTTACCTTGATGATTTTGAGCTATTGCCATAATAATTACAACCTTTGAGTATGTAATAGCCTAAGTGTGTTATATGATACACACTTAGGCTTTACTACTCTATAATATTTAATTAACAAATGTGGGGAGAACAACTATGAAAAGGTTAAGACATATAATTACATTAAGCTTCTTGTTAACAGCTGCTTTGTCGTGCTCTAAAAATGAAAATGATGTCAAAGTAATATTGCCATCTAATCTTCAGGTGCAAGCTACAGTTGCATCAGATGGATCTGGATTAGTAACCGTAAATGCTTCTGCACAAAATGTTAATTTCTTTTACATCTATTTCGGAGAAACAGGAGAGATCGCTGTTACTTCAACTACCGGGCAGGCTTCTCACACGTATACCACTGCTGGCTCTTACACTATACGTGTTGAAGCTCACACCACAATAAAAGATTTTATTAGTCAGAGCACAGATGTAAAAATTGTAAAAGACGGTGATGATGGAACAACACCCATTCCAACAACCGGATACTCTACACCTGAATCTTATGCAGGAATGACGTTGATCTGGCAAGATGAATTTAATGGAACTGCCTTAAATGAAACTGACTGGTCTTTCGAAACCGGCGGCGGTGGCTGGGGAAACAACGAACTTGAATACTATCGAAAAGAAAACACTACCGTTAGTGATGGCGTGTTAATTATCACAGCAAAAAAAGAATCATTTAGTGGAAGTAATTATACAAGTTCACGCCTGATCACAAAAGGTAAAAAGTCTTTTAAATTTGGAAGAGTTGATATACGTGCTGCACTTCCAAAAGGACAAGGCATCTGGCCTGCTCTATGGTTGTTAGGAAGTAACATTGATGATGTAGGCTGGCCTAAATGTGGAGAGATTGATATTATGGAAATGATTGGCGGCAGTGGTCGTGAAAAAACTGTTTATGGAACACCCCATTGGTGGGATACAGATCAAATAGGTCATGCAAGCTATGGTAGTCAGTATAGTTTAAGCAGTGGCACATTTGCTGATCAGTTTCATGTATTCTCTATCATCTGGACGGCTGATGCCATAACATGGTATGTGGACGATATACAATATCATACTATTGATATTACTCCTGCTGAAGCACCAGAACGTTTTGATGAATTCAGAAATAATTTCTTTGTCATCTTTAACATTGCCGTAGGCGGCGACTGGCCAAAGAATCCGGATAGCACCACAGTGTTCCCTCAGCGCATGGTTGTTGATTATGTACGTGTATTTCAATAAAACTAGTAACAACACCTGGAGTCTGAATTTGTAAGACTCTGTTTAAACAAGACTTTTAAAATTATCATCAACAAGCATCATGATTAATAACTTAAGAATCGGGCTGTTTACGTGTGCCTTTACTCTTACACTATCTGCTTTCAGTCAACAGGCAAAACAAAAATTGTCAGTAGACGAAAAGATAGATGCACTGATCAGTAAAATGACTCTCGAAGAAAAAGTTGGTCAGCTGAATATCAATGTAGGAGAAACCATTATTACCGGGCCAACAATGTATACATCCACATCCGAACGTTTTGATGATCTTATTCGTGATGGTAAAATTACAGGTTTGTTTAACGTACATGGTGCTGCTTATACAGCTCGTCTTCAAAAAATTGCTATTGAGAAATCACGCTTAGGTATACCGTTGCTTTTTGGCGCCGATATCATTCACGGCTTTAAAACAGTTACTCCTATTCCATTGGGAGAAGCTGCAAGTTGGGACATGAATGCCATTGAACAATCAGCGCGAATGGCTGCAAAAGAATCAACATCTGCAGGTATCAACTTTAACTTTGCTCCTATGGTCGACATCTCACGCGAACCGCGTTGGGGAAGAATATCAGAAGGCTCAGGAGAAGATTCCTATTTAGGTTCACGCATTGCAACGGCACGTGTAAAGGGTTTCCAGGGAAATAATCTTGCAGACCCAACGACATTTGCTGCCTGTGTAAAACATTTCATTGGTTATGGTGCTGCCGAAGCAGGTCGCGATTACAATACTGTTGATTTTTCTAAACGTGCTTTATATGAAACTTATCTGCCACCATTTAAAGCAGCTATCGAAGCAGGTGCAGCAACTGTAATGCCTTCATTCAATGAACTGGATGGACAGCCTCTCACAGGTAATAAACATTTACTAACAGATTTACTTCGAAATGAATTGAAGTTCAACGGCATGATTGTATCAGACTATGGCGCGATTGGCGAAATGATCAATCATGGGACTGCTGCCAATGGTAAAGAAGCTGCTCAACTCTCATTAGAAGCAGGTACTGATATGGACATGATGTCTTATCTGTATTTAAACGAAGTACCTAACCTTGTTAGAGCAGGTAAGCTTGATGTTAAATATGTTGATGCTGCCGTGAGACGTGTGCTGAAGTTAAAATTTGATTTAGGATTATTTGATAATCCATATTTATACTCCGATGTCAATCGTGAGAAAAAAGAAATCAGATCAGCAGAAAATCTTGCTGTCGCGAGAGACATGGCTAAACGTTCAATCGTGTTATTGAAAAACGAAGGCAAACTGCTTCCGCTAAAGAAAAATTATAAAAAAATTGCCGTGATCGGACCGTTGGCTGACAATAAAGAAGACATGAACGGATCGTGGTCATTCTTTGGCGAAACACAACATCCGGTTAGCATTGTTGAAGGTATTAAATCTAAAGTTGAAAAAGGAACTGAAGTATTATATCACACCGGTTGTAATCTCTATGATAACAATACCGATAAATTTGCTGAAGCCGTAACAACAGCAAATAATGCAGACGTGGTGATCATGGTTGTTGGTGAAAGTGCTGTTATGAATGGCGAAGGTGCTTCACGCTCTGATATAAATTTACCAGGCGTTCAACAGCAACTTGTAGAGATCATTGCTAAAACAGGAAAGCCTGTTGTAGTGGTGTTGATAAATGGAAGACCTCTTACACTAGAATGGATTGATCAACACATACCATCCATTGTAGAATCATGGACGTTAGGATCTGAAGCCGGTCATGCTGTTGCAGATGTTTTGTTTGGCGATTATAATCCCTCTGGAAAATTACCTGTTACGTTTCCTAGAAGCGTAGGTCAGATTCCTATTTATTACAATCACAAAAACACAGGGCGTCCTTATGGTGGTAACTACAGCGAGCCAGCCAGTCAGCGTGTTTATAGTTCAAAATATCGAGACATTAAAAACACACCACTTTATCCGTTTGGTTATGGATTAAGCTATACTTCATTTGAGTATAGCGACATGAATCTCAGTGTTCCAAAAATATCAGCTAATGAAAAAATTGATGTTACTATCACCGTAAAAAACACAGGTGCTTATGACGGCGAAGAAGTTGTGCAGCTATACATTCGCGATTTGGTTGGAAGCGTAACACGTCCTGTAAAAGAACTAAAGGGTTTTCAAAAAGTGTTTTTAAAAGCAGGAGAATCGAAAAAGATAATCTTTACATTATCTGCAAATGATTTATCATTCTATCGTGCAGATATGACATGGGGAACAGAACGAGGCCAGTTTGATGTGTTTGTCGGTGGCAGCTCTGAACAAGTATTAAAGAAATCATTTGAATTGACCAATTAAGAGTATGAGACTTTTATTCGCTGCATTGCTATGCACATGTATACTTCCATGTTACAGTCAGAAATCAAACACACATAAATTAGTTTGGTCAGATGAGTTTAATACTCCAGGATCTCCGGACACAACAAAATGGACTTATGATTTGGGAGCTGGAAACCCTGCAGGCTGGGGCAACAATGAACTGCAATATTATACTAACAATAATAAAAATGTTCGCATAGAAAACGGATCATTAATTATTGAAGCTCGTAAAGAGTCACTCAACGGAATGCCCTATACATCTTCACGAATTCTCACTAAAAAGAAAGGCGACTGGCTTTATGGTCGTGTTGAAATAAAAGCTAAACTTCCCAAAGGACGCGGCACATGGCCCGCCATCTGGATGCTACCAACTACCTGGGTCTACGGCGGCTGGCCAAGCAGTGGTGAAATCGATATTATGGAACATGTTGGTTATGATCCTGGTGTTGTTCATGGCACCATCCATACCGAATCTTATAATCACATGAAGCAAACTCAGAAGGGCGGACAAATACAACTATCCGACGCTGACAATACTTTTCACATCTACACCATCGAATGGACTGCTACTAAAATCGACTTCCTTGTTGATGACAAAGTTTATTATGCAGTGACCAAATCTCCCAACGAAGATTATAAAGGATGGCCCTTCAACCAGGCATTTCACCTGATCATGAACATAGCTGTAGGTGGTGGCTGGGGTGGCAAAGAAGGTGTTGATGAAACCATCTGGCCCCAGCGAATGGAAGTTGATTATGTACGGGTTTATCAATGAGGGCGCATGTCCTGCAACTTGTTCCTCTCGTTTTGTAATTCACGAGAGAGTTTCATTTGCTTATCAAGCGCTTTGTGTTTGAAATCATCAAACTCTTTTGTGAGTCTATCTAATGATTCTACTTTTTCTTTAGAGGATGATTGCATCCATCGCAATCTTCCAAAAAGCATACTGAGCAATACAATAAGACCTGCTATAATTATGCCTACGGTAGAAATAAAAACCTTCTTATTAAAATTGATTCCCAACACGTTGATGTGCGTGCTATCAAAAAGAATTTCAGCTACAGACTCTTTTGTCTTTACTGTTTCATTCTTTGCAGCAATCACTTGATTCTTGAGCTTGAGAACATTCTTTTTAGTGTCGGCCAGCGCATTATTCTTTTCATGCAAAGAGTCAATGGTAATTTTCCACACACCATCCAGAACCGTTTCTTTGATTACTTTATAGTCCTGGTATGTTTGAGATTTAGTCTTCATTAAGACGTAGCGATCCTTCAGGGTAAGATCTTTTGCCTTCACAGCTTCGACTGCTGGTTGAGCAATAACCCCAATGGCTATCAGGTAAAAAAACAAGATGATCCAATTTTTCATGCAATTCGTTTTAATGCAACATTAGTACCTGAGGGTAAACATCTGATTTTTAACTCCCAACCTAGCAAGAAAGACGCATCATCCTCAAGAGAAAGTATTCCAACCTGCTAATTTGTCGTTTAATGCTTTGTGTTACCGTTAAACTTATTAACAAGACGACATACCTGGCAAGGAAATTCGTCGACTTTTAAGTCGTTTGCATTTAAGCCTTCAGCAATTTAAAGGCATGCGACCATTCTCCTTTAGTAATTCCGGGGATACACCAAAGCATGCAAAGCGGTTCAATCGCCCTCGCGGCCTCGGCCTTGCCCATATCGGCAATATCCCATTCAAATTTTTCAAGAATCACCTTCACATCACCCTTGGCAGCTTCATTATTGCCCGCTATAAACATGGTTGGCTTGCCACCCGGAATCTTGGGGTTAACCATAAAATTACTGCCTACGCTATTAAATGCCTTAACAAAATTAGCTGATGGAACAGCCTTCTGCAATCTCTCCAGCAACGAGAGATTTATATCTGTGAAATATCGAAGTACACCATTTTCAGGAGCAGCAGCGGCGATAGGATTAGTAGGATCGATTATAGTTTTTCCTGCTAAAGACGATGCGAGTCCTGTCGCTAATTCTTCAACAACACCACCCTTCACAGCCAGAACAATTATTTCACCAAAAGCTGCAGCATCACCAAAGCTGCCAACAGAAGCTTTGGCACCAGCCTTCGATTTCCACTCATTTAGTTTTGATGTTTCGCGTGTGCCTATCATTACTTCATAGCCATGTTTTATAAATCCACTGCCCAACACCTGAGCAACCTGGCCTGAGCCGAGAATTCCAATTTTGTTTTTAGTCATAGGATTATAATTTTAAGAGGTTATTGTAAGTTACAATCAACAAGCTGAAAAAGTTTTCATCGAACTCATTATTATTTATAAATTAATATAGCTTGGATGCTTTAGCGAGTGTGCAAATCTTGAATCATCATTATACTATATGAAAATTGGACTTCTGTCGGATACCCATAGTTACTTAGATGAGAAGGTCTTTACTCATTTTAAGAATTGTGATGAGATCTGGCATGGTGGCGATATTGGTGATCATGCTGTGGCTGATCGACTTGAACAGTTCAAACCATTAAGAGCTGTCTATGGAAATATTGACGATGGCCCCATGCAACGACGCTTTCCTGAAGACCTATGGTTTACATGCGAAGGATTAAAAGTATGGATGACCCATATTGGCGGAGCGCCACCCAACTATAACCCACGAGTAAAAGGTATATTCAAAAACGAGATCCCCGATTTATTTATCTGTGGGCATTCGCATATTCTGAAAATTATGCGCGATCCTAAACTCAACAACATGCTCTATATGAATCCTGGTGCCGCAGGCAGACATGGATTCCATCAGATCAAAACGCTGGTGAGGTTTGATATTCTGGATAGTAAAATCTCTAATCTTGAAGTTATTGAAATGGGGAAACGTGGATCGATAGAATAAGCTTAGATAAAATTATAACACGGAGTTGCACAAAGAATGCACAGAGTTTCACAGAGAATATTTTGTGTAATCTTCTAAATTTACTCAATGTGATATTACGACAGAAATCAATAGATTCAGTCATCCTCTCCTCCGGAGAGGGACCGAGGGTGAGGCCTGAATCAAAAACTATACTTCAATGAAAGTCCTGCAGCTCTAATGCCAAGCGATAGGTTCTGCTCTTCCTTGTATTGCTTATACTTCTTCGATCCTCTAGACATCAGTATAACACCGGGAACAATCATACCCACTCCACCGACAACCATCAGAATACCAAAACCACCTTTAGGATCTCCACTTGATGTAGTTGTTCCATTTGTATTTGATGAGTTATAATACAAGGCACTTGCGTTCGATACTAGTATAACGCCTCCAACCAGTAAGGCACCTCCAACAACGGTAAGGGTAGTTCCGGTGCGTTTCATTTTAAGACCTGGCGCATTGTAAGAGTTAGTTACATATGCTGTCTTTTTTTCAGGAGAGTATTGTGCCGAAGCAGAAATTGAAACAACAACAAATGAAATGAAGAGTAGAATTTTAGACATTAAAATGAATTATTAAATTAAAAATAATACTTGAATGAAAGACCAGCTCCTTTCATATGTATAGCTACCTGGTTTTCATGATTCTTGTAATAGTTATAACGCTTCGTTCCCTTAGCACAGAAGATAATTCCCGGAACCATCATACCAACTCCTCCTACAACTCCAAGTAAACCAACAACTGCCTTAGTTGGCAATTGGTCTTCATCGTTAGGATTAGATGATTGGTATGAGAAAGATCCTACTCCCAATTTCAGACCGTCAACGCTCGACAAAGTAGCTATTCCAATTGCTTCAAGTACAACTCCTCCTAAAATCAAACTTGTTCCAACATCTCTCATACGTTCGCCAGGAGCTCGAGTTGTAGTAGGCTCTGTGGTAAAAGAGCTAATCAAATTTAACGAAACAGGTGTAACTCTGGCATATTGCCTGTTAGCATATTGTGCCGAGGCAGAAACTGAAATAACAACAAAAGAAATAAGAAGTAGAATTTTATACATGACTTAGAAATGATACTTTAATGAAAGGCCCGCTCCTTTAGTACCGAGCGTTATGTTTTGTTCTCTTTTATATCTACTTAATTTATGAGAACCCTTCGACCAGAAAATAATACCAGGCACAGTCATGCCAACTCCAAAGACAATTAACTCTATACCATAGGTTAAATGTCTTAGTTGTTTTTTGTTTACGTTATCGTCATCATCTACGAGATTATCAAAATCTGTTGTGGATGTTAGAATTATACCTCCAATCAACAAGGCGCTGCCGCCAAGTGTAAGTCCTCTGCCTACATTCTGCATGCGCTCACCGGGCATGCGTGTAGGTGTTGTCTCCGAAAATGAATTGCTTGATTTTAATGATACCGGTGCAATTTGTACATATTGCCTGTTAGCATATTGAGCCTGGCATGCTATTCCAAAACATAGCATGGCTAGAAGCATAAGAGTCTTCATGAGGGTCTTTTAAGATTATTGAATATTTCCTTGCTGTGGATCGATCCTAAACGTACTGATTCAACATTACTGGCATCACCAACATAAGGATGTCTTCGCTCTTGTCTTTCTCAGCAGGAACGATAACACCAGCCTTATTAGGAGCTGACATGTTTAAGCGAATCTGATCAGCATCGATGTTGGTTAACATTTCGATGAGGAACTTGGCATTGAAACCAATTTCGATATCCTCGCCTTCGTGCTCACATGAAAGTCTTTCGTTCGCTTCGTTAGAGAAGTCAAGATCTTCAGCAGAGATTTGTAATTCGCTGCCTGTGATTTTTAACCTTACCTGATGTGTAGTTTTATTTGAATAGATGGAGATACGTTTCAATGCACCAAGCAAATCAGTGCGATCAATTGTCATCTTGATGTTGTTGCCTGTAGGAATTACGTTATCATAATCCGGGAAGCGCTCATCGATAAGACGGCAAATCATTTTGATGTTACCAAACTTGAAGAAAGCGTTTGATACGTTAAAGTTCAAACTCACTTCAGTATTCTCAGTAGGCAACGTTGCTTTTAACAAATTCAATGCTTTACGTGGAATGATGATAGTGCTGCCGTTCTCAGACTTAACATCACTTCTTCTATAGCGAACCAAACGGTGTCCGTCAGTAGCTACGAAGGTTGTATTCTTATCGCCCAGGTTTACATAAACACCTGTCATCGCCGGACGAAGTTCGTCATTGCTGGTAGCGAAGATGGTATTGTTTACGGCACGTGAAAGAACTTCAGTAGAAATCTCTGCTGTGAAGTCGTTCGATACAGTTGGTACTTTAGGGAAGTCAGTCGCGTTTTCGCCTGACAATTTATAACGTCCGTTGTCGGAAATAATTTCGATGCTGTAGGTTGACTCATCAATAGAGAAAGTCACAGGCTGCTCTGGCAAGTTCTTAAGTGTATCAAGAAGGATACGTGCCGGAACTGCGATGCTACCTTTTTCTTTAGACTCCACCTGAAGTTCAGTGATCATAGAAGTCTGAAGATCAGAAGCAGTTACTGTAAGAGCTCCCTTATCTAATTCAAAAAGGAAGTTTTCAAGGATTGGAACAACAGGGTTTGTTGTGATTACACCATTTATATTAGATAGTTGCTTAAGCAAGTAAGCAGAGTTAACAATAAACTTCATTCGTGAAAAAGTGTTTAGTTCTAAAAGAGGGGGTAAAGTTAAAAAGAAAAACCAATCTGAAAAATGTCCGCAGAGGGCCTAAAAACCATATATTTTAAGGTTTTAAAGCTTTTTCTCGCTTCTGATGGCGTTTAGGGCTTTTTAATAAAGTAGTCTTTCCCCCTAACCAATGGCGCAATTTTATCATGCTGAAAAAGGACAGCCTCATTGTTGCCAAATACGCCTAAAACATAGGGATCTTTTCGCAGGGGATTGAAAATAATTAAAGGATATTTTCGGTCTGCAATGTCTTTTATCTCAATAATCATAGCAGGATTTGTCTTGATAAGGCTATCATAACGGGCTGAGTAACCAGCTTTTATGAAATTATCCGCCGAAAGCCTCATCATGCCATCCATAAAAGCATTCAATTTTATGGTATCGCTTTCAGCAAGCCCCTCCACTCCAAAAAAATTATTGAAATAGGCCGCTCTGAAGTTCTGCTTGGACTGTGTTGGAAACTGGGCCGTGAACTCCTTAAAATTTCGCCAGCTGAAATTAAAAACACGCTTGTCACGCCAGCCATTCTCATCCAATTCCAGAATGCCAGAGGCATAAACGCGGTATCCGGGAATCACCATGAT
>Ga0310811_10012897_pt1 | contig 10871 bp, 6 predicted proteins | sample YCmetagenome_FD_207642 | JGI IMG/M metagenome (GOLD analysis project Ga0310811, IMG submission 207642) | Soil microbial communities from experimental microcosm in Duke University, North Carolina, United States - YC | ecosystem: Engineered > Artificial ecosystem > Soil microcosm > Unclassified ...
ATTTCAGCGGCCTTATAACTGGCTCCCGTTCCGACCGTATAGCCCTCGAGATCTTTCAGGCTCAACGTATCTTTTGCCGTCTTGCTGGCGAAACGAGAATCGTCCGCTTTGACCACAATCTGCTGACCATAATGATAATAGGGCTGCGAAAATAGTTCCGTTTTCTCGCGATCGGGCGTGATCTCCCAGCCATTCATAATCACATCGAACTTGCCAGCTTTGAGCGCCTGATCGAGCTGAGCATAATCGGTCTCAATCTGCTTCTCCGTCACGCCGAGCAATTTCGCAATGGCTGCGGCAATATCAACTTCAAAACCGACCAGATTCGTGGGATTCTTGGGGTCCGGGAAAACATAAGGAGCACCGCCCTCCGAGGTCGAGCCCCACTGGAACTGCCCGGGTGTCTTCAAACCCTGATTGCCAATCTGTTGCGCGCCAGGGGTGCTACCAGAGGGAGTGGTTGACACGTTTCCACCACAGGCGACCAGGAGTGCTCCCAGAGAGCTAGCAGTAACCAGGAGGCCACCGGTCTGACTCGCGCGCCGTAAAAATGTTCGCCGATCCAGTTCTTGATCCATACTCGATAATGCCTTTCTGAATTTTCCCGAAAATATTTCAAGTCGCCGATAGAATGTACCATCCCGGCCCGTGTACAAGACATAGGAAACGGTATATACATTCAGGAGACGGACTTACCAGATAAGAAATGTTGCTGGCTACGCTGGAAAAATCCTCAGCTCATCGTTGCAATGTACTCGTAGATCAGAGAGCCCTTGCGTGCATCAATGCACCTTGTTCAATATATTACCCCAATGCCGAAAAATAGAGAACAAGAATTTTGCGCTACCTGTAGAGTATAGCAAAATAGAGAGATTTTCTCTATTTCTATTTTAGCGGCAGAGATTTGCTGGTTACTATTACTACGCCTTTCGATGTATGGATATCACAAAACCCACTTGCAGCTAATCAGTAGAGAATGCACAATTGCTTCTTATACTCTAACTATAGCCATTTCCAGGTTGAGGAGCGATACTCGTGCAACCAGGGAGCGGAAATAATCTCAAGGGAATGATCGAGAGGGCTGTGCCAGGATAAAATCGCGAAAGAGCCGGGCACCAAGCCATTACCGGCTGCGCGATCCCAGCAGAGATCAGCGAGCTTGCAGATGGTCGTTACCTGATTGGGATGGGATTTGAACAGGCGCAGATGGTCATAGTGGCCGAAAAAATGATAGTGGGGCTGAGCACGCTCCAGTACCGGACCAATTTCAGCGATACCGGCATCGGGGAAAATATATCCCCTGGGTGCATCATGGCTGAGCACAATATCGAGCGTCGATGGGGCAAGCGATAATTGGGCGAGACGACGCCGCTCGTACGCCTGAATATATTTAGACTGCTGTTCATCCTTCTCGCCCTGAGGTGCACCGATGCGACCGATGCCGAGGATCGTCACGGACTCTTCGCGAACAGAAAAGGTATAGGGGACGCCACTCCTCAGGCACCAGATACGCTGGTAGGCATCCACCGAAAACAGAGGCGAGCTCGACGCCTGTTCTTTTTCGTCCAGATAGTGCTGATCCTCATGATTGCCACGCACAAAGATAAGGGGGCAGTGCGTTTGCTGCAACTGGTTAGCAACCTCCTCACGATAGATCGCAAAATCTTGCATAAAACCCAGTTCAGTCGGATCATCTACGGCATGGCGTTTTGTCGCCTTATCCAGCGAGGACATGCCCGGAAATACCCCGAGATCACCGGCTTGCAGAATTATGTCGATCTGTTGACCAGTCTCCTGCTGCCAGCGCGCACAGAGCTTGAAACAGAGCAGGATACGACCATGTACATCGGCAAAAAGCGCAATATTCATCGAATTACTCCATCATAGCAGGAACATGATTACTTTGTTCCAGTTGAAAAGCACAAAGTAGGGCATAACTATAAAAAATGCGTTAGTATGTATTATAATAAGGAGAGTTTCCTGACATGCGCTTGCTCGTAAGCGTGTCCTTTACCGGCAATAGTTTCCAGGACTTCATGGCAAGAGCAGATGGGAAACAATGGGCAGCACAATTCGACGCTTGAGGAGGAGGGCTCAATGGCCCAGCTTGCACCCAACGACCGACTACGAGCCGCACGCAGAAACAAGCATCTGTCACGAGAAAAACTGGGGGAAGCGCTCGGCACAAGTGCCTTTACCGTAGGGCGCTGGGAACGCGGTGAGACCGCCCCGGATGTCTATATGACAGCCAGACTTTGTGAGCTATTCAAAAAACGTCCTGAAGATCTGGGCTTTCCAGCTCTCGTACCCTATCCTACAGACGGTACAGCGGATACAGCAGAAGAGAGCTTGCCTGCGCAGTTGCTCGATCCAGCTATTCCCGTACCAGCGGCGCTGCCCCTGGTGGGACGAGATCAGGATCTAGCCGAACTGAAAACGCGCCTGCGGACCGCCGAAGGAGAGAGTGTGATCGCGCTCAATGGGCTACCCGGCGTCGGCAAAACCGCGCTCTCGCTGGCACTGGCACACGATGCCGAGCTACGCGCATCTTTTACCGATGGCATTCTCTGGGCTGCCCTTGGGCCGGAGCCGAATATTCCCGGCATCTTCAGTCGCTGGGGGAAACTGCTCGGCATCTCCCGTCACGATATGGCTCAGCTCAATCAAAGCGACACCTGGGCCAGAGCGATTCACGACGCGATCGGCAATCGGCGTCTGCTGCTCGTTATCGACGACGCCTGGACAGTTGAAGATGCGCTGACGATGAAAGTGGGAGGCACGCAGACGGCTCATCTCGTCACCACACGCTATCCCAGTATTGCCGCGCATATTGCCGTCGAAACGGCCACGCAGCTTCAGGAGTTGAATGCCGAAGATAGCATGGCCCTGCTGCGTTTACTGGCGCCACAGGTTGTAGATGTCGAAGCGCGTAAAGTCTATGATCTGGTCCACGCCGTTGGAGGTCTGCCCCTCGCCCTCACCCTTGTGGGCAACTATCTGCGTTTGCAAGCGTACAGTGGGCAGCCGAGGCGGATTCAGGCGGCCATGAAACGGCTCAGCGATGCTGAAGAGCGCCTGCACATCAGCACACCACGCGGACCAGCCGAGCAGCATCCCAGCCTGCCCTCCGACGTGCCCCTGTCCCTCCAATCCATCATCGCCGTCACCGATCAGCAATTGAGTAGCCAGCAACGATCCGCACTCTATGCCCTCGCCGTCTTTCCCGCCAAGCCCCACAGCTTCTCCGACGAACTGGCACGCGAGGTTGCCGCCTGTAGCGGAGAAATTCTCGACGCCCTCAGCGATACCGGCCTGCTCGAAAGTATCAGCTCTGATCGCTATACACTGCACCAGACCATTGCCGATTACGCCCGCAGCCATCTTCAGGATGAGGCCCCCTACACACGCCTGATCGCCTATATCACCACCTATCTCGAAAACCATCAGACGGACTACGAAGAGCTGGAACGCGAGAGCAGCATCATTCTCGCCGCATTGGAGGCTGCCTACGAGAAAAACAGACAGGCAGAGTTGATTCGCGCCGTAAACGCCTTTGCGCCCTTCCTGGTGATGCGTGGCTTCTATAGTCTCGCCGAACGGCATGTGCAGCGCGCCCATGAAGCGGCGCTGGCGATACAGGACAGCCATGGGACCCTCACAACCCTGCTCTATCTCGGGCAGCTTGCGCAGAAGCAAGGGGATTTTGCTCGCGCCGAAGCCTTCTTTCAGGAAGGTCTGCAACACGCACGTCAGCAGCAAGAAGATGAGCTGACCTGCGCCCTGCTCGCTGAGCTCGGCTCCGTCACCTGGAGGCGGGGAGAATATAGTCAGGCCGCCGCCTACTCGCAGGAGGGGTTGCAGATCGCACGCGCGCTCGGCAACGAGAAACAGATGAGCTTTTTGCTCAAAACGCTCGGTGCCATCAGTGCGAGTTGGGGCGATTATCAGAGTTCCGAAACCTATTTGCGCGAAGGGCTCGAGCTCGCACGGCAGAGTGGAGATCGGGAGCAGATCTGCTCTGCCCTCCTCAACCTCGGCGTGACCGTTGCCGAACGCGGGAATGACGCCCAGGCCATCGTCTATCTGCGCGAAGGGCTCGAGCTTGCGCGACAGATCGGGCATCGCGAACATATCTGCGCCCTGCTGCTCAACCTTGCCGAAATGGTGGGCGAACAGAAAGCGTACGATCAGGCCGAAGCGTATTTGCGTGAAGGACTCGAAGTCGCACAACAGATCGCCCATCAAGAATGGACCAGCATTCTCCTGCTCAACCTTGCCGAGCTCAAACAGAAGCAGGGACACGACAGCGAGGCCGAAGGCTACCTGCAACAGAGTCTGCTCCTGGCACAGCCCATTGGACGGCCACGCATCATATGTTATGTCTACTATGAATACGGGAACATCTATTTAAAGCAGCAACAGATCGAGCGGGCCGAAGAGAGTTTTCAGCGTATGCTTCAGCTCATCCCCGAGGGAGATCAGGAGATGTACGCGCAGGCCAGCTTTGGTCTGGCGCGGGTCGCGGCCAGCAAAGGGCAGATAGCAGAGGCGCAAGAGCGAGCGGAAACGAGCATCCAGGCCTTTGAGAAAATGGGGCATCGGCGCGCGCAGGAGATCCGTCAATGGGTTCGCACGCTACAACAGGATTGATATTGTAGAGTCGCCCGATTCTCAGTCAGTAGCGTGTTACACATAGGGAAAGCCGAACAGAGAAATGCAAAGGCCCGTAGGAGTAAGAGCGTGCAAAATCAAGTGGGAGATGCTGATCAGCAGCAATCTCCCAGCAAGCCCCATTACGTAGGACAGATTCCGCAATTGACCGTCTCGCTCGGCATATTGCTGACAGGAGTGCTGTACTTCTTTCTCCCAGAAAATTTCACCATTGGTCCCAGCTGGATCTTACTGGTGCTAGAAATCTGTATCATCGTGCCGTTCTGGATGCTCCACTTTGCCGGACATGTGCTTCCCCACAGAGTTGTACGTAGCATCGACCTCATCTTACTTAGCGTGATTACACTGGCGCTGGTGATTGGCGTCGTCACACTGATTACGCGTCTACCTGCGATTACAGTCGGTAGCGTCCTGTTACGTATTGCGGCGCTCCTCTGGCTTTCTAATGTTGCACTTTTTGGTCTATGGTACTGGAACACCGATGGCGGGGGACCACGGGGGCGACATGAAGCGGGAAATGTAGCAATGGATTTTCTCTTTCCGCAGCAGACCCCAGAGGCCCTGAAGGCAAATAGCAAACCCTGGGTGCCACAATTTTTTGACTATCTCTTTCTCGCCTTTACAGTCGCTACCGCATTTAGTCCGACCGATACATTTCCTCTTACGCATAAAGCCAAGGGCTTGATGATGATCGAGGCAATTATTTCACTGATGATCATTGGTATTCTGGTCAGCCGGGTTGCCAATATTCTGTAGAGGTAAGGACGCCTCTCCCTTACAAAAAGGGAGAGGCATCAGAGATCAGGGGTGCAGGAAGTAGTAGAGCGGGGCCAGCACCAGCGTAATCGTGCTGAGCAGCTTGATGAGCACATGCAGCGAGGGGCCAGCGGTATCCTTGAAGGGATCACCGACCGTATCGCCGATGACACTGGCCTTATGCGGCTCGCTCTTCTTCCCCAGAATAATGCCTTCGGGGTCATTAGAAGCGACCACATCGCCCTTCACATCTACACGCAGATTCCCGGCCTCAATGTACTTCTTCGCGTTATCCCAGGCACCACCACCATTATTCAGGAAGAGTGCCATGACAATACCGCCCATAGTCGCCACCATCAGCAGACCGGCCGCCGCCTGGGGTCCCAGAATGACCCCCACCAGGACCGGAGTCAGCACAGCTACAGCACCCGGTAAGACCATCGCGCGCAGGGCACCCTCTGTGCTGATCTCCACACAGCGAGCATAATCGGGATCGACACGTTGCGCCGGATCTTCAGCCATAATATTGGGCATGGCCTTGAACTGACGACGCACCTCCTCGATCATCCGTTTCGCAGCCGCACCGACCGCACGGATCGCCAGCGAACAGAAAAGGAAGATCAGTGCCAGACCAATCAGTGCCGCAACAAACGTCGAGATATTCGCCAGATCTACGCGATAGACCGCTGGATTGTGTTTGAAGCTATAGAGCACATCCAGATAAGCACTGAACAGCACAAAGGCCGCCAGCGCCGCCGAACCGAGGCCATAGCCCTTGGTCAGCGCCTTCGTCGTATTCCCGACACTGTCCAGCGCATCCGTAATATCACGCACATCCTCAGCCTGACCACTCATCTCGCTAATACCGCCGGCATTATCAGTGATTGGACCAAACGTATCCATTGCCAGAATATAAGCGCAGCTCATCAGCATACCAACCGTCGCGGCAGCGGTCCCAAAGATGCCACTCATATTGATGACACCAGATTCTTGCAGAGCCAGATTCACATGCACCTGACTGCCAAAGAAATAGGAGAGGCCGAGTGCCCCACAGATACAGAGTACAGGCAGAACCACACACTCGAAGCCGATACTCACGCCCGCAATGATCGTCGTTGCGGGTCCGGTCATAGAGGCTTCCGCGATTTCGCGTACGGGACGCCACGTGCCAGCGGTATAGTATTGCGTGATAAAGACAAACGCAATACTGAGCAGCAGGCCAACGCAGGCCGCAAACGCATACCAGAGCCAGGGAGCAATCCCATAGTTCGCCGTCTCATTCCCCTGGCCTAAGAGGAGATAGCTTCCAGCAAAAATGCCCAGCACCGAGACAGCGCAGGTGATATAGTAGCCCATATTCAAGCGCTGCATCGCAATAGCACTGGGATCGCGTCCATTCGCCTGTTTTGGCTCAATCACGCTCTTTGCGCGAATAGAGAGTACGCCCAGCGAAGAGGCAATAATGCCAAATGCGCCCAGCACCAGCGGAAAGAGCAGCCAACCAATATTCTGAGTTGCCTGATAGAGAACCGCGCCAAGGATCATCGTACCGATATTTTCAGCCGCCGTTGATTCGAAAAGATCAGCGCCACGACCAGCACAGTCGCCCACATTGTCACCCACCAGATCGGCAATGACCGCAGGATTGCGGGGATCATCTTCAGGAATATTTGCCTCAACCTTGCCGACCAGATCGGCCCCTACATCAGCCGCCTTCGTATAAATGCCACCGCCAAGCTGAGCGAACAGCGCCACAAAACTTGCCCCGAAGCCGAAACCGACAATCAGCGACGGCGTCGCAGTAGGCTGAGAGAGCCCACCAAAAAGCAAGAAAAGCAACGAGACACCCAGAAGCGAGAGCGCCACTACGAGAAAACCCGAAACCGCACCACCGCGCAGAGAGACCACCAGCGCCTCTCCCAGACTACGACGAGCTGCACTTGCTGTGCGGCTGTTGGATTTCACGGCTACGTACATCCCTATATAGCCGGAGAGGCCAGAACAGAGCGCTCCAACTAAAAAAGCCACAGCAGTATGCCAGGCCAGGTTTATCTTTTCTGCTTGAGATCCCTGCCCAAGCAACGCTAGCACGCCCGCTACCACCACCGCCGCAACCACCGCCAGCACCGCAATCGTCTTGTATTGGCGATGCAGAAAGGCCGTTGCCCCCTTAAAAATCGCATCCGCAATCTTCTGCATTTCAGCAGTTCCAGTGTCCTTGCGCAGGACATAGAACACGAGATAGGCTGCGAACGCTACGGCAAGCAGGCTCACAACGATGGGAACCCAGATATAATTGACCATCAACACTTCCTCCGTCAGAATGTCGGCACATTTCGACCGTCACTGCCAGGAGTCCACCATAGAGGAGGGCTAGCAATTGAGTCAGGCAGTTGGCACCCTTTTTCTCATAGAAATTTATTACCAAATATCTTTATTATTTATCATATTGCCTTGTTATCCGTCAAGTTTATTGCTGTGCCGCAATAAATTCTCGCGTAAACTACTAAGTAAATAGTGAAGCAGTCTTACGTACAACCTCTGCTGTTCCTGTAACAGAGCTTATAGACAAAAAACAGCCACACTTGCTTTGTAATTGTTCTACAAGGATATACCGCCTATCTTCCATCTGAAACCCTCTATAGCTTGAAAGAGATTCATGCGATACCGATCTCACCGTTATAGAGCATCCAATCGAGCCAGGGGACAGGCATAATCTGGCTAGAGTTGTGAGAAGTTCTTATGCATAGCATTCATAAAGTTATGATGAACATGATTTGCATTCATTCTCCAGAATGAGTATACTCCTGGCAAATGGAGAGCAAAAGAAAGGACACACATCCAGACATGTCGATTATTCCAGAACACCATCTTGATCTCCTGCAATCCACAGCATTGGCATATATGGCGACCATCGGACCAAAAGGAGAGCCGCATGTGAGCGCAGTCTGGTTCACGTGGGATGGGAACCAGCTCTTTTTTGCGCTGAACAAAAAACGCCAGAAGTACCGGAATGTCTTGCGTGAGCCACATGTCGCGATTGCGATCGCCGATCCCGCCAATCCCTATCGCGCACTGGAGATTCGCGGTACGGTCGTACGCATCGATGAAGATCTCAACAACCGTTTTATCAACGCCGCATCACAGAAGTACCTCAACCGGGATGCTACGCCCGAAGAGATAGGATCAGCAGAGGAGCGGGCCGTGATCGTCGTCGAACCAGAGCGTGTTATTCCCTTCCCACCTCAAGCGTAATGCTGCACAAAGCGGACGAGATTCTGCTGCTTCGCAGTCGCATCTCGTCCATCTCGACAAACACTGGCAGCGGGTCATACAATGGGGGCGGGTTTTAGAGTCTATGAGAAGGAGCAAATAGCCCCATGATTCAGGCAAAGGATTCCGCAGAACCAGCTTTTCCCCTCGAAGAAGCGACCATTGTTGAATTGCAGGAAGCGATGCAATCCGGGCAGATGACCGCTCGCCGCCTCACAGAGATGTATATCGAACGCATCCAGCAGATTAGCCAGCAGGGTCCGCACATCAACGCGGTACTCGAGATCAATCCTGAAGCCCTGGAGAGCGCCGATCAGCTCGACAGGGAGCGTCAGGAGCAGGGTCCGCGCGGCATACTACACGGCATTCCCATTCTCATCAAGGATAACATTGCCACCGCAGATGAGATGCAGACCACAGCGGGCTCGCTGGCCCTGCTCGGCTCACGGCCGCCACGTGATGCCTTCGTCGTGCAAGGTCTGCGCAAGGCGGGCGCGATCATTCTCGGGAAGACCAATTTAAGCGAATGGGCCAACTTCCGCTCCGATTTTTCGTCCAGCGGCTGGAGTGGACGCGGCGGTCAGGGACGCAATCCCTACGTCCTGGATCGCTCCCCCTGTGGCTCCAGCGCGGGTTCGGCCCAGGCCATCGCGGCCAATCTGGCAGCCGCTTCACTCGGCACAGAGACTGATGGCTCGATTGTCTGCCCATCTTCCCTGTGTAGCATCGTTGGCATCAAACCAACGCTGGGACTGGTCAGTCGGGCAGGAGTGATTCCTATCGCGCATAGTCAGGACATCGTTGGCCCCATGTGCCGCACCGTGGCCGATGCAGCGGCAGTGCTGGGCGCGCTGGTTGGCATCGATGCCCATGATCCTACCACTGAGGCCAGTGACGGCATATTCCATAAAGACTATACGAAATTCCTGGAGGCTGATGGCTTACGAGGGGCGCGTATTGGCGTGGCGCGTCAGACCCTCTTCGGCTATAGTCCCAAAGCGGACGCCATTGTCGACGCGGCGATAGAGCGCATGAAAGAGCTGGGAGCGATCATCGTTGACCCGGCGGATATCCCTACGGCGCAGCAAATAGCTTCTTCTCGCGCAGAATTGACCGTACTGCTCACCGAATTCAAGGCCGATCTCAATAGCTATCTTGCGGAACTGGTCAGTTCACCGGTACGCTCGCTGGCCGAGATTATCGCCTTCAACAACGAGCATGTCGAGCAGGAATTACCTTATTTCGGGCAAGATCTTTTTTTGCAGGCGGAAGCGACTGGTGGCCTGGATGATCCTGCGTATCTCGCCGCGCTTGCGGAAGATCAGCGTCTCTCCCGGCAAGAGGGGATTGATGCAGTGATGAACGAATATCACCTGGATGCGCTGGTCGCGCCCACGTGTAGTCCACCCTGGACGATTGATCTGGTCGATGGGGACCATTTCGCGGGGAGCAGTTCGACGCCTCCGGCCCTGGCTGGCTATCCAGCGATCAGCGTGCCTGCGGGATACGTATTCGAGGAATTGCCAGTCGGCATCACATTCTTTGGGCGCGCATGGAGCGAGCCGACATTGATCAAGCTGGCCTATGCATTTGAGCAGGCCACACGGGTACGGCATGCGCCGAAGTTTATCCCGTCTTTGCCCGATTTGCGAAAAGTTGATCAGGTGGTAAACTAAGTAGATCGTTACCCTCTATTTCTACCTGACACTTCACTTCTAGTTTAAGAAAATATTATTGATGGAGTTTGCCTGTCAATCATTTCATCCCATAGACAGAATTTTTCGATGGAATGAAATGATTGACAATTTCTTCAGGAAGAAGAAGTTACTCTCTGCTGCGAGGAGGACGATGACCACAACACCGCGAACGACCTGGAAAGAACGCGTACGACACTTGAAACGAGAATTGTACGTACTCATGCTTGCGTACAAAGATCGGCGTATGCCCTGGTACGCCCGAATCTTTCTTCTCTGCCTGCTCGCATACGCATTCAGCCCGTTTGACCTCATTCCTGACTTTATCCCGGTTCTGGGATATCTCGATGATCTCATCTTGCTCCCAGCAGGAATTCTGCTGGCGATCAAACTGATTCCACCTGTTGTGCTGCAAGAGAGCCGGGCACAAGCGGAAGTACTGCTGGCGAAGGAGAAACCGACCAGCCGGGTTGGCGC
>Ga0310811_10012899_pt1 | contig 10871 bp, 12 predicted proteins | sample YCmetagenome_FD_207642 | JGI IMG/M metagenome (GOLD analysis project Ga0310811, IMG submission 207642) | Soil microbial communities from experimental microcosm in Duke University, North Carolina, United States - YC | ecosystem: Engineered > Artificial ecosystem > Soil microcosm > Unclassified ...
GGAGCCCGGCGGCCCGCGCCCTCCGCGCGGAGCATCGACACGAAGGACCGTTCGGCCTCCGTCAGTACCGCGCCGGACATCTCCGGCACTTCGGCGCGCAGCTCGCGCAGCCGTCGCATGTCGTTCACAGGTCCTCCTGGATGGATGTCGGGTCCGCCCCGCCGAGTGCCGCACGCATCCTGCTTCGAGCCCGGTTCACCCGGGACCGCACCGTCCCCACGGGCACACCGAGTGCGACCGCGATCTCCTCGTAGGTGAGGTCACCCCACGCCACCAGCAGCAACGCGTCGCGGTAGCCGGGGCGCAGATCGGCCAGGGCCGCGGCGAGCCGCCGGTTGACGGCGTCGGCTCCCAGCCGGGCGTCGCTGCGCACCTCGAACCCCTCCGTCACCGGGTCCATGCCGGTGCGTTCGAGTGCGCGCAGCGCCCTGACCTCGGCGCGGCGCTGCCGGCCGATGAGGTTGGTGGCGATGCCGAACAGCCACGGCCCGGCGTCGCCCCGGTCGGGTGCGTAGCGGTGCCGCTGCCGGAACGCCGCGAGGAACACGTCGGCGCAGACGTCCTCCGCGACGCCCGGGCCGAGTCGGCGGGTCACGTACCGCTGGATGCCCGGCGCGTGCCGCCGGAAGATCAGCGCGAAGAGCTCAGGCTCGTCCAGGGACCGCACGATGATCGCGGCGTCGCCCGCTGGTTCGGCGGCCACCGCTGTCTCGGTTGGTCTGGTCATGGGGCATCAGGCCTCTCGGCTGTCGGTCAGTACACCAGGTACTTGCCCGACCCCCAGGTTGCGGTTCCCGACGTATGCAAGTTGCGCTAGGGCGTCGAGGCCGGCGCACGCGACGCGGCCGCGGCGGACCACACGGCCACGGCGATCGTGAGTATCGCGGCGGCGATCAGGGCGGCGGCCTCGGCCGGACGCAGCAGCCCGAGCTGTGTGCCCAGCGTCGCCGCGGCGACGGGGACGCCGAGCTGCGCCGCGGCCAGGCCGCCGTAGGCGAACGGCTGGCCGGTCAGCCGCATCGCCACGTGGACCAGGACCGCACCCAGGCCGAGCGCCAGGGCGAGTACCGCCGACCGGAGATCCGTGGCGAGCGCCCGCACGTCGAGCGTCGCGCCCAGCCAGACGAAGAACAGCGGGCTCAGGAACCCTTCGGTCAACGCGAACAGCTGCCGTGCCAGCCGCCGCGGTTCGCCGACCGCCGCGACCGCCAGACCGAAGCAGAAACCGGCGAGCAGGACCGAGACGTGCGCCGCCTGCGCAAGCGCCGCGAGCGCGAACAGGATGACGAGGTTGACGCGCATCTCGATGGCGAACTTCCGTCGCTCGGACACCCGGTGGACCCGTTTGCGCAGGCCCGACGCCTCAAGCCACCGCAGCAGCACGTACAGCACCGCCGTTGCCGCGAGGACCAGGCCGGCGCCGAGTGCCGCCCGGCCGGCGTGGCGCGGGTCGATCGCGAGCGGCAGGGCCACGACGCACAGGGCGTCGGCGATCGCGACCTGCGGCAGCAATTGCAGCACCGCGTCGCCCGCCAGGCCGAGGCCGTCGACGATCGGCAGGATCAGCGCGGCCGACGAGGATGCCATCAGGACGGTGTAGAGCGCCGCATGCCCGGTGTGGAAGAAGATGTTCGCGAGGAGTACCGCGGGAATGCACGCGAGCGCCGCGACGCCTGCCGCGCGGGCGAGGCCGATCCGCAGGGCGCCGCGCAGGCGCAGGTCGCGCACCGGCACGTGCGTCCCGGCCACGAACATCACCAGCGCGAAGCCGATGTTCGCCAGGAATGCGAACGTGTCGTCCCGGGCGTCGACGATGCCCACGCCGGTCCGCCCGACCGCCGCCCCGGCGACGAGCTCCCCGAGCAGGACCGGCAGGTGCCAACGCCGCGGCACCGCCAGCAGCGGCCCCAGCAGCGCGACCGCGCACACCACCGCCAGACTGCCGAAGCTCATCCGATCACTATTGCGCACCGCCGGCAGCCGGGCGGCGACACCGCCGCCAAGCCGCTCGGCGATCTCGCCGGTTACGTGCTGCTTGGTAGCGTCTCGAACGGCCAGTTGAGGACCTTGGCGCCGAGCACGGCCGCCTGCAGGGTGAACCGGTGTGCCGGGTCGGCCGCGTCGTAGCCGGTCAGGGTCTTGATCCGGTCCAGGCGGTAGGTCACCGTGCGCACGGACACGTGCAGCCGTCTGGCTGATTCGGTGGCCACCCCGCCGGTGGCGAAGTAGGCGTCCAACGTGTCCAGCAGCGGTGCGGGGCCGCCGCGGGCCTGCGTCAGCGGGGTGAGCACCGTGGACACGAGATCGACGATGGCGGGTTGGTCGCGCAGCAGCACCCGGTAGACGAGCAGGTCGTGGGCGGTGACGACGGTTTTGTCGGTGTGCAGTCGTCCCGCCATGGTCAGGGCTTCGCGGGCCTCTTCGTAGGAGCGTGCGATGCCGTACAGGCCGGGGTGGGGCGGCCGACGGCGACCCGCCACGGCCGTCCATGCCGAAGGCGGTTGAGTTCGCCGTGCATGAGCCGGCCGAGGTCGTTGTCGTGGCCGGCGGGTGCGGTCCCGGTGGCCTCGGCCGAGGACAGGTACAGCTGCACCACGCGCCCGGCCGAGATGCCCTGCTCGGCGGCCTGCCGGCCGAGCCGGCCCACCGCGTCGAGTTCGGCGCGTCTGGGGCGGCGTCCGCTGACCGCCGCGTCGGCCAGCATCGGCAGGTAGTCGCCGAGCAGCTGGACCGGAACACCGCCGGCGTCGGCGGCGGCGGCAGTGGCGACGTCGGCCAGCCATGCCAGCTGCGCCGGCGGCGGTTCCGCAGCGGCGGCATCTCGCCGTCGGCTGCTGTCGGCCACGCCCCAGTCACCTCCCACCCGCAGCACCACGCGGTGAACGCCTCCACCGCGGCCACCCGGCGTCGCTCGTCAACGGTATGGCGGCTCGGGGGCCTCTGTTGCCGGTCACCGGCAGTTTAACCCGGCCGCTTAACCCGACCCGCGTCCGCTCGGTGCCGGTGATGGCCGGCGCCGGCGGTCAGGCGTTGTTGCATGCAGGACAGTGGTTCGCCGTCGGCTGCCGTGCGAGGTGATCGAGGCTCCTGACTGGTGCCGGTCAGCGTTCGCGGGGCTGGCAGGGCACGCAGAACCGGGCGTGCGGCAGGATCTCCAGCCGGGCGCCGGGAATCGGATTGGTGCAGCGTTCGCAGCGGCCGTAGACACCCGCGGTGATGCGGGACAGCGCGGCGGTGATCTCCTCGATCGCGTGGCGGGCGGCGACCGTGCGCTCGGCGATGGTGTGCGGGTCCTCGCCGATGCTGCCCGGGTCGGTGTCGGCGGCGGCGAGCACCGTGAGGTTCTCGGAGTGCTGACGCAACTGGGTCTGCAGCGTCTGCCGCAGCGTGGCGATGCTCGGGCCGGTGTCGATGTCCATTCGGGTCTCCCATCGAGCTGTCGGATAGCAGGTGGCGGTGCGCCGAACAGGCGCTGCCGGTCAGAGCCGCACGGCGCCGCGACGCAGCGCGGCGAGGGCCGCCAGGCCCGCGCCACGCACCGCGGCCAGATGCGGGGCGGCGGGGCGGCGGACCGGAAGGCCGGCGGCACCGGCGATGCGGGCGGCCAGCCGCGGGCGGGTTGCGCCGCCACCGACGAGGAGCAGGCCCCCGCGTACCGCCGCTGCGATGGCCTGACGCCGGCCGGGCTGCAAGCGCACCTGACCGATGAGCTCGGTGACGGCGGCGATGACCGCCGCATCGGGGTCCAATGCGCCGGCGTGGTCGTGCAATCCGACGTCGCGCCGCTGGGCGGCGATGACAACGCCGCCCGCGAGCACAGCGACCTCGGTCAGGTGCGCGCCGACATCGGCGACCAGCAAAGGGCCGGGCGCCGCGCCGGCACCGACCGCGGCGGCACGCACGGTGTCGATGAACAGCAGCCGTGCCGGCCGGAACACGGTCGTCATCACCTCTCGCAAGACCGACTGCGCCTCCGCGTCGGCGCCCACGGGTCGGCAGGCCACTACCACGACACCGGCGGGCAGCGGCCGTCGCCGGCCGCACAGCAGACCGGACAGCCGCAACCGCACTGCCTCCGGGTCGGTGACCCGGCCACGGACAACCGGGCCGGACCACTGCACCGCGGCCGCCGCCGGGTTGGTGACGTGCAACGTACCGCGGCCGGACGCCCAAACCCGGGTATCGGCGCTGCCGAGGTCGACCCCCACGGCCGCCGGCTCGTGCGGCGTGGCCTCGTCTGTCGGTCTGGTGAGCACCGGTGCTCCTTTCTGGTACCCGAACGCGTCCATGACGGTGGCGGAGATAGCACGGACGAACCGTGAACAGCTGAACAGCCGACGGGGTGGGTCCCGGACGCGGTCGCCGCGTGCGCCGCCGGCCCAACGTCAGCGGCAGGCGGTCTTCCGGCACGCGCGCTCGAGCCCTCGTCGCCCAGAGGCATCGGGCCATGCCGGCGCGGCACCGGTCGAACCGCCCGGCACGGGGCAGGCTGCGACCGGGACGGCAGGTCGCCTGCCGTACAACGCGCCAGCCGTCATCGTCACCACCCCTGCAAGCCGTGCCGGAAGGAACCTCCAGCATCGGCCACCGGTCATCGGGACACACCAGAATCGGTCGGCAACCTCACGCCGGCCAAATTGCCGATCACCGGCAATGTCGGGCTCATCGAGCCCGCACCGGCGAACGCTGCGCGCCGCCAGCTGCACGCCACCGGCGCTGCGTGGCGTGGATGAGGACCGAGCACCACATGCGGTACGGCGCCCAGGGTGCCGAGATCCGGGCCAGGTCGGCCGGCGACGGGTCGTGCGGCAGGGCGTAGAGGCGGCGGATGCCGGCGCGGGTGATGGGCTCGTCGGGCAGCGCGTCGGTGCGGCCGGCGCCGCGCAGCACGATCGCCGTCGCGAAGAAGTCGCCGATGCCGCGCAGGCGCTTCACGTCGGCGTACGCCTCGGCGACCGGCATGGCCCGCAGGCGGGCGCGGTCCAGGCGGCCGTCGAGGGCGGCGTCGGCGATGCCGTGCAGGCGGGAGAGCTTCTCCGCGTCGACGCCGGGCAGCGACGCCTGGCGGCGCAGCACCTGCGGGGACGGGAACGCGTGCACGGTGGCGCCGGGGACCTCGAACGGCTCGCCGCACAGGGCGGCGATGCGGGCGCGGATCGCGCGGCCCTGCTCGATGCGCATGCGGTGGGCGATGACGAAGGCGCACGCCGCCTCGTACGGGGAGTGGAACAGCACCGGGCGCAGGTGCGCGTGCTCGGCCTGCAGCGCGCCGATCACCGGGTCGGCCTCCCCCACCCGCGGGAAGCCCGAGCCGTCCTCGTCCAGCGACAACACCGCCAGGGCCTGCCGCCACGCCGCCTCGCCGGCACCGGAGCCGTACACCTCGCCCGAGACCGAGGCCATGCCGGCGTCCTGGCGCAGCACCACCGCCGCCGAGTGGGTCCAGCCCTCGACCGGGAAGGCCATGACGATCGAGCGCGGGTCGCCGGCGGGGCGGACCCAGCCGCCGAAGTACTCGTTCTGCCGGGCCATGTCGTACGGGCCCGCGATCCGTGTCTGCATGCGTACCAGCATCGGCGGCATAACACGACACCCCTTGTCATCTTTTCCGCGGTACCGTATGAAAATGCGCGGCGACCGGCTGCTCTCCCTCGTGCTGCTCCTGCAGGCCCGTCCGGCGGCGGCCGCGCCCGACCTCGCGGAGCGGCTCGGCGTGTCGGTGCGCACCGTGCTGCGTGACGTCGAGGCGCTCAGCGCCGCGGGCATTCCCGTCTACACCGAGCGCGGGCGCGGCGGCGGCATCCGGCTGCTGGACACGTACCGGGCGGGGCTGGCGCACCTGAGCCGGGCCGAGGGCGCCGGGCTCGCCGTCGGGCAGGCGCGCCTCGCCGGCGACCTCGGCCTCGGCGACGCGCTCGACACCGCCCTGGAGAAGCTGACCGGCGCCGGCGGGCGGGCGCTGCGCGGCGGGCTGGCCGACGCGCGCAGCCACGTGCTCGTCGACGTCGACCCGTGGATGCGCTCCGGCGAGCCGGTCCCGCACCTGCCCGCCATCCACGAGGCGTTGCTGCGGCAGCGGCGGATCTCCATGGTGTACCGCGACAGCGACGACATCCGCGCCGGGCGCACGGTCGACCCGGCGGGCCTCGTCGCCAAGGCCGGCGTGTGGTACCTGGTCACGGCCGAGCCGGCGCTGCTGCGCGTGGCCCGGGTCGAGTCGTGCACCGTCCTCGACGAGCCGGCGCCCCGCCCGCCCGGCTTCGACCTGGAGGCGGCCTGGTCGGCGCTGCGCGAGGGCGTCGAGACCCGCCCGCGCGGCCTCGCCGTCGTGGCCGAGGCCCGGCCGGAGGCGGCCGCGATGTGCCGCCGCGTGCTGGGCCGCCACCTGCGCAACCCCGCCGCCGGCGGCACCCGCCTCGAGCTGTCGTTCAACGGCGTCGACCACGCGGTCGGCAGCCTGCTGGGCCTGGGCACCCGCCTCGAGGTCGTGGAGCCGCCGGAGGTCCGCGACGCGATGCGTGCGGCCGCCCTCGAGGTGGCGGCGATGTACCACATGTGATCATTGCCCGGTGGTGGACCTCATGACCTATGCCGGGCCCGCGGCGGCCGACGCCCCGGGCACTCGCACCGGCGGGGTGCCGCTCGTGCCGGCCGGCTTCGCGTGGCCCGAGTGCGCCGAGTGCGAGGGCGCGATGCAGTTCCTGGCCCAGGTGCGACTCGACGGCGACCTACTGTCGATCTTCATGTGCCAGAACGACCCGGGCCTGTGCGACGAGTGGGACGCGACCGCGGGTGGCAACCGCGCATACCTCTTCGGCCCCGACGCCACCGAGCCCGCCGCGGTGCCCGGCGGCGAGTACACGCTGCTGGAGGAGGTGTCCGCGGTCGAGGTCGTCGCCGTCGACGCGCCAGGCTACCCGCAGGCCGCCACCGAATGGTCTCGTCTGGCCGGCCGGCCGCGCTCCGACGTGCTCGGCCAGCTCGGCGGCGAGCCGGCGTGGCTGCAGTTCGACGAGACGCCGGCCTGCGGGTCGTGCGAGCGCCCGATGGAGTTCGTGGCGGTCCTCGAGCAGGGCCACGACTGGAAGACGCGGATCAACTTCGGCGGTGGGCGCGGCTACGCGTTTCTGTGCCCGCCATGCCGCGCCGCAGCGTTCCTCTGGCAGCGCTGAGACCCATGACCAAGAGGCGGTACCTCGTCCAGCACGACTACGGCATGGGCGCCCTGTGGTGGTGGATCCACGCCCGCTCGCCCCGCGAGATCCGGGAGACCTTCGCCGAGGTCGAGGTCATGGAGACGGCCGAGGCGATCGAGCGCGCGGAGGGCTGGAGCGGCCTCGACGAGGTCGACATCGACACCATGCCGATGCCGCCGGGCCTGGACGGGCTGCGCGAGCGGCGCGACGCCCAGCGCGGCCGGCCGGGCTTCGGCGCGCTCGCCGACCGGGAGATCGTGTACCTGCGCCACGACGGCGAGGAGGACGACGCGTCGGTGTACCTGACCGAGGTCGGGTCCGACGGGCGGCGCATCCGGCAGGTCGAGCTGACCGGGGACGGCGCGGCGATCCGCTACGACGAGGACTCCTGGTTCTTCAACCCGCCGCTGGTGGACCTGTACGACCCCGACCTGCCGCAGCGGGAGATCGAGCGGGCCGAGTTCGAGCGCGCCTGGGCCAACGCCCGCCCCGCCGAGCCCGAGGAGTAGGCGGCGGGGCGGGACGGGCGCTGCTGCGGTTCAGAGCCCGGCGGACAGGGCACCCATGAGTGTGCCGCTCGTCGTGTCGCCGGACATCTCCCAGATCATGCCGCCGAGCAGGTTCTGTTGCTTGAGCCAGGCGGTCTTCCGGGCGATCGACCAGGTGTCGTCGAACGTCCACCACTGGCCGTTGGCGCCGGTGTAGCAGTACGTCGAGACCGACTGCGTGTCGTGGTAGACGGTGCAGCCGGGGACCATCGCGAGCAGGTTGGCGTACCCCCGCGTGCCGGCCTCCTCGGCGAACTGCCCGGGCGCGGCGCCGGTCGCGCTCTGCCACTCGCCGTTGGTGCCCGCCGGGCCGGCCGCCACGCCCTGCCAGCCGCGGCCGTAGAACGCGAAGCCGATCGTGAGCTGGCGTGGGTTGACGCCCTGGTCGGTGTACGCCTTGACGGCCCGGTCGACGGAGAACGTGAACGAGTACGGGTCCTGCGCGTCGGCGTAGAGGTTGCCCTGGTGCCCGGTGCGGCTGGGCTCCCACGAGTTGTCGCTGCCGGCGCCGTGGAAGTCGTACCCCTGCACGTTGGCGAAGTCCAGGTAGTCGAACACGCTCGGCGTGCCGTCGGCCTTCGACACGTCCCAGCCCGCGGCCAGCTTCACCGGGTCGGCGGGCGTGAACGCGGTCAGCAGGTAGCGCTTGCCGCCGAGCGCGTCGAGCTGGCGGCGGAACTCGGCGGTCAGCGCCAGCAGGTTCGCCTTGTCGGCCGCGCTGTAGTGGTTGCCGGCGTGCCCCTCGGCGCCCGGCCACTCCCAGTCGAGGTCGATGCCGTCGAAGATGCCGGCCGCGCTGCCCGGCCCGCCGGCGCCGTTGTACGCCGGCAGGTTGCCCTTGATGTACATGTCGATGCAGGACGAGACGAACTTCTGCCGCGACGCGGGGGTGGCCGCGGCGTCGGCGAAGAACTTCGAGTACGTCCAGCCGCCGATCGAGATGAGGACCTTCAGGTTCGGGTACTTCGCCTTGAGCTTGCGCAGTTGGTTGTAGTTGCCGCGCAGCGTCTCCCACCCGGTGTCGGCGACGCCGTCGACGGACTGCGCCGCGCTGAACGGCCGGCCGTAGTCGGCGTCGGCGTCCCCGGCGCCGGTGCCCTGGTCCGGGTCCTGGGGGTTCGCCGTGGTACCGCGGGTCACGCCCTGCAGGCACGTCAGGTTGACGGGGTCGAGGTTGGCGAACGCGTAGTTGAGGTGCGTCAGCTTCGCCGCCGCGCCGGACGTGTCGAGGTTGCGCACGAAGTACTGCCGGCCGTAGATGCCCCACTGCACGAAGTACCCCACCTTGGCATAGCTGCCGGACCCGACCGAGTCGTCGGTCGTCACCGACAGCGCGGAGCTCGCCGGCGAGGCGTTGTCGTAGGCGTCGCGCGCCTTCACCGTGAAGGAGTAGGCGGTCAGCGGGGCCAGCCCGGTGACCGTCGCGCTGGTGGCGGTCGTCGTGGCCTTGAGGGCGCCGCCGACGTAGACGTCGTACCCCGCGATGCCGCTCGGGTCGGTCACCGCGTTCCACGCCAGGCTCACGCTGACGGCGGTCTTGCCGACCGCGCGCAGGTTCCCGGGCGCGGGCGGCGCGGCGGTGTCGTCGGCCGGGTTGAGCGTGGTCGCGCTGACGGGCGCGCTGTCGGCGGACACGTTGCCGCGCGTGTCCTTGGCCCGCACGGTGAACGAGTACGCGGTGTTGGGGCTGAGCCCGGTGACGGTGGCGGCGGTGTCGGTCACGCTCGTCTTGAGCGTCGCCCCTTGGTACACGTCGTACCCCGCGATCGGGAAGTCGGTGGCCGCAGCCGCGTTCCACCGCAGTGAGACGGTCTTCGTCGTGCGCCCGCTGACGGCGAGCCCGCCGGGCACGCCGGGCGCCCGGTCGGCGCTGCCGTCACACTTGTTCCCGTTGATGCGGCAGTTCAACGGCTGGGTGTTGGTTCCGGTGGCGATGAACCAGAAGCTGTACGGCTCGGTGTTCTTGCCGGCCGCGACAGTGGCGTTGTAGTGCTCGTTGACGACCGTGACGTGGTTGCCGCTGCGGGTGACCTGACCGTTGTACCCCTGCCCGACGTTGAGCCCGGCGGGCACGTCGAACTCGAGCGTCCACCCCGTGATGGACGCGCTGGTGGGGTTGGTGACGATGTACTTGTCGACCCAGTACGTGCCGTAGTCGGAAGCCGAGAACGCGGCGGTGAGCCCGGCGGTGGCGGCGGAGGCGGTCGCGCCGGGCAGCGCAACCGCGGCCCCGGCAAGGAGCAGAGTGGCGGCGAGAAGCCTGGTGGGGTGCACTCGTCCCTCCTTTAGGAAAGTTTCCTATTAGTTTCGGGGCGAGGTGCTATGCAGTCAAGAAAGTAAATATTTTCAGCCGTCGATGGCCTGCGAGCAGCGCCTGGGCCGTCCCGCGGACCGTCTCGGCGGCCTCGTCGCGGCCTTCAGCCGCCGATGGCCCGCGCGAGCAGCGCCTGAGCCGTCCCGCGGACCGTCTCGGCGGCCTCGTCGCGGCTCTGCCCTGCGATGTCGACGAGCCAGATGAGCGCCTCGATCCCGGTGGCGGACCGGATCGCGACGGCGAGCCTCCTGACGTCGACGCCCGGGTGGCTGTCCCGCAACGGCCGCAGCGCGTCCTCGATCCACCCGATGGCCCGCCCCTGCCGCAGCGCGGTCCGCCCCGCCTGCGGCTCGAGCGAAACCCGCAGCGACGCGCGCAGCTGCGGCTCCCACTCGAAGTTGTACCGCGAGAACGCCGCCATGAACGCGTCCAGCCGCTGGTGCACGTCGCCGGGCGCCTCGTCGCCGAGCAGCGTGTCGGGCGAGATCTGCGGATGCGCCGCCATCAGCAGGCTGCGCTGGTTCGGAAAGTACCGGTACGCGGTGGTCCGCGAAATCGCCGCGCGCTCGGCGGCCTCGTCGACCTGCGGCGTGATCCCTTCGGCGAGCAGTTCCCGGGTCGCCTCGACGAGCGCCTGCCGCGTCCGCGACTTCTGCCGCGTCCGCCCGGTCGCCTCATATGGAATCGCCATCGGCTTCATGGTACCGTAGTCCCATGGTACTGGAGTCCCACGAAGCCGTAGACCCCACGGTCACCGACCCGTCCCGCTACCGCGTCGTGTTCGAGAACGCCCGGGTGCGCGTGCTGGAGTAC
>Ga0310811_10012900_pt1 | contig 10870 bp, 12 predicted proteins | sample YCmetagenome_FD_207642 | JGI IMG/M metagenome (GOLD analysis project Ga0310811, IMG submission 207642) | Soil microbial communities from experimental microcosm in Duke University, North Carolina, United States - YC | ecosystem: Engineered > Artificial ecosystem > Soil microcosm > Unclassified ...
CGCACCGCGGCACCGATCGTTTCGCTGCCATTATGAGTAATCCGCGGATTTACATAACTCGACCTTAACGATGCCCCGCTTATGCGGGCGCATGCCGTCGGCGACCTCTTCGACTTCCCGGGACGATACGTTTCTGAGGACCCGATTGGAGGCAATCTATTCCATTGCCTATTTGATGATTGGCATGGACCTGCTCGGCTCGGCGATGATGGCCGGGATGTTCTGGCAGCGGGGCAGCCGCGTCTGGCTCTATTCCTGGGCAATCGCGAGCGTTATCCTAATCGGCGCGCGTGCCGCCGCCGCGATCGCCTACCGATCCGGGCGTTTTCCGTCGGTCCCCTTGCGGCTATGGGCCCAGTCGCTGGTGGGTTTCGCCGGCGCCTCCGGGCTCCTTTGGGGCGGGGCGCTCGGCATTGTCGCAGCAACCGGTACCGACAATGAGATCATGTTCGCGGTATGCGTGTCGCTGAGCGGCCTGACTATCTCGATCGCCCATGTCGCGTTCTGGCCCGTTTATGTGGCCTTCGAATTGCCGGTGATGTTCGCGGCGGCGGTGGGTCTCCTGCTCAGCCATCGTCCGGGCCATTGGCAACTGGCCGGCGCCGCGACGGTGATGACGATCGCCTTGTTCTCGGTGAGCCGACGTCTGGCCGCGCAAGTGCTCCAGGCGCACCGGCTTGCCGCCGCCAATCAGGCGCTGGTCGAATCGCTCGGTGCGCGGGGCAAGGCGCTCGAACAGGCGTGCGACGCACTCGAACGCGTCAGCCGTACCGATCCGCTGACTGGGTTGGCCAATCGCCGTCAGCGCGATGGCCGGCTGGCGGACGAATGGGAACGCGCGCTGCGGTCCGGCGGGCCGCTCGCGGTAGTCGCGATCGACGTCGACCATTTCAAGCGCTTCAACGATACGCACGGCCACGCCGAGGGCGATCGTGCCCTCAAGGCGGTGGCCGAAATGCTGCTTGCCGGGGTGCGCGGACCGGTCGACCTCGCCGCGCGCCAAGGCGGAGAGGAATTCATGCTGATCCTGCCGGGTGTCGACCAGGCGGGGGCTGCCTCGATCGCCGAACGCGTGCGCGTGATGGTCGCGACCTGCAGCAACGATGCCGGCTTCGCGCTTCCGGAAAAGGTGACGATCAGCCTAGGCGTTGCGGCGATCCACCCCGGACCCGGCCGGTCGGTCCACGAACTGACCATTGCCGCCGATGCCGCTCTCTATCGTGCCAAGATGGCTGGTAGAAACCGCTACGAGATTTCGGTCATCGACAGCGTGGCAGCCGCCGCCTGAACATAAGGTCGGAGTCGGCTCGGCAGGCCCCTAAACGCCGCTAATTGCGAATCATTCTCATGGGATCGAGGCCTTGCCCGACTCCGGGTGCCGTCCTAGAGACGCCGCAACGTTTCGCACCTGCGAGAGACATATAGTGGTCGACCTGTCACAATATCTGCCGATCCTGCTGTTCATCGGCGTCGCGCTCGCGCTGTCCAGCGCGTTCGTGTTCCTGCCGATGATCGCAGCCCGGTTCACCGGCGCACACAAGCCGAATCCGGAAAAGCTCAGCGAGTATGAATGCGGCTTTCCCGCGTTCGAGGATCCGCGCAGCCAGTTCGACGTCCGGTTTTACCTGATCGCTATCCTGTTCATCGTATTCGATCTGGAAGCGGCGTTTATTTACCCCTGGGCAGTCAGCGTGTTTTCGCTCGGCTGGGTCGCGTGGATCAGCATGATGGTGTTCATCGCCGAACTCGCACTTGGCCTCGTCTATGCCTGGAAGAAGGGAGCGTTGGATTGGGAATGACCCCTTCGACTATCGGACATTCCGGCCCGGTCGAATTGCCGATGGCCGCAAGCGGGCAGGCGGTCGTGCCGCCCGACCAGGGTTTCTTCGACGGCCTGAACGGTGAGCTGCAGGACAAGGGCTTCCTCGTCGTCGGCGCCGAAGAGCTGTTCCAGTGGGCGCGCACCGGCTCTTTGTGGTGGATGACGTTCGGCCTGGCGTGCTGCGCGGTCGAGATGATCCACGTCAACATGCCGCGCTACGATCTCGAGCGTTTCGGCGCCGCGCCGCGCGCGAGCCCGCGCCAGTCGGACGTGATGATTGTCGCCGGCACGCTGTGCAACAAGATGGCCCCGGCGCTGCGCAAGGTCTACGACCAGATGTCGGAGCCCAAATACGTCATCTCGATGGGCAGCTGCGCCAATGGCGGCGGCTATTATCATTATAGTTACAGCGTGGTGCGCGGCTGCGACCGCATCGTGCCGGTCGATATCTACGTGCCGGGCTGCCCACCGACCGCCGAAGCATTGCTCTATGGCATCATGCAGTTGCAGCGGAAGATCCGCCGCGTGGGGACGATCGAACGGTGAGGTCGGCTGCTCCTGCCTATGCGCCTAATGACGGTGTGATCGTGGCGGCCGAGAAGGTTCTCGGCCATCGCGTTTTGTCGAGCCTCGAAGCGGTCAGCGAAGTCTCGTTCATCGTCGACCGCGAAAGCTTGGTCGAGACGATGACCTTGCTGCGCGACACGCCGGGCCTCGAATATCAGCAGCTGATGGAGATCGCCGGGGTCGACTATCCGGACCGGCCGGACCGGTTCGAAGTGGTCTATTGCCTGCTTTCGCTGACCCGCAACCACCGCATCCGCGTCCACGTCCAGACCGACGAGGTGAAGCCGGTGCCGTCGGTGACCGGGATCTGGCCGGTCGCCGGCTGGCTCGAACGCGAAGTGTACGACATGTACGGCGTGCTGTTCGACGGCAATCCGGATCTGCGCCGCATCCTGACCGATTACGGCTTTGTCGGTCATCCGCAGCGCAAAGACTTCCCGCTGACCGGTTATGTCGAGTTGCGTTATTCGGAAGAGACCAAGCGGGTCGCTTATGAGCCGGTCAAGCTGGCCCAGGATTTCCGCACGTTCGACTTCATGAGTCCGTGGGAAGGTGCCGAATATATCCTGCCGGGCGATGAGAAGGCGCCCGCCGCCGCGCCGCCTCCACCGCCGGCTGCCTTGCCGCAGGAGAAGGGCGCGCCGACGCCGGTGACGGCCGACCAAATCGCCAAGGCCGACGCGGCGCAGACCGTCAAGGCTGCGCCAGTCCAGCCCAAGACGACCGATAGCCCGGCGCAGACCGGCGCGGGGAAGGCGGAGCCCGGCGCGAAGCCCAAGCCCGCCAAGGCCGGTGCCAGGACGACGAAGGCGAATGGCGCCGATCCCAAGCCGGCGCCGCCGTCCGAAGCCGACCCCAAGCCGACGCGCTCGCGCAAGATCGCCGATGTCGCCGCCGCGCCCGAGGCTGCCAAGGCGCCGTCGACTCGCAAGGTTGCCGCCAAGCCGCGCGTGAAGCCGGATGCGCCGACCGCCGACGCGCCGGCCAAGCCGAGCCGCGCCAGGAAGAAGAATCCCGATGCGTAACGTTCTTTCCGCTTCCCCGGCGAAGGCCGGGGTCCAGTTGCCACCGGCTCGAAGCTGGGCCCCGGCCTTCGCCGGGGAGGCGTTTGTTATGAGCGCGGAGATGACTCGTGGCTGATCAGCTCGACAAGATGCTGGGGGTGACCGACGCCGAAGATCCGACCACCGGCGACGTCACGATCCAGAATTACACGATCAATTTCGGGCCGCAGCATCCTGCGGCGCACGGCGTGTTGCGCCTGGTGATGGAACTCGACGGCGAGATCATCGAACGCGTCGATCCGCATATCGGCCTGCTTCACCGCGGCACCGAGAAGCTGATCGAGTACAAGACCTACGCCCAGGCTTTGCCCTATTTCGACCGGCTCGATTATTGCTCGCCGCTGTGCATGGAGCACAGCTTCGTGCTCGCGGTGGAAAAGTTACTCGACCTCGAAGTGCCGATCAGGGCACAATATCTGCGCGTGTTCTTCGCCGAATTGACCCGAATTTCCAACCACATGCTGAACCTCGGGTCGCATGTGATGGACGTCGGCGCGATGACGCCGAACCTGTGGCTGTTCGAGATCCGCGAGGATTGCCTCAACTTCTTCGAGCGTGCCTCGGGCGCGCGAATGCACTCCAATTATTTTCGTGTCGGCGGGGTCCATCAGGACGTGCCGCTCAAGCTGTTGACCGACATCGCCGACTGGCTCGACACGCGCCTGCCGCGCCTGTTCGAGGACGCGATCAGCCTGGTCGCCGACAACCGCATCTTCAAGCAGCGCAACGTCGATATCGCGGTGGTCAGCCGCGAGGACGCGGTCCGCTGGGGCTTCTCCGGCCCGATGATCCGCGGCTCGGGCATTCCCTGGGATCTGCGCAAGTCGCAGCCCTATGACGCTTATGCCAGGATGGAGTTCGACGTTCCCGTCGGCACGCGCGGCGACTGCTACGACCGCTTCATGGTGCGCGTCGAAGAGGTCCGCCAGTCGGCGCGGATCATGAAGCAGTGCCTCAACGAAATGCCGAACGGCCCGATCGCCAGTAGCGACCGCAAGGTGGTGCCGCCCAAGCGCGCCGAGATGAAGCAGTCGATGGAAGCGCTGATCCATCACTTCAAGCTGTTCACCGAAGGCTATCGCGTCCCCGCCGGCGACGTCTATGTCGCGACCGAAAGCCCCAAGGGCGAGTTCGGCGTGTATCTGGTCGCCGACGGATCGAACAAGCCGTACCGCTGCAAGATCCGCCCGACCGCGTTCAGCCATTTGCAGGCGATGGACTTCATGTCGAAGGGCCACATGCTCGCCGACACGACCGCGATCCTGGGCGCGCTCGACATCGTGTTCGGGGAGTGCGACCGGTGACGCGGATCGGCAGCTTCTTGGTAGTGGCTTTGGTGGGGAGCATCCTGTCGGCGGCTCAAGCCCAGGACCGACTGCCAACTGGAGGTTTCGGAATTCAAAGCCGCGCGCCGGACATTGAAGCTCACCCGCATCCACTTTTTAACACCGTTAAAACTTCGCTGATCGAACTCCAAAAAGGCAATGATAAGGCTTTCGGGCAACTGCTTTCGCCCGACGCGAAACTCACGTTTTGGTCAAACGGTGAAAGCCCTATCGCTTCCGGCGCTTTGCGTGCAGCCATGGACAGTTGCACCGGTCCATATCTGTTCGACGAGAGTTCGGGTTGGGTGCAGTTTTCTTGGGTGTGCCAATCACCTGACGTTGTTCCGCTCGATAAATTTATCAAACTCAAGAATTTTGGCGAACTGGGCGCTACAGTTTGGTTCGAAAATGGAAAGATTAAGAAGATGGTGCTCATGGAACCCATCGGAGCTCCCGGCATGAGGTTCTATTCGCTGCCGCAATATAAGGCGCGAAATAATGGCTGAAGCACCCCAAATTCCGGACGAAGCGGAGACCCGCGCACGCTGGGGCGATTTCGCGTGGACGGCGGAGAACGCCGCCAAGGCGAAGGAAATCATCGGCCGCTATCCGCCGGGTCGTGCGCAATCGGCGTCGCTGCCGCTGCTCGATCTCGCCCAGCGCCAGGTCGGTGCCGAGACGCAGACCCAAGGCTGGCTGCCGGTCCCGGTGATCGAGTTCGTCGCCAAGCAGATCGGCGTGCCGTACATGCGCGTGTACGAGGTCGCGACCTTCTACACGATGTTCAACGTGGCTCCGGTCGGCCGCTATCACGTCCAGGTCTGCGGCACGACGCCGTGCATGCTGGCGGGTTCTGACGAGGTGCTGCGCGCGTGCAAGTCGAAGGGCTTGTCCAAGGGCCACACCACCGCCGATGGTCTGTTCACCCTGACCGAGGTCGAGTGCCTCGGCGTCTGCGCCAACGCGCCGATGGTCCAGGTCAACGACGACAATTACGAGGACCTCGATTACGACCGCACCGTCGCGGTGCTCGAGGCGCTGGCCAAGGGCGAGCAACCGCAGGTCGGGTCGCAGATCGGCCGCCGCGCCAGCTGCCCCGAAGGCGGGCCGACCACGCTCAAGGAAATGGTCAGCGAGAACCACGATTACCGGGGGCAATGGTAATGCGCGGCAACGTCAATCCGATCATCGCCATCTTCGCCATCATCGGCGCGCTGGTGATTCTGGGCCTAGTGCTGCGCGTGGCGTTCGCACTGATCGGGCTCGCGCTCGTCGTCGGCGCGGTGCTGGTGATCTTCTATTTCGTCCAGAATGCGATGGGGAAGCGATAGATGCTCGCCGATAAGGATCGCATCTTCACCAATCTGTACGGCTTCCAGCCCTGGGGGCTGAAGGCGGCGCAGGCGCGTGGCGATTGGGACAATACCAAGAAACTGCTCGAGATCGGCGCCGACACGATCATCGACCGTATGAAGGCGTCGGGGCTGCGCGGGCGCGGCGGGGCAGGGTTCCCGACCGGCACCAAATGGGGCTTCATGCCCAAGGAACCGCGGCCCGATCGTCCCAATTTCCTGGTGATCAACGCCGACGAATCAGAGCCGGGATCGTGCAAGGACCGCGAGATCATCCGCCACGATCCGCACAAGCTGATCGAGGGCGCTTTGGTCGCCGGCTTCGCGATGCGCGCGCGCGCCGCGTACATCTATATTCGCGGCGAATATATCCGCGAGGCGGAGACGCTCTTCGCCGCGGTCGCCGAGGCCTATGATGCCGGGCTGATCGGCAAGAATGCCTGCGGGTCGGGCTATGATTTCGACGTCTTCGTCCATCGCGGCGCGGGCGCGTATATCTGCGGCGAAGAGACCGCGATGCTCGAGAGTCTCGAGGGTAAGAAGGGCCAGCCGCGCCTCAAGCCGCCATTCCCGGCGGGTGCTGGCCTCTATGGCTGCCCGACCACGGTCAACAACGTCGAATCGATCGCGGTGGCACCAACCATCCTGCGCCGCGGTCCCGAATGGTTCGCGAGCTTCGGCGCCGAGAACAACCGCGGCACCAAGCTGTTCCAGATCAGCGGCCATGTGAACAAGCCGTGCGTGGTCGAGGACGCGATGTCGATCCCGTTCCGCCAGCTGATCGAGGAACATTGCGGCGGCATCCGCGGCGGTTGGGACAACCTCCTTGCGGTGATCCCGGGCGGATCGTCGGTGCCACTGGTGCCGGCGGCGCAGATCATGGACTGCCCGATGGATTTCGACGGGCTGCGCGCCTTGGGCTCGGGCCTCGGGACTGCGGCGGTCATCGTCATGGACAAGTCGACCGACATCGTCCGCGCGATCAGCCGGCTCAGCTATTTCTACAAGCATGAAAGCTGCGGCCAGTGCACGCCGTGCCGTGAAGGCACCGGCTGGATGTGGCGCGTGATGGAGCGGCTGCGTACCGGCGATGCCGATGTCAGCGAGATCGACACGCTCTACAACGTCACCAAGCAGGTTGAGGGCCACACGATCTGCGCCTTGGGCGATGCCGCGGCGTGGCCGATCCAGGGCCTGATCCGCCATTTCCGCCCCGAAATCGAACGCCGCATCCAAGAGCGCCAGGGCACGACCGTTGCGCCGATGCAGGAGGCAGCAGAGTAATGCCTAAGGTCAAAGTAGACGGGATCGAAGTCGAAGTCCCCGCCGGTGCCACGGTGCTCCAGGCGTGCGAGGCGGCCGGCAAGGAGATTCCGCGTTTCTGTTATCACGAGCGGCTGTCGATCGCCGGCAATTGCCGGATGTGTCTGGTCGAAGTGAAGCCGGGGCCGCCCAAGCCCCAGGCGTCGTGCGCGCTGCCCGCGGCGGACAATCAGGAAATCTTCACCAACACCCCGATGGTGAAGAACGCGCGCGAAGGCGTGATGGAATTCCTGCTGATCAATCACCCGCTCGATTGTCCGATCTGCGATCAGGGCGGCGAGTGCGACCTGCAGGACCAGTCGATCGCCTATGGGCGCGGCGCGTCGCGCTACACCGAGAACAAGCGCGCGGTGACCGAGAAATATATGGGGCCGATCGTGAAGACGGTCATGACCCGCTGCATCCAGTGCACGCGTTGCATCCGCTTCGCCGAGGAAGTCGCCGGGGTCGAGGAGATCGGCGCGATCTATCGCGGCGAGGACATGCAGATCACCTCGTACCTCGAGCAGGCGGTTACGAGCGAATTGTCGGGCAATGTCGTGGACTTGTGCCCGGTCGGCGCGCTGACCTCGAAGCCCTATGCGTTCGAGGCGCGGCCGTGGGAGCTCAAGAAGACGCTGGCGATCGACGTGATGGACGCGGTCGGCACCAACATCCGGCTCGACAGCCGCGGCCGTCAGGTGTTGCGGGCGCTGCCGCGCGTCAATGACGACGTCAACGAGGAATGGGCGACCGACAAGACCCGCCACGCGGTCGACGGCTTGGTCCGCCGCCGCCTCGACAAGCCCTATGTCCGCAAGGACGGCAAGCTGGTCGCGGCGACCTGGGACGAGGCGTTCGCGGCGATCGCGGCGGTGAAGGCGGGCAACAGCGTCGCGGCGATCGCCGGCGACCTGGTCGATTGCGAGACGATGTTCGCCGCCAAGGCGCTAGTCAAGGCGATGGGCGGTTCGCTGCTCGAAGGGCGCCAGACCGGCATGGATTACGACGTGTCGAACCTGGCCGCGGTCAATTTCAACACGACGATCGCGGGTGCCGAAACCGCCGATGCCATCCTGCTGGTCGGCACCAATCTGCGCTGGGAAGCGCCGTTGGTGAACACCCGCATTCGCAAGGCGATCAAGAAGGGCGCCAAGGTCTTCGCGATCGGGCCCGAGACCGACCTGACCTACAAGGTCGAGTGGCTCGGCAACGATCTGTCGCTGCTCGGCAAGCTGCCCAAGGCGGCGGCGGACGCGTTCAAGGACGCCCAGCGCCCGATGATCATCGTCGGCGGCGCCGCGCTCAAGGGCGGTCATGGCGCGGCGCTGACGCTCGCCAAGACGCTCGGTGTCGTGAAAGACGGCTGGAACGGCTTCAACGTTCTGCACTTCTCCGCCGCTCGGATGGGCGGGCTGATGCTGGGCTACGCGCAAAAGGGCGGGATCGCCGACATTGTCGCCGCCGATCCGAAGCTGGTTTTCCTGCTCGGCGCGGACGAGATGGACTTCTCGAAACTTTCCAAGAGCTTCAAGGTCTATATCGGCCATCATGGCGACAAGGGCGCGGCCGCGGCGGATGTCGTCCTGCCGGGCGCGAGCTATGCCGAAAAGGCCGGCACCTATGTCAATCTCGAAGGGCGCGTGCAGCGCGGCGAGCGCGCAGTATTCCCGCCGGGCGACGCGCGCGAGGATTGGACGATCCTGCGCGCTTTGTCGGAAAAGCTCGGCCATACGCTGCCGTTCGACACGTTCGAGGAACTGCGCGCGCAAATGGCGCTCGACGTTCCCGCGCTCGGCCAAACCGGGCTGGTGAGCTTCGACTGGAACCCGCCGGCGCTCGGCGCCAAAGGAGAGGGCGAAATCGCTTATCCGATCAAGGACTTCTACCTGACCAACGCCATCTGTCGCGCCAGCCCGACGATGCAGCAATGCTCGGCGGAACTGCTCCACGGCGAGGCCTTTGCGGAGGCGGCGGAATGACCCGGCATATTTCCGTCATCCCGGCGAAGGCCGGGATCGCTGGCGGCTCTAGCGTCGCACTTTCGCCTGAGGCCAGCAAAGGGTTGAGCATGCCCCGCATGCTCAAGGCCCGTCCGGGGGACGGGCCGACCCTTCGCTCCTTCGCCGGGGCGACGATGTGTTTTGAGGCCGCAGCATGACCTCCTGGTTCACCTATCTCGGCATGGACTATGGCTGGGCCTGGTTCGTCGCGACGATCATCGACATCCTGGTGATCGCGCTGCCGCTGATGCTGGCGGTCGCGATGATCATCTATGCCGATCGCAAGATCTGGGCAGCGATGGCGTTGCGCCGTGGTCCGAACGTGGTCGGCCCGCTCGGCCTGCTGCAGTCGTTCGCCGACGGCCTCAAGGTCTTCCTGCAGGAAACGATCATCCCCTCGGCGGCGAACAAGGGTCTGTTCCTGCTCGCGCCGATCATCACTTTCACGGTGGCGCTGATCGTCTGGGCGGTGGTGCCGTTCCAGGCAGGCGTGGTGCTCGCCAATATCAATGTCGGCCTGCTCTACGTTCTCGCGGCGTCGAGCCTGGGCGTTTACGGCATCATCATCGCCGGCTGGGCGTCGAACTCGAAATATCCCTTCTACTCGGCGCTCCGTGCCGCGGCGCAGATGGTGAGCTACGAAGTCTCGATCGGCTTCGTGCTGATCTCGGTCGTGTTGTGGGCGAACAGCTTCAACCTCACCGCGATCGTCGAGGCGCAGAAGGGATATGCCGGCGGCTGGGTCAACGGCAATTTCATCAACCCGTTGCTGTTCCCGATGGCGGTGGTGTTCTTCATCTCGTCGCTCGCTGAAACGCAGCGCGCACCGTTCGACCTGACCGAAGCGGAATCGGAACTCGTCGCAGGCTACCAGACCGAATATTCGTCGATGAGCTTCGCGCTCTACTGGCTCGGCGAATATGCCAACGTCATCCTGATGTGCGCGCTCAACGCCATCCTGTTCTGGGGCGGCTATCTGCCGCCGGTGAACGCGGCGCCGTTCTATGCAGTGCCGGGGATCATCTGGTTGTTCCTCAAGATCCTGGCGTTCTTCTTCCTGTTCAGCTGGGTGAAGGCGACGGTGCCCAGGTACCGCTATGACCAGCTGATGCGGCTGGGCTGGAAAATCTTCCTGCCCCTGTCGCTGTTCTGGGTGTTTCTCGTGTCGGGTTATCTGATGGTGACGCGCGTAGGAGTTGGGTCATGAGTGTCGCCCAGATCATCAAGTCGTTCACGCTGTGGGAGTTCGTCAAAGCCCACGCGCTGACCTTCCGCTACATGTGGAAGCCGAAGGCGACGATCAACTATCCGTTCGAGAAGAACCCGATCTCGCCGCGCTTCCGCGGGGAGCATGCGCTGCGCCGCTATCCCAATGGCGAGGAACGCTGCATCGCGTGCAAGCTCTGCGAGGCGATCTGCCCGGCGCTGGCGATCA
>Ga0310811_10012901_pt1 | contig 10869 bp, 18 predicted proteins | sample YCmetagenome_FD_207642 | JGI IMG/M metagenome (GOLD analysis project Ga0310811, IMG submission 207642) | Soil microbial communities from experimental microcosm in Duke University, North Carolina, United States - YC | ecosystem: Engineered > Artificial ecosystem > Soil microcosm > Unclassified ...
GCGATCAACCATGCTATCCGCTGATGGGTTGAACTTCGTCCGCACTCGATCTTCCCCAATGCTCATGCTGTTGCCCTCCTTGGCACATACGGGAGCGCGCCCAGGTATTGGGTCACGCCATCCACGTCCTTGATCTGCAGGCACGCGCACGCCGCCGCGAACCGGCGGAACGATGCGAGCGGGAGCGCGCTGTCCCCGCTGTCCTTGCAAACATCCTGATAATGTCGATACCAGTCGGCCTCCGGCATCGCTCCGGTGCTCGCTGGCCTGACGCACTCCCTGAAGAACCACTCGCACAGCTCGCGTTGTCTGGTCAGCGAACTCGCGACCGGCGGCACCGCAGCGATCAGCGTCGCCTTGGCTTGCTGGATCACGCCGGCAGTCGGCAACGGCACCGACACGCGCTTGGTCATTGCGGTCGCGTGGGAGAAGCCGAACAAGACGAACGCGAAATAAGCCAGGGTGATCGAGCCCAGCTCCAGCACGATCGGCGTGGCCAGCGGAAGCCGCGTCGAGATATAGCCCTCGTCCCAACCCGTCAGCGATGCGATGACGCGCGCCTGCGGGTCTGTAGTCGTGCTTACTGTTTCCTTCGTTTCGAGCTTGGCGTTGAGCGCGAGCAACTGCGCGTTGATCGCGTCGCCCCGCTTCGCACTGGCCAGCTCGCTTTCCAGTCCCGTGACACGTTCGCAGAATTGCTTGTCGCGCGGGCGCCGAATGTCCGTGCACTTCTCGGTGCGATCCCACTCCTGCGACGCTTTCGCGGCGGCCAGGAGCGGAGCGACTGTGCCGGCAGGCCGATACCCCGATATTACATTCGCCTCCTTGGTGAGACGCGCGCGCATCTCTTCGTCGGCTTGCAGCGAACTCGCAGCGTGCTTGCGCGTGGACACCACGTCGTCCCGCACAAGCGCTACACTGCCCGCAGCACCAGCCAGGTTGTAGGCAGCAAAAACAAGCCAAACGCCCACGACTATGAGCGTCAGAAAAGAGGGTCGTCCCCAACGACGACCGGGCTTCCACGAGGCGTGGATGAGGAACGGGCAGGAGGCGATGACCCACGGGACCGTGAATGCGACTGCCCCGTAGGCGAGTTTTTCCGTTGGGTCGAAACCCCATTTCGCTGCCCCTCTGGATAAGATGATGGCGTTGATCGTAAGGAAGAGAGCCGCTGCGATTCCGCAGAACGCTCCAACGATGCTTTTGAGATGCATGGTAGCCCCTCGGTTGAGAACCGCCGCAGATAGCAGCGGCCACACAGCGTCTCCCCTGACGCAAGTGTGACCCAACCTCCCTCGCCCCGTTCCAGGGCTCTTGGGGGATTGCATTCTTTGCAAACCCCGATGGTCTCTTTAGCGTATTGATCGTACCCAAGACGCTTTTCATAGGCAGAAAGTTTGCGACGCGGCACGAACACATCTCCCTGCCTGAGCAGTGCATGGCGGTAGGCATTGCGCCGGGTGCGATTGCGATGGATTAGCTCTGTGCGGAAGACGAGGTTGAAGCGCTTCAGATCAACAAAGCGCTTCATGATTTGTAGCGTGTTCAACGCGCCAATCATCCAGTCGGATATTTCCTCCGCAGCCATCGGCCGCCGGCATTCGCGCATCGCCTTCAAGACAGCCGCGTTCTGGCGTGTAGCTTCTTCAACCATCGACATCGCGGAATCGTGCGACGTTTGCGGATCGTCTCGATGCACACTTTTGTGCGGTTCAAATTTCATGGCTTTACCCGGAAGCCTTGGGGAGCGTCAGGGATTAGTCCCGGTAGCTCCTCGATGTATCCCTTGGCCACTAGCGCCTTGATCGCGGCGCTCGGCTTGTAGCTTGCCGGCACGAGGTAGGTGGAGACGCGGCTGATGCGCGCGAACGTCTTTTGCTCCGCCGACATCATCGCCGGCTTGTGCAACTCCATCCGTGCCGGCTGGATCGTGATCCGCACGCCGCTTTGCTTGGCGTCGGGGTTCTTCCAGGAGGCGGTGACGGACTTGACCCAGCGGCTGTCATCGCCGGGGAGGACCGTGGCCTCCACCAGAGCGTCGATGATCGCCTTGTTGTAGTTGTCGGCATCCCTCGGGCGCGCATCGCGTGGCGTCAGCTCCAGCAGGAGCACCACGGGCTCGGTGTAGGATTCGAGCCGGGCGGCCATTAGCTCCTTGCCGACCGCCTTGCGCCATTTCTTGTACTGCGGAGACGGGAAGCGCCGGACCTTCCCCTTCACAATGCCCTGCGAAAACAGATTGTTGACGCTAGGCGGCCACGGCAGCCACAGCGATTGTTCCCCAGCCGATAAACTGCTTTGCACGTGCATTGCACATCATTTGTCTTGCGCTCAGCTTTAGCTTAGAGTAACTTGACGTTACGATGCCGTCAACCTATGCTGGCTCCCGTGTATCAACGGGCTCTGTAGTTGCGTGCCCGCCTCGCGGAGTCCGGTCTTTACTGGTCCGTATGAGCGAGGCACGCCACTACGGGCCGCTTAACGAACGGCACCGTCACATCATGCGAACGTTTGCCCAGCGTCTGAAGGCCGCACGCGAGGACATGTACGATTCTGCGGAGCAGTTTGCGCATCTCCTGGCGATGGCTCCGCACACTTACCGCAAGTACGAGCGCGGCCAGAGCGAGCCTAATTACGAAACGCTCACAAGGATTTGCGGACTATTAGGAATTACACCGAATGATCTACTGCCGGACGCCGCCGGCAACGGCCACCGCGCGCCCAAAAAAAGAGCCGCGTAGGCCAATAGTCTAAGCTCCCAACGCATAGCATGGCACCCAAGCCCCGCGCTTAGGGTGCTTGACGCCATTGCTGTGCTGTGAAGCACACCTAGAGCTTCACCGAACCTGACAGGCGCCTGACAAAGGTTCTCCCTAAACGGAGATTCGTGGGTAATCTAAGTGACGCATACCCCCTAACGTTTTCGTACCTTTGCGTTACGATTTCATTTGACAGCCCCGCGCCTCGTAACTTACAGTCACGGTCATCGGCAGCGGGGTTCCACACATCCGGTGCCGTGACCCTGGCGGGATGCTTACCCCGCACCGCCCGCTGGGGTCTTTCCCAATTCAATCCGAGGAGGAGTGTCATGGCACCCGTGCCGGCACAGCGTTACGACCTGTTCATTAAGGCGTTCGAGCGAAAGGTTGCTGAGGCCCAGCAGAAGATCGAAAAGCTGCGCGGCCTAGAGCAAATCTACAACGTCGTCCGGGACGTGCTTGAGCGCTTCAAGCTGCCCAACGCCACAACCCTCAACATGACATCCGATGGTGTGGCGATCGGCATCCATGGCGCCGCCAGCGACAGCACCGAGACGTTCGAGCCGCTGACGAAGGCGATGGGCGAGGCGCTGGTCCGCGCCGGCCTACGCACCAATCCTGAGCCGGCATCCCGCATCGGCGGATGGTGGCACGACATCAATCACATCTGGCGCGTGGGCGAGGACAACCGCGTCGTCACTCTCTCAATCGACGTGCCGGACCCGGACGGGTTCCGCGACCTCGACGTGATCACCGTCACACGCCAATCCGAGTCCTACGAGTACGAGCTTCGCCCGCGCACGCCGGTAGAGCATGGCCATGCGCATTTCCGCACCGTGGCCGATGGCCCAATCATGGAGGCAGTGTGATGGCGTTTCGTTTCCCCAACCCATCGCAGGGCGAGGACTTCAAGCCGGTGCCGGAAGGCACGTGGCTTGCCGTTTGCTACGGCATTGTGGACCTGGGCACGCAGCGCACCACGTTCAAAGGCGATCCGAAGGACGTGCATCAAATCCGCATCATGTGGGAAATCCACGATGAGGAATGCGTGATGCAGGATGGCCCGAAGAAGGGTCAGCCGATGATGATTGGCCAAGTCTACACACTCTCGATGAGTGAGAAGGCGAACCTGCGCAAGATGCTCGAAGCATGGCGCCTCAAGAAATACACCGATGCAGAGATTGCCAACTTCAATCCGCGTAATCTGATCGGTCAGCCCTGCCTGATCGGCGTCACGCACACGGAGAAGAACGATAAGGTTTACGCCAATCTTGTGAGCGAAGCCAAGCAAGGGAACGATCGCGCCGGAGATGGTCAACGAACCGCTCTACGTCGTCCTCGATGAAGAGGATTTTGATCGCGAGGCGTTCGAGAAGCTGACCGACTACTGGAAGGGGAAAATTCAGGACTCGCCTGAGTATCAACGCATCGTCCATGGCGGCAAAGGCCCGAAGGCTAGAGCCCCCATGGACGCGGAAATCCCTTTCTAGCCTCCATCCGTTTGATCATCGCTGAAGTAGCGGAGTGGGTGGAGGACGCAATGTTTCGTGTCGTCGCTATCGCCGTCGTCTTGGTGGGCATTTGGGTCATCGCCGTCATCCTGGCGGGAGTGATGCCCTGATGCCCACCAAGGACCCCAAGAGGCGCGCCGCCGTGCAGAAGCGCTATCGAGACAATCCCGAGATCAGGGAGCGCAGAAAGATTGCCCGTCGCGAGTACACCAAGCGACGCCCGCACGCATTCAACCCAGCTTGCTTCTGTGCCGAGTGCGAGGCGTGGCGCACCGAGGCGTGGCGTGGCGCATACCAGGGACAAGGAAGGATCGAATGACACCGGAGAAACGACAACAGCTGATCGAATGGCTGACGCTGTTCGCGATCGAGCTGCGCGCGTCGGACGACGTGATAAAGCAGATGCGCGGGCGGTTCCTTCGCGATGTTCTGATGCCCGCAGAAGAGTGGATGCACGATGAGATGGCGCGTCTGGATGGCATCAGTGATCAGAAGGAATACGCAGTAGCTCTGGCGACTTTCGTTGCGTCGCTTGTCCAGGGTCTCGGCATCCTGCTGGCCATGGGTGCGCGCCCGGTAGCGCAGAGCGTTGGCGAGGAAGAGTGGAAGCAGGGTGAGCACCTTCTGCTTCTGGACTTCAAGCAAAACTACGAGCGCTCCATGCGCGGCAGCAGCAACGGAGGGATGGCAGCATGGATGCGATAGTCAACGGCGCACCGGAGGGCCGCCTGTTCTACGGCAAGCCCCTCACCTATCGCTCTGGCGCGCACAGGTACTATTGGGCGGGCGAGCAAGTCACGAGCGTCACCACGATCCTGGGCAGGCTGTCGAAGCCGGCGCTGATCCAATGGGCCGCGAACATGGCCGTGGATCACGTCAAGGCCGTGGTCGATAGGCCGGAAGGCTTTATCGTCGCTGATCTTCCGGCGGTGCTTGAGCAGGCACGCAAGGCGCACGTGGTCAAGAAGACGACCGCCGCCGACATCGGCACCTACACGCACGCCTATGCGCAAGACTGCCTGCAGGCCAATCATCTCTTGCCGTTGCCGGACCCAATCGAGCTGGCGAAGGAGTTGACCAAGACTGGAGTGCCGGAGGAGCGCGTCAAGGAGATGGTCAACGGTGTGCTGGCCGGTTGCGAGGGGTTCCGTACTTGGTTCCGCGAGCACACGATCCAGACGATCGAGGTGGAGCGCCCTGTGATGTTCTGGCGCGAGGGACCAACCTTCCCGCGCTTCGCCGGCCGTACCGACTTCTACGGTCGCATCGACGACACGCTAGGCACCATGGACGTTAAGACATCAGGCGGAGTGTATGAGGATTACTGGCTGCAGCTGCAGGCCTACGACATCGCGCTGACGGAAGAGCTGAAGCCGAACGTCGAGCTGGTGCGATGGGTGCTGCACCTCGACAAGAAGACCGGCAAACACAAGTTCTATCAGCGTCCGCGCTGCCCCTTGTCGATTGCCGCGTTCTTGAATCTGGCGCGCGTGGACTTCCTGATCCGACAGATCGAGCGAACCGCGCGGAACGAGGCGGCATGAGCCGGCACATCGTCAGCAGCGAGAACCTGGAGATGGCGCTCGACTACCTGCGTGACAACGCGGTCGCGCTGGGCGCTGCCAAGGAGCGGCTGGTGATGGCCGAACACATGGTCAAGGTGACCGAGGCGATCGAGTTCAAGAAGAGTGACGCCAAGAGCGCGGAGGCCAGGAAAGAGGATGCGCGTTCGAGCAAGGCTTACCACGACGCGATCATAGAAGAGGCGAAGGCCGCTGGTGCCTACGAGGAGATGCGATCGAGGGCCAAGGCGGCGGAGATGAAAATCGAGGCGTGGAGAAGCGAACAAGCGAATTGGCGGGCGATGAAGCTATGAGCCTTGAGGTCGGTGCCAGGGTGAGGAAGACGCGCGGCTACAAATGGCCCGGCATCGTTGTGGCCGATTTTCGCACGCTGTCAGGCGAGCGCCGGTTGGTCGTGGAGTGCACAATCGAAGGCGTGCGCGGGGCGCTACACATATATGCGCCGGAACAACTCGAACGAGACGAATGAAGGAGATGGCCAAGAAGAAGAAGAAGCGCGCCATCATCCTGGACCGCTGTCGCGGTTGCTATTGGGCGCTGCGGACGTGGCCAGGGGATGGAATGCCGGGGCTCGAGTTTTGCTCGCATCCCAGGCACACGGCGCGGGCGAGTGTGGACTGCGAGGATGGAAGGTGGTTGGCGCCGAACGAGATACCAACGTCGAGGCTCAGAAGTGAAAGGGAGCGTACACAACGTGGCCGAGAATCAACCAAGCAACCCGTATGAGGGCGAGCCGCTAAGCGATGACGCGCAGGGGCTCGGTGATGAGGTTGGCGCACGCCTGGATGAGATGCCGCCGCCGGAGCCGCCCAACAGCACGGAGGTGCTGGAAGACTTCGGCATGACTGTTCTTCACGTCGATACGGCGAAGCGCGGTCCGGTTTTCGTCCTGTTCGCCAGTGATCTTATCAGCCCAAAGGTCGTGAGGCATTGGGCTGACCTGATGACGTTTGACAAGGATTGCCCGCCGGGACGCCGGCAGGAGGCACGCAGGATCGCCATGGCCATGGAGCTTTGGCAAAAGGATCAGGGGATGGTCCCCTGATGCCGGCAGAGCCGGATAAACCCGCGTAAGCAGAAGGATCGCTGGATGGCGTGAAGGAGATAAGAGGCGCGGCCCAAAAAGGAAACGACCGCGCAACACACCGACTCGTCTGAATTGGGAAAGGCCCCGCTCGTGTTTGGAACGCGCGGGCGGGGCACCCCACCAACAACAACAACGGGAGTATGAAGATGACGGAACAACATCAGCAGGCGCATTGGGCGCAGGCACACCCAGCACGAGTTCTGCCGCCGGCCGTTGTTTCCCTCTCATTTACGATCACCAGAGGGAAGCGTGCGGGTTGGCTCGTGTGGAGCGCCAGCGATGCGGATGGCCCCACGGCCTACTGCTCAACCCTGGCAGAGGCATGGGAGACGGTGGCCCAGCTGATGGTCGAGGCGACGCGCGAGACCAACGAGCCGCTTTATCGTCCACAGCAGCCAATGATCGCGTACCAGCCGCAGGTTCACGTGCCGCAGGTTCAGGCCGCGCCAGCTCCCCGGCCGGTCTACCAGCCGCCGGCACCGCAGCCGCAGCCGCAGGAGCCCATGCCGAGCTTCATGGATCGCGAGGCGCAGGAGCGCACCAACAAGCTCGCGGACCAGATTGCGGAGGTGCAGAGCCAGCGTCCCGAACCCAGGCCGATGCCGCGCCCGCGCAACGGCATGGCCGCCAGCTGGATGATTGCTGCCTTCGGCATCAGTCTGGCGCTGCGTGGAGCGCTCGGTGTCTGAGCAGCAATTCATGAGCGTTGAAGACTGCCGGCGGTCCTTGCCTATCAGGATCAGCCGGCAGGCTCTTGTGCGTATTATCCGCGCGGCCGGAACAAATTATTACCAAGAGTGGCGCCGCCAGCTATTCTTGACCCCGGAACAATGGGCCGTAGTGGCGGCGGGGATCAAAGCTCCATGCTCAAAATCGTCCAGCGCGGCAAGAAGGGCATCTGGCAGATCGTTGGCACTTGTCCGCTCACCGGAAGAAGCATCCGCCAGAGCACTGGCACTGACAGCCAGGGACATGCCGAGGCGCAACGCATCCAGCTCGAAACCCGGCTTCTTGATGAGCGCACTTTTGGAAAGCGCAGCACCGCTACCTTCGCGGAAGCCCTGAACCTCTACCAGAGCAAAGGCTACTCGCTTCGCTTCACCGGGCCGCTCACCCGGCACTTCCACGATTGGCAGCTGTCCGACATCACGGACCTGGAGGTGTCGAAGTTCTGCCAGCTCACCTATCCCGAGGCGTCGCCGCAGACGGTCAACCGGCAAGTCTACACGCCGCTGATTTCCATCTGGCGCGTGGCGGAGGATGCGGGGCTGTGCGCTCCCCATCGCTTCAAGCGTCCCAAACAGCCAGAGCGCGAGGCGGTGACGTTTGCGACGGAGGAGGAGATTGCCAAGCTCCTCGAAGCAGGCAGTGACCGCTTGCGTGCCGCGATCCTGGTGCTGACGTACACCGGAGCCAGGGCGTCCGAGGTTTGCCGGCTCTACGCAGTCCACATCGACTGGGCCGCGCAGAAGGTCACATTCCGCAAGACCAAGGGAGGCAAGCCACGGCAGGTGGCGCTGACGCCGATGACGATGGAGGCCCTGTTGCCGCTCCGGACCGTCACGGGGCCGCTACTCGGATTCGCGCAGCGCTACTCACTCAATCAGGCGATCGAGCGTGCGTGCGCTCGTGCCGGTCTCCGGCACATGGCCAGCCACGAGATAGGCCGGCACGCCTTCGCGGCGCGGCTACTGCGGCAGGGGAAGACACTCAAGGAGGTTCAGGAGGCGGGAGGGTGGAGCGCGAAGAGCATGTGGATGGTGGCGGAGATATACGCGCACCTGGAACGCTCGACGACGGACGCGGCGGTGAGGGACGCCGACAAGGAATTGCGTGAGCTACAGAAGCCCGAGGAAAGGAAGAAGGCATGAGCTTAGTTCAAGTCGCTGGAAAGTGGATCGTTCGATGGCGCACGCCGGACACGATCATGCAGGAGCGGGAATTTGATACGTGGGGAGAGGCAGAGGTGTTCGCTGTTAGGCACGGCATTTCCTGCGAGGCAGGGACGTTAAACGCGAACGACGTTTTGAGGGAGCACGGCGAGGAGGAGCTGCGACGCCAGATCGATAACGCACAAGTTCTGCACAAGCGAGACGTAACGCATTGAAATTGTTTGTCCGAGTCTCCCTTACCAAGGGAGTGCTCTACCACTGAGCTACGGCAGCAAAAGCCCGTGTTTCCTAATGATAATGGGCGTTCCGGTCAATCGGGATCAACAGGAACGCCCCGTGTTCGAATCAGGAACTAGGGCTGTGGATAAGCACAATTCCTGCACAAGTTCGGATTTGTTCGGATTTGTTCGGATGTCTCCGGGCGCGTCCGAAACGTCCGATCAGGTCTTCGGCGGATCGGCCTTGCGGTTGGCTTCTTGCAGCTTGCGATACCAGCCGGCCAGCGCCAGGGCGCACGCGCGGGAGGCGTCGGCTTGCTTCTGCAGTGCGAGCACCTTGGCGTCCGCGCTGCCCGTGGCGCCCTTCGGCTTGGAGGTGGCGCAGGCTACGAGGTTGGGCGGGAGGTCAGGGTGCTGCGGCTCCTGCTTTGCTACGGGGACGGGTTTGGCTTCGGCTGCTTGTGCCAGGGACAGCTTGTCCATCTCGCTCAAGAGATCGGAGCACCCCGTCAGAGAGACACCGAGGATCAGTGCTGGCGCGAGAGAGAGCGTCTTGATAGAGCGCATCGAGAGTATCCTTGTCTTTCGTGAGTTTGGCGTTGATTGCCCTTTCTCCCGCTAGAAGTTCTTGCGCAGCTGCGGTTTCGAGCCGTGCTGCGTCTCGCTCTTGCTGCTGCATGGCTGTCTTCCATGCGGCGTCGCAGATGTTCGTTGCCTCCGCGCGTTGGCGGAGCTTGCCCTCCTGGATGTACTGATGGCCCAGCACGAGCATGCCCAAGATCAGTGCCGGGATGGTTGCGGTGGAGGCTCCCTTGCCGACAAGCCAAGAGAGCGCGCCGGAAAGGAGCGTCATCATGTCCGATAACTCCATTAGATCAGGGTTGGCGCTCGGTGGTCCGGCGCACGGTCAGTACCTCGACACGTGGCGTCGCTATCCGGGAGAGTTGGCCCGCTGGCCTGCGCCAATGTCGATCGGCCCCCCGGACTTCGGCAACGTGTCGCTGGATAGGATGACGTTCCAGGCTTGCGATTACCGCCTCTGCCTCTTCGGCGGCTGCGGGGAGGTGTTCAAGATTTGGATACCTGCCAATGTGCCGCGCGAAGAGGAGTTGATTCACATCCTCAAGCTCGCACTCGGAGGCTCGGTGTTCTGATGTTCATCTGCCCAGACTGCGCCAAGAAGACCGGGTGGACTTGGCGCGTATGCGTCTCGTGCGGGCTGTGCGAGCTGTGCGATCGGGATCGACCATGCGATGATGTCCATCCCATGGGCCGGCCGGCCAAGCCCGGCTCCCTGCAAGAAATCAAGGAGGAGCGCGATCGGCGGCGCTACCTGGAGAGATTGAAGCCGAGCTGATGGGCGATGAGGCGCGCGTTGATGATCTTGTGCCCCTTCGTCCAGTACCAGACGCCACCAAGGATTAGCATGGTGGGCCAGAAGTGACTGAGACCGAAGGCAATCGCCTCCAGCGCCGGCACCATCGTTACCTTCAACATCCCCACTTGGCTCATGAGCCCGTTGGCTTGCTGCAGCACGCCCGTCTGCTCGGCAGCACCTGCTATGCCGCCATAGAGCGTCAGCTGTCCAATCCGCTTGCCGTTGACGCCGGCTGCAGCTTCCGTGGAGCCCTTGGCTACGAGGTCGGCAACGGTGGCTCCGGTGCGCTCTGGATTGAGGCTGATAGCCTGAGCGTTCTGCATGGCCGCCAGCGTCTGTGGGCCGACGATGGAGCTGGGTTCCATCTCCACGTTGGGCTGGTCATGCTTGAAGGCAGCTACGGCGCGGGCAAGCGTTGGTCCGAAGACGCTATCCACATCG
>Ga0310811_10012902_pt1 | contig 10869 bp, 10 predicted proteins | sample YCmetagenome_FD_207642 | JGI IMG/M metagenome (GOLD analysis project Ga0310811, IMG submission 207642) | Soil microbial communities from experimental microcosm in Duke University, North Carolina, United States - YC | ecosystem: Engineered > Artificial ecosystem > Soil microcosm > Unclassified ...
GCGATACGCCCATTACGCTTAGAGATTGACGCGCAGGCGTGCCAGCGTGCTCTTCAGCGTATCGTTCTGCGGGTCTTTCTGATTCGCTTCGCGCCATAGTTCCTGCGCGGTGCCTTTCTCGCCCTTGGCCCACAGTACTTCGCCCAGATGCGTGCCGATTTCCACATCCGGCCGCAACTTGTAGGCGCGACGCAGATAATCCTCGGCCTCCTTCAGATGGCCCAGGCGGAATTGCACCCAGCCCATGCTGTCGAGGATGAAAGGGTCTTCCGGCGCCAGTTGCAGCGCTTTCTGGATCAGCGCCAGCGCTTCCGGCAGTCGTATGTTGCGATCGGCAAAGGCGTAGCCGAGCGCGTTGTATGCGTGCTGGTTGTCCGGCGCGAGCTTGATTACCTTGCGCAGCAGCGGTTCCATGATGTCCAGGCGCTCCGCTTTTTCCGCCAGCATGGCGTAGTCGTATATCAGGCTGGTGTCGTCAGGAAAGCGCTCGACGCCCTTCTTCATCACCTGCAGCGCTTCAGGTGTCCGATCCGCCTCGCGCAGGATCTGTGCCTCGGCTACGATGATCTGGGTCTGGTCCTGCTGACCGATTGGCCTCAGCTGATGCAGCAGATTGCGGGCACCCTCGACGTCGCCGGTCTTCGCCATCAGTAGCGCGCTCTGGATCTGCGCACGCATGTAGGCCGGACCTGGATCGATCTGTGCCAGCCATTTCAGTGCAGTCGGGTAGTCCTTGCGTTCGATGGCGATCTCGGCAAGGATCTGCAGCGCCTGCGTTGTATCGCGGGTTTCTTCCGGATGCTGTTCCAGCGCGTTCAGATAGGCAGTCAGATATTTTTCCGACGTCGCGAAATCATTGGTCTGGGCACCGAGCACGCCCATCGCATACAGAGCGGTCAGATCGTCCGGATTGTTCTTGATCAGGATGTCGAGTTGCGCGCGCGCTTCGTCGGTGCGCTTGTCGTCAATCAGCAGTTTCGCATAGGAGATGCGGGCATCGCGCGCCTTCGGATTGGCGTCAAGAAAGTCCTTGAGAACCTGCATCGCCTCGCTGCGTTCCTTGGCGGATTGCGCGAGCATCAGTGCGGCCAGTTCGAGGTCCGGTTTCATTTTCAGCGCGATCTGTGCTTCGCTGTGTGCGCGCTCAAGATCGCCCATCGAAAACGCGGATTGCGACAACGCGAGATGCGTTTCGTACAGCGTTTGATAGGGAGCGGCCAGTTCTTCCAGCATCGCGAAGGCGGCGGCCTTGTCCTTCATGCCAGCCAGCAGGCGCTGGATCTGCATCAACAACAGGCCGCGCACCTGCGGTTTCACGTCGCGCAGGCGCTGCGTGAGCACGGACTTGGCTTCATCCAGATTGCCTTCCAGCAGGACCAGGCCCAGATAGAACTGGTCGGCTTCGTCCGAATGCGGGGCGAGTTCGCGCCACAGCTTGACTGCCGCCATGCCTTCGCCGACCTGGCGTGCGGTCAAGGCGATTTCGGCGGCGCGGCGCGCCAGCCGCGGGTCGCGCGTCTGCTGCGCGGCCACCATCATCGTTACATAACCGAGCTGCCAGTCGCCGCGCTGCGTCGCCAGTTCGCCACGCAGGAGCTTGAACATCAGGTCATCGGTCAATTCTACCGGCGGCAGCGCATCGACGTCGTTGTCGTCGGCCTTGTTGTCGGCGGTGTTGTCGTCACCCGTGGTATCTGTCTTGGGTTGCGCCAGCGTCGGCAATGCGCCGACGGCGGAAGGATTCTGTAGCGGGGTTTGGGCCTGCAGGTCGGCGGCGACGGAAAACAGCGTCGACAGCGTTACAATGGCGAGAGCTTTTTTCAATTAGAAGTCCAAGCAAATCGGGCGGAATTTTTATTCTACGCTCAACCGGCACCCAGTGCGCGCAGCCGCGCCGCAATCAGCATCGCCTCAAGGATCCGTTCCTCTCATGCCAGAACTACCCGAAGTTGAAGTGACCCGTCGCGGCGTGGCGCCGCACGTCGAAGGCCGCATGGTGAGCGGCGTGGTGCTGCGGCATACCGGCCTGCGTTGGCCGTTTCCGCCGCAGCTGCCTGAAATACTCGCCGGACACACGGTGCGCGGCACGGCTCGCCGCGGCAAGTATCTGCTGATTCTGTTCGAGCACGGCACGCTGATCGTGCATCTCGGCATGTCGGGCCATTTGCGCGTGCTGCCGCACGATACGCCGCCAAAAAAGCACGATCACTTTGACCTGCAGCTGGGCGAACAGGTATTGCGCCTGTCCGATCCTCGGCGTTTTGGCGCGGTGTTATGGCATGCAGTGGAAGAGGGTGATATCGGAAACCATTTGCTGTTGCGCGGTCTCGGCATCGAACCGCTGGGCGAGGCATTCGATGGCGAATGGCTGTACCGGCAGACGCGCAACCGTACTGCCGCAATCAAGCAGGTGTTGTTGGCCGGCGACATTGTGGTCGGTGTCGGCAACATCTATGCGTCCGAGAGTTTGTTCCGGGCATGTATCAATCCGAAAACACCGGCGCATCGCATCGGTCTGGTCCGCTATGAGCGGCTCGCGCTTGCGATACGTGAAATTCTCGCTGCGGCCATAGAGCAGGGCGGCAGCAGCTTGCGCGACTTCATCGGCGTGAATGGACAGTCCGGCTACTTCCAGCAGAACTACTTTACGTATGCCAGGACCGGCGAGCCTTGCCGGATATGCAATACGCCGATACGTCAAATCGTGCAAGGACAGCGTTCCACCTTCTACTGCCCAAATTGTCAAAAGTAACGGCCGGTGCTAGTGTCCTGCTTGCAGTGTGCGCATGACGAGCAACGACAGCGCAAGCGGCGATCAACACCAACGACGACGAGGTTCATGTGAGCAATCTGGTGCGGAAATTCCAGGAATACAGCGGCTGGCGCGATGAGGTCAAGAGCGCGCTTGAACGCTATCGCGATTGCATCGCCGCCTTCGATCTGTCCGATGCGGCCGGCGACCAGCGCCTGCTGCATGCGATGACGCGTCTGAACGAGGACAAACTGTCGATCGCTTTTGTTGCCGAATTCTCGCGCGGAAAATCCGAACTGATCAACGCGATCTTCTTTGCCGACTACGGCCAGCGCATCCTGCCGACTTCCGCCGGTCGCACCACGATGTGTCCGACGGAATTGCTGTACGACGAAACCTTTCCGCCCTCAATTCGTCTGCTGCCGATCGAGACGCGCGCCGAAGCGCAATCGACCAGCGACTTCAAAGCGCAGAGCCACGTGTGGACCGTGCTGCCGCTCGACGTTGCGAACGGCGACGGCATGCTGGAAGCGTTCAAGCAGGTCAGCCTGACCAAGCGCGTGCCGGTCGACGAAGCGGCGCGCTACGGACTGTACGACAAGGATGATCCGGACATGGCGCTCACCGTCGATGAAGATGGCACCGTCGAGATTTCGCAGTGGCGCCACGCGATCGTCAACTTTCCCCATCCTCTGCTGCAGCAGGGTTTGGTGATTGTCGATACGCCTGGACTGAACGCGATAGGTACCGAGCCGGAGCTGACGCTGAACCTAATTCCAAATGCACATGCGGTGCTGTTCATCCTGGCCGCCGATACCGGCGTGACGAAGAGTGACATCGACATCTGGCGCAACCACATCGGCGGAGGTGCAGGTCGCCTCGCAGTGCTGAACAAAATCGACAGCATGTGGGACGAACTGCGCACGCCGGCTGAAATCGCGCAGCAAATCGAGATGCAGGTCGACAGCGTGGCGCAGACGCTCGATCTGCCGACACAACAGGTCTTTCCTATCTCTGCTCAGAAAGGCCTGCTGGCGAAAATCAATCGCGACGCGCCGCTGCTGGCAAAAAGCCAGTTGCCAAAGCTCGAAAGCGCGCTGTCGGACGAACTGATTCCCGGCAAGCAGGACATCATCCGTTCGCAACTGCTGACGGATATTGAGGAGTTGGCCGCGTCGCGCCAGGCGCTGATGGCATCGCGCCTGCGTAACGTGGTCGAGCAATTGGTCGAGCTGAAGAGCCTGCGCGGCAAGAACCGCAATATTCTCGATCACATGATGAAGCGCATCGACATGGAGAAGACCGAATTCGACAGCAGCCTGTTCAAGCTGCAGGCGACGCGCTCGGTATTCGCGCGTCTGTCGAATGAAGTTTTTACGCATCTCGGCATGGGCGCGCTGAAGGACAACATCCGCGGCACGCGCGATGCGATGGAGAGCAGCAAGTTCACCGCCGGGTTGCGTCAGGCGGTCAAGAATTTCTTCCAGCAGGCGTTGGACAGCCTCGCCGCATCCTCGCAGAAAACCGAGGAAATCAGCGAGATGATGTCGGTCATGTATCGCAAGTTTTCGACCGAGCACGGCCTCGCGCTGGCCACGCCGATGCCCTTCTCGCTGGACAAGTATGCGAAGGAAATCCGCCTGATCGAACACCTGTATCACAAGCAATTCGGCACCGCGACCGTGCTTACCACCCCGCAGGTCGTGTTGATGCAAAAGTTCTTCGACTCGATTGCCTCGCGCGTCAAGCAATGCTTTCTGCAGGCGAACCGCGACGCGGAAGCCTGGCTGAAAGTTGTGATGGCACCGCTGGAAGCGCAGATCGGCGAGCACAAGCTGCAGCTGAAACGTCGTCGCAAGTCGATCGAAAAGATTCTCGCTGCCACCGACAGCCTGGAAGAAAAAGTGCTCGCGCTGGAACAGATGCAGTTCGAGCTCGAAACGCAGCGCGCGCAGCTGACGCGGACCGAAACGGAATTGAAAGCGGCGATCGCCGCACAACTGGATTCGTACAAAGCAGCGGCATAGATGAAACGACTGGTACCTGATTCCGCCGCTCCCGCTTCCCCGCAAAAGAAAAACCAGAAGAAGTCCGCAGCATCCCCAAGCAAACAAGCACGCGCAGGCGAGTCGGATGACAGCTTGCGCGATCCCGCCTTTGCGCAGCATGTCATTGGGTGGCAAAAGCAGCACGGTCGTCATGCGCTGCCTTGGCAGAACACGCGCGATGCCTATCGCGTGTGGCTGTCCGAGATCATGTTGCAGCAGACGCAGGTCGCTGCCGTCATCCCTTATTACGAGCGATTTCTTCTGCGTTTCCCGACCGTGCAATCGCTGGCTGCCGCGCCGATCGAAGACGTCATGGCGCACTGGAGCGGGCTCGGCTATTACTCGCGAGCGCGCAATCTGCACAAGTGCGCGCAGGCGGTGGTTGCGCAATACGGCGGCGTCTTTCCGTCGGATCCCTTATTGCTTGAGCAGTTGCCCGGCATCGGCCGTTCGACCGCGGCAGCGATTGCAGCCTTTTCCTACGGCACGCGCGCCGCGATCATGGACGGCAACGTCAAGAGGGTGTTTGCGCGCGTCTTCGGCATCGATCGTTATCCGGGTGAAAGACAGGTTGAGGAAGCGATGTGGCTGCGTGCAGTGGCGCTGTTGCCCGAGCAGGAGATCGAGTCGTACACGCAGGGTTTGATGGATCTCGGCGCGACGCTCTGTACACGCAGCCTGCCCGATTGCCATCGCTGCCCGCTGGCACCGCGATGCGTGGCGTATGCGGCTGGCCGCACTGGCGAACTGCCGGTTCGCAAGCCGAAGAAGGCAGTGCCCGAGAAGCGGACTGCGATGCTGGTCGTCACTGACGGCGAGCGGGTGCTGCTGCAGCAACGACCCGATACAGGCATCTGGGGCGGTCTGTTGTCTCTGCCGGAAATGGGGATGACGACAGACGGTGTGGCGGAAGATGCCTTGCATGCGGCAATTGCACCCTACGGCACGGCGTCCTCGGTGGAACGCCTGCCGCTGCTGTCGCACACCTTCACGCACTTCAAGCTGCACATCACGCCGTATCAGATACGGCTCGCGTCAAGGCAGCAGCGCGTAACGGAAGACGATCATGTTTGGTACGCAGCTAGCGCATTGCGCAATGCACCGCTGCCGGCCCCGGTCAAGAAACTGCTGCTGGCGGTTTTCCGCGAGCCGGATCTGCTGTCCGCTCAGGCTTCGATGGACTTCAGATAATGTCGTGCTGCTGCAGGTACTGGCAGATGATTGCCAGCCTGCTTTGCGGATCCTGCAGTTCCAGCAGCTTTTGCCGTGCCTTCAGTGGAATCGGCAGGATTTCGCTCCAGCGGTTGGCGACCCATCCTGCATCGTCGAGCTGCAGCGTTTGCGGGAAAGGACTGACGAATCCCGCTTCCTTTTCCTCGCGGCCCTTGGCGTTGATATCTTCGATCACCAGTTGCAGCATGTTGGCGCTTGCTTCGTGCTCGGGCATCAGCGGCACTGTCGCGTCGTCGGCGATCAATTCGATGCGCGCTTCCACGTGCTGATCGGCGCAGATGCGGGTTTCGAGAATGCGGAAGCGCTGCCCGCCACGCGTGCGGAGCATCAACACGCCGAGCTGGGAGGCATCCCAGTCGGTGATGTGCGCGAGACAGCCTATCGTTTCAGGTTCCGCGGCGTCGCCGACTTCCTTGCCGGATTTGATCAGCACCACGCCGAATGGCGCTTCGCGTTTCATGCATGCGCGCACCATATCGATATAGCGCGTTTCGAACACCTTCAGCGGCAGAACGCCGCCAGGAAACAGTACGGCATTAAGGGGAAACAGCGGGAGCCAGTGGTCGTTGTCAGGCATGGTGAAGAATAAGCTGTGGCCGCGCCGAATGCGCGGCGAGTGAAATCAGTCGAGCTCGCGATGCCGCAGCAGTACGTGCTCGGTCGCGCGGAAGTATTGGGTCAGACGCTCCACCATGAAGACGGAGCGATGCTGGCCGCCGGTGCAGCCGATGGCGACCGTCAAATAGCTGCGGTTGTCGTTCTTGAACGCAGGCAGCCATTTTTCGATGAAGCTGCGAATGTCATCCAGTAGTTGCATGGCATCGGGTTGCGCCTGCAGGAAGTCCTGCACCGGTTGATCGCGTCCCGTCATCGGTCGCATCACGTCGTCGTAATGGGGATTGGGCAGCATGCGCACGTCGAATACGAGGTCTGCATCGAGCGGCACGCCGAACTTGAAAGCGAAGGATTCGAACAGCAGCGTCATCGGCGAACGCTCGCTGGCGATGAAACTCTTGATCCATGCGCGCAGCTTGTTGGCACGCATGCCTGACGTATCGAGGACGTGCGCGATTTCCTCCACGCCGGCCAGCATCTCGCGTTCTTCGCGGATGCATTCGGTCAGCGTCATCACATCGTCCGGCATATCGCCGGGAGCGCTGCGGTGCGACAGCGGATGGCTGCGGCGGGTTTCGGAGAAACGCGCGATCAGTGCGTCGGTTTTCGCGGTCAGGAAGATCACTTTCACGTCGTGACCCTGTTCGCGCAGCCACGCGATATCGGCCGGCAGATCGCTCAGCGACCGCGCACTGCGGGCATCCATCGCCACCGCCAGCGATTGGCAATGCTCTTCGGCGCGCTCGGCGACCAGCGCGCGCAGCAGCGTTGGCGGCAGATTGTCGACGCAGAAATAGCCGGCGTCCTCGAGTACATGGAGGCCGACCGATTTTCCCGAGCCGGAAATGCCTGTGATCAGAATGATGCGCATGGCGGTCATCATACCGTATGCATGCGCGATGCGAAGTACGGGGTGGCGTATGTTTGCGACGGCTTTATTCGCCGTCGCCTTCCATCGCCTTCTGCTGACGCACGATGAAGTCTTTCAACGTATCGATGCCACGCATCTGGAGGATGGTATTGCGCACTGCAGCTTCCAGCAGCACGGCAAGGTTGCGGCCTGCTTCGACCGGAATGACAACCTTGCGGATCGGCAGGCCAAGAATCTCTTCGGTCTGCGAAGTCATCGGCAGACGCTCATAGTGTTCTTCGAGCGTGCTGCGCCGAACCAGGTGCACGATCAGGTTCAGGCGCATCTTGCGGCGAACTGCGGTCTCGCCGAAGATGGTCTTGATGTCGAGCAGGCCGAGGCCGCGCACTTCGAGCAGATTACGCAAGAGCGGCGGGCAGCGGCCTTCGATCATGTTCGGTGCGATGCGCGCGAATTCCACCGCATCGTCGGCCACCAGGCCGTGATTGCGTGAGATCAGTTCCAGGCCCAGTTCGCTTTTGCCCAAGCCCGATTCGCCGGTGATCAATACGCCCACGCCCAGCACGTCCATGAACACGCCGTGCATGGTGATGCGCTGCGCCAGTTTCTTCGACAGGTAGACGCGCAGGTAATCGATGACCTGCGCTGCCGGCAACGGCGTCGAGAACAATGGAATATTCTGCTCGTCGCACTCGGTCATGATGTCCGGCGGCGTTTCCAGACCCTGCGCGATGATGAAGGCTGGCGGTTTGCCGGCCACCAGTTCCGCAGTCTGATCGGCGCGTGAACGTGGCGACAGGCGTTTGTAGTAATCGATTTCCTGATGTCCGAAGATCTGGATGCGCCCGGGGTGAATCAGGTTCAGGTGGCCGACCTGGTCGGCTGAGGAAGTGGCGTCGCCCGAAATGCGGCGCTCGCCGCCGGAGAAGCCGGCAAACCATCCGAGCTGCAGCGTTTCTCGGTTGTCGTCGTACAGCTGCTGAATGGTAAGCGTGGTCGATGAAGGCATGGTGGAATGCGCGCTTGCGCGCGCAGCGTGTTCAGTGTGCCGTAGCGTGCAGCGCCGGCTGCCAAGTGATCAGGCGTGCATGCACCGCAGCCGGATCGTCGGTGGTCGCCAGCATCTGGCGGAAGGATTCATCGGAGAACATCTCTGCCAGTTCGGACAGGATTTCCAGATGCTGCTGCGTCACATTATCCGGGATCAGCAGAAAGATCAGCAGGCTGACCGGCTGGCCATCCGGCGACTCGAAGGGAATCGGCTGCTTCAATCGCACGAAGGCGGCGAGCGGCGCTTTCAGGCCCTTGATGCGGCCGTGCGGCACGGCGACGCCATGGCCCAGACCGGTCGAACCGAGACGCTCGCGCGCAAACAGATTATCGGACACCACCGAACGGGCGATGCCGCAATTGTTTTCGAAGATCAGACCGACTTGTTCGAAGCTGCGCTTTTTACTCGAGACATCCAGATCAAGTACGACGTTGGCTGGAGGGAGAATCTGACTCAGATGGTTCATTGTTGCGACGCACAAAAAAGGATTCTGCGGGGATTATAGGCTTATTTTTTTCGGATAAGGCCTGAAACGGGCAAGCACCGATGGCTGCCTGCTTCTATCTGTTGTGCAATCGACGCGCTTTGTTAAATTCGTTTCATGGTCGTTGGCATCCTTGCACTGCACATCGGACTGCCGGCCGATAAGCGAAGTTCGATTCCAGCTCATCAAAACGCATCGCTTCGTTGGCTACCGCACCTACTGCCGCGCGCTGCGCGCATTCGAAGGCGGTTGTGCCGTGCTGTAGTTGCTGCGCCATGGATTGATGTCGAGCCCGCCGCGCCGTGTATAGCGCGCATAGACCGAAAGCTTTTGCGGTTTGCACTGCTTCAGGATGTCCATGAAGATGCGCTCGACGCACTGTTCGTGGAACTCGTTGTGCTCGCGGAAGCCGATCACGTAACGCAGCAGGCCTTCGTGATCGATGGGAGCGCCGGCATAGCGGATCTGCACGCTGGCCCAATCGGGCTGGCCGGTCACCAGGCAGTTCGATTTCAGCAGATGCGATACCACTGTCTCTTCGATCGCTGCTTCCTCATGGTTGGCGCGCAGTACCGATGCATCAGGCGTGTAGTGATCCACCTCGATATCGAGTCGGTCGAGCGGCATGCCTTCGAGTTCCGCCATCTGTACCTTGCCGAAGTCGGCGGGCGTCGCCAGCGCAATCTGGATAGGTGCACCGAACCCGGCAGACAGATCGGCACGCAATAGTTCAAGCAGCGCATCGGTGCCGGCCAGGCGCGTCTGGTTGAAGGAATTCAGATACAGCTTCAGCGATTTCGATTCGACGATGTTCGGCGTATCGGCCGGCACCATGAAGCGCGCGATCGCGACCTGCGGCTTGCCGCGCATGTTCAGCCACGAAAGCTCATACGCATTCCAGATATCCATACCGAAGAAGGGTAGCGTGCCGCGCAAGCCGAGCTCCTCGCGCTTGGTCTCGCGTGGAATCGCGAACAGCAGCGAAGGATCGTATTGCGTGCGGTAGCTGGAAGGTTTGCCGAGCGGGGATGACGCCGGATCGTGGGAAACGGTCATGAGCTAATTTCAGGGCGAATGCGGGAAAGAGCGGATTGTAATCCTGATGCAGGGGCCGCGTCGTTGGCAAAGAAACAGGATCGGCTGCAGCAGATTCAGGTCGGATCGAGCGCATCCATTTCGCGTGTGATCTCGTTCGCATCGGTGGGACGCACCAGGCGCGACACTTCCATTCCGTCGCGGAAGAAGATCAGCGTAGGCCACAGCTTGATGCGGAAGGAACGTCCTAGACGGCGTCCAGGGCCGTCTTCGATCTTGATATGACGCAGCTGAGGATGATCGATGAACGCTTTTTCGATCAGCGCTTGCGCGCCGACGCAATGCGGGCACCAGGGCGCGCCGAATTCGATCACGGTCGCTCCGGGCAGCGCATCGACTTCCGCGCGTGCGGGCTCGGCCGCCGCGTAATCGTGGTTCATGGCCATGATGATTTCCTCAAACACGTCAACGGGTAGGAAAGACTGCGGCCGGGCATCACGCTTCCGGCGCCTTGTGGTGATCGGGCGACAACGGCAGCATGACGGTGAACACGGTGCCGTTGCCCGGACTGCTCTGCACGCTGATCGTACCTTGATGTGCTTCGATCAGCTGGCGCGAAATGTAGAGTCCGAGTCCCAGTCCGCTAGGCGCATTGCCGTTGCTGCCGCGTTCGAAAGGTTCGAAGATGCGTGCCTGATCCTCGGCCGAGATGCCGTCACCCTGGTCTTTCACATAGATGCGCGCGCTGTTGGTCGTCGTCAATAGGCTGACCTCGATCGG